>VOFG01001244.1_pt1 | contig 13513 bp, 18 predicted proteins | sample 5384171 | NCBI WGS metagenome assembly VOFG01 (sample SAMN12384726, study PRJNA508395) | human gut metagenome | isolation source: healthy gut F | host: Homo sapiens | reverse complement strand
AAATATAAAATAGAATAATTCCTAGGAAAACGCTCAATAATTGATTCATATCTAATGCATATTGTATCACGTTTTGTTGATTCGGCACTCATTTTCAATTATTATTCATATCTTTGCGTACACTATAACCATTAACCAGTAACCATGATTGTAATAGCAGACAGTGGTTCCACCAAAAACCGATTGGTGCATCGGCAACAGCCAAACGGATTACCGGATAGTCCAAACTCCCGGCATCAATCCGTTTTATCTTTCCACCAAAGAAATAAGCCGGCAAATAACAGAAAACCTTTTCCCGCAGTTGACGGAAAAAGACACCGTCACCGAACTTTATTTCTATGGCGCCGGCTGCACGCCCGAAAAGGCATGCATCGTAGCAGATGCCCTCACCGAATGTTTCCCACACGCCCATGTTGCGGTGGAAAGTGACTTGTCGGGAGCCGCCCGCGCCTTGTGCGGACATACGAAAGGCATTGCCTGTATATTGGGAACAGGATCGAATTCCTGCGAGTACGACGGTGAAAAAATTGTTTCCAATGTTTCTCCACTGGGGTACATATTGGGGGACGAAGGAAGCGGAGCCGTGCTGGGTAAACGCCTGGTGGGTGACTGCCTCAAAAAACAGCTTCCCCCCGACTTGTGCGAACTGCTGCTGAAAGAATATGAGTTGACGCCTGCCCTTATCTTGGACAAAGTATATCGGCAGCCGCTTGCCAACCGTTTTCTGGCAAGCCTCACTCCTTTCTTATCCGCACACCGGCAAAGAGCGGAGATTCATGCGTTGCTGCTTTCCTGCTTCACCGATTTCTTCAAAAGAAATGTGATGCTGTACGAATATGCCGGTTGCCCGGTTCATTTTATCGGTTCCATCGCATGGCATTTCCGGGCGGAGGTGAAAGAAGCAGCCGATGCATTGGGCATTCAAGTCGGCAAGATAATAAAGAGTCCGATGGAAGGGTTGATAAATTATCATTTCAGAATATGAGTTTTATTAAAATAACCGAGCAGCCGTCATTGCACGAAGACCTGGAACAGTTGTCCGTGCGAAGCTTATTGGAAGGTATCAATGAGGAAGACCAAAAAAGTAGCCTTGGCCGTGCGCTCCTGTATTCCCCACATAGAAAGACTGGTAACAGGCATCGTGGAACGGATGCAGCAAGGCGGACGGGTATTTTATATCGGAGCCGGAACCAGCGGACGCCTGGGGGTATTGGATGCTTCGGAGATTCCACCGACTTTCGGTATGCCCGATACTTATATAATAGGTATAATAGCCGGAGGCGAAACGGCTCTGCGGCATCCGGTGGAAAATGCGGAAGACGATACGTTGAAGGGATGGGAAGAATTGCAGGCTTTCCACATCAGTGACAAAGATACCGTGATAGGCATTGCCGCTTCGGGAACAACGCCTTATGTCATCGGCGCATTGCAACAGGCACGGAAAAGAGGCATACTGACAGCAGGAATCAGCAGCAATCCTGATTCTCCCCTCTCACACGCAGTGGATATTCCCATCGAAATGATTGTGGGCCCGGAGTTTGTGACCGGCAGTTCGCGCATGAAAAGCGGCACAGGGCAAAAAATGATTCTCAACATGATCAGCACTTCCGTGATGATAAAACTGGGAAGGGTGAAGGGAAACCGAATGGTCAATATGCAACTAAGCAACCAAAAACTGGTAGACCGGGGAATGAGAATGATTATGGAGGAACTGCAGCTAGACGAAAAAAAGGCTAAACAATTGTTGCAGAAATATGGTTCAGTAAAAAAGGTCTTGGACATTTATAATAAGAAATAAATTGTATAACTAAAAACAATTAAGACATGAAAAGTTGGAAACCGGAAGCCATTATCTTAGCAATAGGTATGCTGATTATGGGGTATTTTATCAAAAACGGACTGGATACTTTCGCCGGTAAAGACCGGGTAGTAACCGTCAAAGGATTGGCTGAAATGGAAGTGCCTGCCAACAAGGTTACTTGGCCTCTGATGTACAAGGAAGTGGGAAATGACTTGCCTGCCTTATATAATAAGATTAATAATACGAATCAGACTATCGTCACTTTCCTCAAACAAAAAGGTATCACGGAGCAGGAAATCAGTATCAATGCTCCCGAACTTATCGACTTGCAGGCCGACCGTTATAATAGTAATCCGATTCAATTCCGTTATAATATTACAACTGTCATCACTGTTACATCCGACAAAGTGGAACTTGTCCGTAATCTGATAAAAGAACAGAGTGAGCTTCTGAAGCAGGGCATCGCCATTACCGGAGGAGATTACCGCTACAATGTGCAGTATGACTTTACAGGGCTCAATGCCGTGAAACCTCAGATGATAGAAGAAGCAACAAAGAACGCCCGCGCCGCCGCCATCAAGTTTGCCAAAGACTCGGACAGTGAACTGGGAAAGATAAAAGAGCTTATCAAGGACAATTCAGCATCGAAGACCGCGATGCCAATACTCCTTATATCAAACGAATACGCGTGGTGACTACCATTGACTATTCACTGGAAGATTAAAATATCAGATACCCATCTTATGAAGCATTTTCAATAGTTCATCTTTGTTCAGAGGCTTTGATAAATAACCGTTGAAGCCTCTGGACATTACTTTTCTTCTGTCTTCATCGTATGCAAAAGCCGTTACCGCCACAATGGGGATATCGGAAGACAGCTGGCGAATGGCATCCGTTGCCTGATAACCGTCCACCACGGGCATGCCTATATCCATCAAAATAATATCCGGATTGCATTCCAGGTATTTGGAAACGGCTTCTTCACCGTTTGTGGCACGGATCAAATCATAGTGTTTTTCCAGATAAATCTTATAGAGCAGATAATTGTCGTCCATGTCCTCGGCTATCAGAATGGTTCGGCGAACAGCCCCCGCATCGTATTCGGTTTCATTGAATTCAACGGTTTCCGAAACGTCTTCCGTCCGTTGCTGCAAAGGTAAAAAATCAAAAGGTTTCACCGGCAGGGTAAACCAGAAAGTAGAACCTTTGCCGTATTCCGAGAATACCCCTATCTCACCGCCCAGTTTCTTGATAATGGTCCGGCTGATAGACAACCCCAAACCCGTGCCCTGCTTTTTGGCATCCAGTTTCATGAAACGTTCAAAAACTTTATCCACCTTCCCGGCCGGAATGCCGGCTCCCGTGTCCTGCACATAGAAGTAGATATCATCCTCCCGCACCTTATATCCTAAAGTGATGCTGCCTTCTTTGGTATACTTGAATGCATTCGACAGAAAATTGGAAAGTACCTGTGACACCCGGTTCTTTTCGGTATGAATAAAGCAGACCGGCAGACAAGGCTCAAACACAATACGCACCGGACTGTCAGCCTCTTCCAGACGCAGCCGGAAAATTCCTTCCAGTTCACGCATTATCTGATTAACATCCGTATCGGAATAAATAAACTCCAATGTCCCCGCCTCTATCTTTGACATATCCAGAATATCATTAACCAACTGCAACAACATATTCGTATTACCTTTGATTATCTCAACATAAGAATTACGTTCGGATTCGGAAGCATTGGACAACAATCCCGCTGAAACCAACTATCGCATTCAGCGGAGTCCGAATTTCATGGCTCATATTAGCCAGGAAAGCTGTCTTCTGTTCACCTGCCACTTCCGCCACCCGCCTGGCCGCCTCCAGTTCTTCCTGTACCTTCTTCAAACGCGTAATATCTCTCACGGTCAGCAACACCTTTTCATCTCTGTTCTGCACCATATATGCCCCCGAAACACTCACCACACAATCCACGTAGTTATCAGTGTCATCCGACAAATAAAGCCTCATCGGAGCTTCTAACCGGGAAAAGCTGTTTTTTTCGCGAAAACACCTTTCGATGGAAGCACGCACCGGACAGGATTTACAATTCTCGTGAGTGCCGCATGCACCGGAATCCAACGCATTTTTGCACCGAAGCAATTCCCCACCCTGTGAAGGACACAGTCATCCTTTTCACTGTTCAAACTATAATAATTGGTTTTCTCTACCAGAAAATTACGATTGGCCAATACAATGTACGCATCGATATTGCGTAAGATGGCATCCGAAAATCTTTGTTTAAACCAAGTTCGTTCTTTTGGGCAAGAACTTCCTTATTCAGACTTTTTGTTTTCTTTGTTTCGAGCCACCACTTTATCATAAAAAATAAAGCAACAACCGATAATAGTATGGATGGTAGCATTTGCTAAATAGATTTATATTATCGCAAAGATATGAACATAATTCAATATCGGTTTATAATTAGACAATTAAATATTCAAATTTAAAGAAAAAGCCTCAAATCTATTTGTGATTCAGTAAATTATTGTATCTTTGCGCCCGAAATTAGATAATCAATATAATGTCTAACGTAATTAACTGAGAATTTTAACAATTTTATTAATGGAAAATTTAAAAAACATCGCTCCTGTTGAAGACTTCAACTGGGAAGCTTATGAAAACGGTGAAGCCGTTACAGGCATGAGCCACGAAGCTCTTGAACAAGCTTATGACAGTACACTGAACAAAGTAAATGACCGCGAGGTTGTGGACGGTACTGTTATCGCAATGAACAAACGCGAAGTAGTTGTCAATATCGGCTACAAATCAGACGGTATCATTCCTTTGAGTGAGTTCCGTTACAATCCTGAACTGAAAGTAGGTGATACTGTAGAAGTATACATTGAAAATCAGGAAGACAAAAAGGACAGTTGATCCTGTCACACAAGAAAGCACGTGCAACTCGCTCTTGGGATCGTGTGAACGCTGCTCTTGAAAACGAAGAAATCATTAAAGGCTTTATCAAATGCCGCACTAAGGGTGGTATGATTGTTGACGTATTCGGAATCGAAGCATTCTTGCCGGGTTCTCAGATCGACGTTAAGCCGATCCGCGACTATGATGTATTCGTTGGCAAAACAATGGAATTCAAAGTGGTTAAAATCAACCAGGAATTCAAAAACGTTGTTGTTTCTCACAAAGCTCTTATCGAAGCTGAACTGGAACAACAGAAGAAAGAAATCATCGGTAAACTTGAAAAAGGACAAGTACTCGAAGGTACTGTTAAAAATATCACTTCTTACGGTGTATTCATCGACCTTGGCGGCGTAGACGGTTTGATTCACATCACTGACCTTTCTTGGGGACGTGTTAGCGATCCGAAGGAAGTGGTTGAGCTGGATCAGAAACTCAACGTTGTTATCCTTGACTTCGATGACGAAAAGAAACGTATCGCTCTTGGCTTGAAACAACTGACTCCGCACCCATGGGATGCTTTGGATGCTAACCTGCAGGTAGGTGACAAGGTGAAAGGTAAAGTAGTCGTTATGGCTGACTACGGTGCATTCATCGAAATCGCTCCGGGCGTAGAAGGTTTGATTCACGTATCTGAAATGTCTTGGTCACAGCACTTGCGTTCTGCTCAGGACTTCATGAAGGTAGGTGACGAAGTAGAAGCTGTTATCCTGACTCTTGACCGTGACGAACGTAAGATGTCTTTGGGTATCAAACAGCTGAAACAAGATCCATGGGAAACTATCGAAGAAAAGTATCCTGTAGGTTCTAAGCACACAGCAAAAGTTCGTAACTTCACTAACTTCGGTGTATTCGTAGAAATCGAAGAAGGTGTAGACGGCTTGATCCACATCTCTGACCTTTCTTGGACTAAGAAAGTAAAACACCCGTCAGAATTTACTCAGATTGGTGCTGACATCGAAGTTCAGGTATTGGAAATCGACAAAGAAAACCGTCGTTTGAGCCTTGGCCACAAACAACTCGAAGAAAATCCTTGGGATGTATTCGAAACAGTGTTCACTGTAGGTTCTGTACACGAAGGTACTATCATCGAAATGTTGGACAAGGGTGCTGTAGTAGCTCTTCCTTACGGTGTAGAAGGTTTTGCAACTCCGAAACACTTAGTAAAAGAAGACGGTTCTCAGGCTCAGTTGGACGAAAAACTGTCATTCAAAGTAATTGAATTCAATAAGGATGCTAAGAGAATTATCCTTTCTCACAGCCGTATTTTCGAAGATGCTGCAAAAGCAGAAGAAAGAGCTGAAAAGAAAGCAGCTTCTAACGCAAAGAAAGCTACTAAGAGAGAAGAAACTCCTGCTATCCAGAACCAGGCTGCTTCTACAACTTTGGGCGATATCGATGCTTTGGCTGCTTTGAAAGAACAGTTGGAAAACAAAAAGAAGTAATCAGATTACTTTAAAATAACGCAGAAAAGGATGTACCTCAATCGGTGCATCCTTTTTTTATGCCATTATTCCTTAAAAAGTAAACTCTTTTATGGAATATCCGATAAAAAACCGTATCTTTATGAAGTAATAAAATTTCGAGCTAGCATTTCACAACGACTTCTCCCCGTCTTCTTATTACCTATTTATTAATTCAATGCAGTATTCATATATAATACCGCGTATATACTAATTTAAAAAAGAATCAAATGGCGAAACCAATTTCATTTACCAAAAGAGATTTAGAAAAGAAAAAACAAGAAAAACGTTTAGCAAAACAACAAAAAGAAAGAAGAAAGGAAGAATAGCGGCACATCATCTTTCGAAGATATGATAGCATACGTAGACGAAAACGGTGTAATAACCGACACTCCTCCTACTACAAATGAAAAGCCTCAGGAAATAGATATCAGCACTATCGAAGTTTCCACTCCACGTAAAACAGATGAACCTGTGATAACCGAATATGAAGGAAGAGTAGAATTCTTCAATACTTCCAAAGGATATGGCTTCATCAAAAACCTGAAAAATGCAGAGAAGTACTTTTTCCATGTAAGCGGTCTGCAAGACGAGGTAACAGACGGAAATTTAGTGACTTTCAAACTGGAACGCGGACCACGAGGAATGAATGCCGTAGAAATCAAACACAAGAAATAACCCCGACAGCTGTATATGTTTTTACAACCTTTTTATATTTTTCATCCAAAAAGATAGTATCTTTGCAGTGATGGAAAAATTTGAAGTACATATATTAGGCTGTGGTTCGGCATTACCAACAACAAGACACTTTTCTTCTTCGCAAGTCGTGAATATCCGTGAAAAGTTATTTATGATAGATTGCGGAGAAGGAGCACAGTTACAATTACGTCGCTCTAAATTGAAGTTTACGCGTCTCAACCATATATTTATATCTCATCTGCACGGTGACCATTGCTTCGGACTGATGGGACTTATCTCTACGTTCGGACTGGTGGGGCGCACGGCTACACTGCATATACATTGCCATGCCGACCTCGAACGGATACTCACGCCTCAACTGGAATATTTCTGCAAAGGAATGGCATACAACGTGGAATTCCATCTGATTAACCCCACAAAAGCCGAAGTCGTTTATGAAGACCGTTCCGTAACGGTCAGCAGTATCCCGCTGCGTCATCGCATTCCTACCTGCGGATTCCTTTTTGCGGAAAAACCGACACCCAACCATATCATCAGGGATATGATTGATTTTTATAAAGTTCCCGTATTCGAACTTAACCGTATCAAAAACGGAGAAGATTATGTGTTGCCGGACGGTACTGTTATCCCTAACAACCGTCTGACTACTCCGCCTGCTCCGCCCCGCAGCTATGCCTATTGTTCGGATACTATTTTCCATCGCCCTATCATAGAGCAAATAAAAGGGGTGAATTTACTTTTTCACGAAGCAACCTTTGCACAATGTGATGCCCAACGCGCCAAAGAGACATTTCACACTACTGCCATGCAAGCCGGTGAAATAGCTCGCGACGCAGATGTAAAACAGTTACTCATCGGACATTTTTCCGCCCGTTATGAAGATGAAAACATTCTATTGCAGGAAGCAAGGAGTGTATTTCCCAATACACTTCTTGCTAAAGAGAACCTGAAGGTTACACTATAAAGAAAACACAAAACCGGTTCATGGATACCTATAATGAAAAAGAAATAATAGCATTATTGCAAGATCCCAAACGACAAAGGGAAGCATTCGAATGCATCGTGAAACAGTATAGCGAGCAGCTATACTGGCAGATTCGCCGCATGGTGCTTTCGCACGATGATGCCAATGACCTGTTACAGAATACATTTATCAAAGCCTGGATAAATATTGACTACTTCCGTGCCGAAGCTAAAATGTCTACGTGGCTCTATCGCATCGCCTTAAATGAATGCCTTACCTTCCTGAACAAACAACGTGCAAATAACCAGTTATCCATCGATGAAGCCGATGCCGAAATGGTGAATAAACTGGAAGGAGACAGTTATTTCAGTGGAGACGAAACCCAAAGACTATTCCAAAAAGCATTGCATACACTACCCGACAAACAACGAATAGTCTTCAACCTGAAATACTTTCAGGAAATGAAGTATGAAGAAATTTCCGAGATATTGGGTACAAGTGTAGGAGCTCTGAAAGCTTCCTATCACCATGCAGTGAAAAAAATAGAGAGTTTTTTTAAAAGAATGCTTTTAAACCTTTTCAAATTAAAAGCATCTAAAAGACAGAAAGGAGAGTGAATTATGAAAGAAGAAGATGAATTGCTGAGGAAGTGCGGGACCAAGAATCCGTTTACAGTACCCGAAGGTTATTTCGAAAACTTCTCTAAAGAACTAATGGAAAAACTGCCGGAAAAGGAAATCTCCTTTCCGAACCTGTCATCACTACATGGCAACGTGTGAAACCATGGATATATATGACAGCCATGTTCTGCGGACTCATGTTGAGCGTCAGAGTTTTTGTCGGACGACCTAAACAAGATACACCTATATTTACAGCAGCGGAAGCGGCCGAGTTTTCTGACGAATATATAGAAACTATCATGGAACATTCTATGATGGATGACTACACACTTTATCAATATCTGACAGAGGCCGATACTGAAACATACAATTAAAACTTTAGTCGAAATGATACAAAAAACTGACTACTCTACTATTTATTTTATGCCTCACCCTATCTGTGCAGGCACAAAAGAAACCGGGATTTTCTAAAGAAGAATTTAGAGCCAAACAAGAGGCATACCTCACTCAAAAGGCAGAACTGACAGCAGAAGAAGCCGGTAAGTTCTTCCCTATTTATTTTGAATTGCAAGATCGTAAAAAGCTATCAATGACAAAGCCTGGCAAAAAGCACGTAAAGGAAAAAACCCCAATACCACCGATGCTGAATACGAAGAAATTGTGGATGAAATCGCTCATGCCCGTTTGGAGTCTGACAAACTGGACATCGAATATTTAAATCGTTTCAAAAAGATTCTCTCTCCCAAGAAACTATTCAAACTGCAACGAGCGGAGATCAAGTTTCATCGTGACTTGCTGAAGATTATGCATCAGCCCAATAAACCTGACGCTCATAAAAAATAAAAAGGCAACAATATAAAGAATAGAAAAATGTGTCAAAAGTGAGTTCCGAAAAAACCGACTTTACTTTTGACACATTTATTTTTTATTTCTTAGTCAGGTATTTCTTGCTCAACCATTTTCTTACCGGTTCGTCATACAGTTTAAGACAAGCGTAAGCCAGCAACACATTCCATGCACATACACACACAGCTACCTCCCAAGTTTCACCCAATGTGAAATATTCATTCTTGATGAGCCAAGCATAAAACAGATACATAAACGGATAATGGATGATATAAAGTGGGAAAGAAATATCACCAAGGAACTTGCAGATACGGGTGGATGTTTTATCTGTAGTGCTGCCCGATGCTCCCAACCATACCAACGCCGGAAAAACGAAGATAATGCAGAACATCTCGAACACACCGTTCATAAGTATCGGCTCCGAACCTTCCACGAAAGGAATATGAAACAAAATCAGCAACACAATCGAACATATCCAGAAAACTCCTCTAATTTTCACCGGTTTAAAACAACGCGACAACAACATACCCATAGAAAAAAGGAAACAACATACGCAGCAATCCGCCCACGAAATTGACTCCATCCAATGTCCAGCCTACACCGATACTTCCATAACCGGCGGCATCAGAACAAGCAAACATTGTCAATGCGATACCCAATATCACGACCATTACCGTCAATGCCTTGGTAGAAAACTTATGAATAAACAATGCGTAGAAGATATTCCCGATATACTCGAAAAACAAAGACCATGCCGGACCGTTAAGCGGGAACATCTCGCCATTTCCACGCACCTCATATCCTGCACCGGGCACAGCAGGAATAAAAAACATGGCACACAAAAGAGCCACCATTACTAAAGAAGTGGCTACATGACTTCCGTCCCACTGCACACTGCCCTGAATGAAAAAAAAAGTAATTGCCCCCAACACTGCTCCCAATACTACCATAGGATGCAGACGCACCAGACGGCGCTTGAAGAAATTCTTCACCGTGAGTGTCTTTCCCCAACGGTCATCATACGCATAGCCAATGACAAACCCCGATAGAATAAAGAAAAAATCCACAGCCAGATAACCGTGATTGATTGTCTCTATAGAGGTTCCTCCGGCAAAAGCATAACCTTCGAACACATGATACCATACTACTAATAAAGCCGCAACGCCTCGCAACCCATCCAATAAGTCATAATGAGGCTTCGAATCTGCAAATGACGCAGAAGAAGAGATTTTTTGCATAATAAAACCAAATGTTAAATAAGTATTTTCTAATTAAAGGTTGTTTTTCATGTTGCAAAGCTATGCTTTTTAGGATTAAAAAAATTGTTCTGAGACAAATTAGCCTATATATCGTATCAATCAGTAATATTTTCCATATATTCCCGATGAATAATGATGGAATTCTGCACATGGACGAAAAGACACCGCACATACACGCCACTATCGTACCGATAGTGACCGGAGAGCGCAGGAAAGCCCAAAAAGAAGAACAGAACGGGAAAAAGAAATACCGCAAGAAGAACACACAGGACGTGCGGCTGTGTGCTGATGATGTCATGGCAAGGCACAAGCTGAAACACTATCAGGACACCTACGCACAAGCCATGGGCAAATATGGCTTGCAAAGAGGAATAGACGGTTCGCTAGCAAAACACATCTCCACCATGCAATACTACAAGGAGCTGGTAGAGCAACAAGACAGTCTGCAGGAGAACATAGAAACCCTGCTGGGACTGGAAGAGGAAGCGCAGAAGAGGTTGAAGCAAGTCAAGGGAGAAATCAACACGCAGAAGATGAAGAATGCGGCGGTAAACGCCACCACAGCCATAGCAGACGGAGTGAGTTCTCTTTTGGGCGGCAGCAAGGTCAAGAGGTTGGAAGCGGAGAACGAAAATTTGAGACAGGACATAGCCTATCGTCCAGACCGAACGCAGAAAGAAGAAGTCGGAAAAACTGGTGAAGAAGAACTACCGCAAGAAGCCGAGCGGTGCAGCACGGCTGTCAGCCAATGACATCATGACCCGGCATAAGCTGAAAGCCTATCAGGACGGGTATGCACTGGCTATGGCAAAATACGGATTGAAACGTGGCATTGTCGGCTCGGAAGCCCGGCATACCATCACCGCCCAATACTACCGTGACCTGCTGAACCAGACAGAGGACATACAGGAAAATATCGATCTGCTGCTTGCCGAAAAGGAACGGGCGGAAAGCGAGCTGGCTAAAATCAAAAGTGAAGCCAGAACCGAGCAACTGAAAAACAAGGCTACGGATGCCATGACAGCCATTGCCAGCGGGGTCGGTTCTCTTTTCGGCAGCGGTAAGCTGAAGGAGCTGGAACAAGCCAACGGAAAACTACAGGGTAAGATAGACAAACGTGACAATCAAATCCGTCTGCTGAACGAGCACATGAGGATGCAGGAAGAGCGTCATAGCACAGAGAAACACTGCCAGCAGGAGATACACCGACAGGAGCTGAACATGAAGATGAAGAAGGCAGTCATTTCAAATAAAGGATGCGGTCTGCAAGATTGAGGACGATTTGACTGAGGAACACAAGTTGGTGCTGACCATAAACCGACAGCCCATAGTACAATGGTTTAAGGAACAATGGGAAAAGTTACAGCAGAATCTGCGTAACTCGGTGCAGAGAGAACAAAAAAACAGAGGATTCAAATTATAAATTCGTTCAACATAAAAGCAAAATCTCGATTAAATCCTAAAATCCGCAAGCAATCTCAATGGCAATCTCAATTGCAGTAAAGAGCTTGAACACTATGCATCATGATAGTATGAGCGTGAATTTTGTCCGATTTGTGCATACCTTCCCTTACCCCACAATGCGACTTGAGGCAATACGCAGATTAAAACCATAAGGAACGGACTTTATCCGAATCCAGTTTTGAAAGGTCTTGCATAAGCCCGGTTTTCAGTATAGATATTCAGCACGTATTGCCTTGCTGTCATGATCCACTTGGCAGGTACGGAGATGAAGCTGAAGACAAAAGCCTTTATGCGACTCGTTTCCTTGAGCCCGAAAGCCTTGGTGTCAAGCTTGCTAATGATGGTCTTATAGAAATTGTGTATCAATGCCGTAAGCAGAAGGAATACAGTGTTCTCTGACATGAACGACTTGGGGAGCCTGTTCCAGCCGAATCCGTTGTTCATATCATCGAATATACGCTCTTTGCCCCCACGCTTGTTGTAAAATTCGACGATGTCTCTTGTTGATGAGTCATAATCGTTGGTAAGAATGGATCTGTAGGTGTATTCACCTTCCCACAAGTCAAGCTCTCCATCCATGCGCTTTTGTCTCTGAATGACAAGACGATAGCACTTGCCTTCCATTTCTCAACAAGAATGGAATTGAGTTCAAACTGGATGCCGTTGATTTCCTCCGTCTTCCATCCCCTCAGTGAAAACAAGTCATCGTAGAGCGAACTGCATCTGTTGGCGCGGATGCTGATGGGCAGAATCTCTTGTGCGTGCAATGCTTCTCTATCTCACTGACAATTTCCTTCGAGCACGAACCACAGTCGGCTCTGAAGCGATTCACACGGATGCTGTTGGCTTCCAGTAGGGCAAAGAATCTCTTCCTTGTGTTTGCACACGAAGAGATTTCAGCCAATGATGGGGAAAGAAAAGTTATACGCTTATCTGTTTATCCAGAGCTATTAACAATGATGGACCAACAGCCCCCCAACCGGAGGAGTTGCCCGAAGAAGTGAAGTTCAAAATGATTATGGCAGAATATACTCCCTTTATGAGAATTGAAAGTCCGCTGCCGGCACCTCTCGATTTGATTACCTTCCGAATCACGGATATAAACGGTGAATATTCACCCATAGACATCCCTGAGTTCACACACTATTATGATTCTATTGTGTGGAGCGCAGATGATTTTCCTCACACATTCAAAGTGGCTGAAAACAAAGTTTCTGCAGAAAGCGCTGAAACACATATCACTACACAATGGAGTTCGCACTTCTTCAAGAGCGGTACGGTAAAGAGCCATCTGAAAGGCTACCGCGATGGAAAAGTGGAATATGAAACTTCGCATCGCATCACGCTTTATGACCGCGATTTTTTGGGACTTGAATGGGGCGCAATTAATCTACAGAAGCCTACGAATCTGACGGCCTATTGTCTGTTGGATCGAAATT
>VOFG01003938.1_pt1 | contig 13516 bp, 26 predicted proteins | sample 5384171 | NCBI WGS metagenome assembly VOFG01 (sample SAMN12384726, study PRJNA508395) | human gut metagenome | isolation source: healthy gut F | host: Homo sapiens | reverse complement strand
GCGCCAGTACCTAAATCCAGAAACAGCGTTTAGCCCTTTTGTGCCGACGCAGAAACTCCGAATAGCGCTCGGCGGCGATATGCCAGCCCTCGTCCTCCACAAAGGTATCGTCACAGCGCAAATTCATCGTCAATGGTCTGCCACAGATCGGGCAGGCGGCAATAAGCTCGCTCGGTACGCGCATACTCTGCTGCTCGACCATCTGACGCACGGTTTCTTCGTTGTCATAGGTTTTCTGGCAGCACGGCTGGCTGCACTGGAACAGGCCGTAATCCCCCTGCGTATAGAAAAGGCATTTTTTATCAAAGCCCGCTTTCTGGAAACAGTGGTCCACATTGGTGGTCAGGACGAAATAGTCCTTTCCCCTCTACCAGCTTCCGCAGATCGTCATATACCGGCTTGGGCGCATTCTGATAGCGGTTGATCCAGATATAGCGGCTCCAGTAAGCCCAACGTTCTTCCGGCGAATCGTAGGGGTAGAACCCGCCGGAGTACATATCGTTGAAGTGATATTTCTCTGCAAAGTCATGGAAATGCTTTTTCAAAGCGTTCTCCCGTATAAACAAAACCGGCTGATGTGGAAAGACCAGCTCCTGCACCGATGATGACTGCATCAGCCTGTTCTAAAGCATGGCGCAGTTTTCCGATACCGTTTACGGTATTCGTCTTGCCAAAGCTGCGAAAGCCAAACATCATGCACACCGCCTTTCCGCATAGTCTATTGTTAAGATTTGCAAATGTCCTGAATTACGCTGTTTTTTCTCAATGTTTTCGTTTCTGATTTTCCGGTGCGCAAAGAACAAAACACCGGCGTGTTGTAGCCGACGCCGAGCTTAAAAGAGGAGTTTGTCCTTCGCCCGTGCGGAGGAAGTTTTCATACCGCTCCGCCGCAGCGTGCCAGCCCTCGTCCTCGGCGAATTTATCGTCGCAGCGCAGGTTCATCACCATCGGTCTGCCGCAGCGCGGCAGCGCGCAGGAGCTCTGACGGCACCGCTATCGGTGCTGCGCCTGTCGGCGGCGTCAGAACGCCGTCCACTACGGTGAAGCTTGTGCTTCGACCATCGCGCGGACGGTCTTCGGCGTTGTCGAATGTCTCCCTGGCAGCACGGCTCGCTTGCATTGAACAGGCCGTAGTCGCCCCAGTGTGTGTAAAAAGGCGCTTTTGTCAAAGTCGGAAGCAGTGGTCGACATTCGTCGTGATAACGAATGTCCTTGCCCTGCACCAAATCGAGCAGGTCCTCGTGCACGCTTTTTCGGCGCGTTCTGATAGCGGTTGATGAAGATGTACCGGCTCCAATACGCCCAGAATTCCTCCTGCGACGGAAACGGATAGAACCCGCCCAGTCTGCGCCGAGAAGCCGCCCATAGATTTCCCGTCGGTATCCTTGAAAACATTGAAAATCACCTTTTTTGCTCTCTGTCTCCGATTTGTAACCGCCGCACGGTCTCCACGGCGATCTCTGCCGCCTGCTCATTGGGGAAATGGAACACCCCCGTGGAAATGCAGCAGAAGGCGACACTCTGCACGCCATGCTGCGCGGCGAGCTCCAGGCAGGAGCGGTAGCACGCGGCGAGCAGGCGCTCGTCCTCCGACGTGACGCGCCCGTTCACGATCGGGCCGACGGTGTGGAGAACATAGTCACAGGGAGGTTATACGCCCGCGTGATCTTCGCCCGCCCGGTCGGCTCGCGCTGCCCTGCGCCGCCATGATCTCCGCGCAGTCGCGCCGCAGCTGCACACCCGCGTAGGTGTGGATGCAGTTGTCAATGCAGGCGTGACAGGGGATGTAGCAGCCCGTCATGCCGGCGTTCGCGGCGTTGACGATGGCCCCGCACTGCAGGCGGGTGATGTCGCCCTGCCACAGGTATAGGTCGCCACTGACCAACTGCAGATCGTCGAGGTCAGTGATGCCCTCGTCTGTCAGCTCCTGCTGCAAATACTTGTTCTGCACGCGCAAGAACGATTCGTCCGCCGCTTTCGGCGCGCGGACGTTCATCAGCGAGCGCAGCAGTTTGCGCTGCTCCCCCGCATCCCGCGGCACGTTCGATATTTTGGTATTCCGTTTTCTCGTTCAATAGCGACCGGATCAGTACAGCCGCCGCTCCGCCTGCGTCATGTTTTGCTCCTTTCTCAAGGCTTCTTACTTGTTGGGAAAGAAAAAAAGCCCACCGTCATGTCAAGATAGTTCATTCCGCTGTAATTGGGGTACTGTTCCTGCACCTTGGCCTTCATCTCCTCGGCGCTCTCGCTCTCCAGCGCGATCTCCTTGAGGTTCATCAAGTAGTCCACCTTGGTCTGCGCGTCCTTCATATCCTCAGGCGTGTAGTGCGCGGTCAGGACGAGGTCAAAGCCCTTTACGGATGTAGTACTTGAGCTGAGAGATCATGCCATCGGCGTGCGGGCAGCCCGCCACGATGGAGTGGCAGTCATGGCCCATCATGTGCGCGTAAACGCAGTTAATCTCGCAGGAATCTCAAGGTCGAACGCCTCGACGTTGGACTTCACGGCAAAGCGGATGCCCGCAAGCTCGATCTCGCCCTCGTCCAACACATGGTCCACCTCGCAGATGGCGGGATCGAAAGCTGTCGCCGAACGCATTTTTGAAGTTCGTGACCAGCCCCGCGCCGCCGCCCGTCGTGTTGTAGGCGACGGAGGAAGCCGTGCCATAGGTGGGGACCTCCGGCAGGAACGATGCGCCTGCGGCGTGATAGGCGTCGAACTTCGCCTCGACCGTGACACCCTCGCTCTTAAAGGAAATCAGTCAGCTCGCGAATATTGTCAAAAAAGCACGGCAGCTCGATCACGACGCCACGGCCGTTCTTCGCCAGCACGAAGACCTCGTCGTCGATGAGGTCGCGGGTCTGATACGCGTAAAGGGTCACGCCGTTTTTTTAGTATAGATGTCCACGCGACCCTTGTCCAACGCTACCGTACGGTCAGCAGTCTTGTTCATGGGAAATACCTCCAAAATGTTCTGTACTCGAAAGCTTGCATTTTCTTTCGTTGGCCTTATCATAGCGCTGTAAGGAGCTTTCGTAAAGTAAGCACAATATTGTGGGATACTTACCAAAAGGATACTATTGGAGGTCATACTATGGAATTATCCGCCTGCCCGGTGGAGACCACCCTGATGCTCATCGGCAACAAATGGAAGGTGCTCATCCTGCGCGATCATGGATGGCACAAAACGCTTTTGGTGAGCTCAAAAAATCCATCGGCCATGTGACGCAGAAGGTGCTGACCGCCCAACTGCGCGACATGGAAGAAAAGGGCCTGCTCACCCGCAAGGTCTACGCCGAAGTTCCCCCGCGTGGAATACACGCTGACCGATACCGGCTACAGCCTGAAGCCCATTCTGACTCTATGGTCGTCTGGGGCACCAATTACAAGGAAAAAGCTGCGGCAATGGAGGTCTCCGATGCGCTCGATGAAACCTGACCCCGCCGTCCGTGTCCGGAAGCTGCGCATCCAGACGCCACGGCAACATCCCTGCGCTCATTCTCGCCAAAGCAGACGCCTGTCAACGCCACGGGTGTTTTATGGCTGCATGGCGGCGGGTACATCGCAGGAATGAAGGAAATGGTCCATATGTCCCGCGCGGTAGACCTCGTGAAAAGGTTCGGCGCGGTCGTGCTCTCACCGGGATACCGGCTCGCGCTGCGCTCCCCCCTACCCTGCCGCGCTCGATGACTGCTATGCGTCGCTCCTCTATCTGAAAGCAAATGCCGCATCGCTCGGCGTGCGAGCAGATCAACTCATGGTCGGCGGCGAAAGCGCGGGCGGCGGGCTGTGCGCCGCCGTCTGCATCCGTGCGCGGGACGAGGGCACGGTAAACGTCGCCTTCCAGATGCCGCTCTACCCCATGCTCGACGACCGCGACACCGAAACCTCCCGCAACAACCATGGCTGCGTCTGGAACACACGGCGCAACCACCTTGCGTGGCGGCTGTACCTGCGCGGCACAGATCGCGCGCAGCTCTCTCCCCCTATGCCGCCCCCGCTCGTCTCACAGATTTTACCGGTCTGCCGCCCGCATACTCTTTCGTTGGCGACGGCGAGCCGTTCTATGCTGAGACGGTCCGCTATTTCCGGGACAGCTCCGCGCCGCGGGCATCCCGGCGGAGCTGGACATTTATCATACCGATATGCGCTTTTGACATGATGGACCCCGACGCCGCACTGAGCCTTCAGGCGGCGAAACCTTCAACAGCCATTTTGCCGAAGCGCAGAAGCGCTTTTTGCCCTCAGCGGGAGAACAGGAGGACTTATGATCCGCAGCATTTGCAAGGATGAGGCATTTCTCTCCCAAAGGGCCGAAGCGGCTACGCCTGCCGACCTCGGCACCGCACAGATCTGCTGGACACACTGATCGACCATCGGCACGACTGCGTCGGCATGGCGGCAAATATGATCAGCATCAACAAACGCATCATCGCTTTCGAAGACGAGGGGAAATACACCGTAGGGGAAATACACCGTTATGTTCAACCCCGTCATCGTCAAAAGCTCCGGCCCCTATAGGCCGCCGAGGGCTGCCTGTCCCTCACCGGCACGCGGAGAGCAAAACGCTATCAGACCGTCAAGGTCCAGTGGCAGAACGAGCAATTTCAGCCCCGGCTGAAAACCTTCACCGGCTGGACGGCGGAGATTATCCAGCACGAGATCGACCACTGCGAGGGGATTTTGATATGATTCTTCTACTTTTCCGGCACCGGGAACAGCAAATATGTCGCCGACCGCGTGGCTGCCGTCACCGGCGAACTGTGTATCTCCATTGCAGAGTGCATAAAGGCGCAGCGCTTCACATTTTCACCTGATAAGGAAGAACCCATCGGTATTCTCTCCCCCGTTTACTGCTGGGGACTGCCGAGTATCATGAACGAGTTTCTGGAAAAGTGGCAGCCCGATCAGCCCACATATCTCTGGTTCGCCGCCACCTATGGCACCACCAGCGGACAGGCAGGCCATTTCGCCGTTGAGCATCTGCGCACAAAAGGACTGAGCGCCGCCAAACCATACGTTTAAAGCAGAAGCAGGAGGGCAAATGGTACTCTATTTTTACCGGCACCGGCAACAGCCGGTACATTGCATCGCGCATCGCCGAGGCGCGCTGAGCGAGGAGCTTTTTCAGCATCAATGAACGCATCAAAACTATCGATACCTCGCCCGTCACAACTAACGAAAGACTCATTCTCGTCACGCCGACTTACGCCTGGCGCATCCGCGCATCGTGCGGGACTGGCTGCTGAAGACCGACTTTCCCGCAGCAAAGCAGGTCTGGTTCGTCATGGACTGCGGCAGTGACGGCGACGCCGCCAAATACAACCGCAAGCTCTGTCAAGTCAAAAATTGCCTATATGGGCACTACTCAGATCGTCATGCCGGAAAATTATATTGCCATGTTCGGTGTCCCTCAGGCGGACGAAGCGCGAGCCATCGTCGCAAAGGCTGAACCGGACATTCACCGTGCCATTGCTTACATTGCGGCTGCACAGGCCTTCCCTCCACCGCGAAACGGTCCCTGTGACCGCCTTATGAGCACCGCTGGTCAATCCAGTGTTCTACCCGCTTTTTTGTCAAGGCTTCTCCCTTTACTGTCAGCAATGCCTGTATCGGCTGTGGTCAATGCGTTCGGCGCTGTCCTTTGAACAACATCACGCTCAAAAATGGCAAGCCAGTCTGGGGTAAGGACTGCACACACTGCATGGCCTGCATCTGCTACTGTCCCACTGAAGCCATCGAGTACGGCAAAAAAAAACTCTGGGCAAACCGCGCTATCATTTTTGAAGCACTCTGAAAAGGAAAATCCTCTCTTGACTCTTCCGCTGCGTCATAGTGTATGCTAAACTCACACGGAGGAGGGATACCCATGATGACCATTCACGAAGTCAGCAAGCTGGCCGGTATCAGCGTCCGGACGCTGCACCACTATGATGCCATCGGCTTGCTGCCGCCCACGGCCCGCACAGAAGCAGGTTACCGGCTGTATGACGATACAGCGCTGGCGCGGCTGCAATCCATTTTGCTGTTTCGAGAGCTGGAGTTCCCGCTCAAGGACATCAAGCGCATTCTGGATGACCCGAACTTTGACCATGCCACTGCCCTCGCAGACCAGGATCGCTGCTGGAACTTCGGCAGGAGCAGTTAAGCCAACTCAGCGCCCTCGCCCGTGAAACCTTGGAAACGGAGTGACACCTATGAAATTTGACGCATTTGATAAGACCGAGCAGGAAAAAATCGCTGCAGAGGTCAAGGGAAAAGTGGGGCGATACCGCTGCCTATCAGGAATTTCAGCAGCATAAAAAAGGACAACTCCACCCGTGATCTTGCCGATCTGATGAGGTACTTCGCAAAGTTGGGCAAGCTGAAGCATCTTGCCCCACTTCGCCAGAAGCGCAGGCGGCCATTCGTGATCTACAGCAATTTATCACCGACCACTTCTATACTTGCACGCCGGAGATCCTTGCATGCATAGGCGAGATGTATGTGGCTGATGAGCGTTTCCGCCGGAACATCGACAACGCTGGCGGCGAGGGCACGGCGGCATTTACTGCGCAGGCCATCCACGCCTATTGCCGGAAATGACCGTCCGCGAAAATCCTGTTCATTCTCCACGCAAAACGATCAGCCCGATGGGAGCATCGCTCTCATCGGGCCGATCTATCCTTTTCGTGTACAAGTTCTTTTTTCAGTTCTTCTTCAACCGTTCCTCCACTCGTGCTCTTTTGAATCCCGCAAGGATGACACCGTCTCCAATGAGCAGCGGGCGCTTGACGAGCATGCCGTCCGTGGCGAGGAGATTCAGCATCTCTTCTTCGCTCATACCGGGCAGTTTATCCTTCAGTCCCATGGACTTATAGAGAAGCCCGCTGGTATTGAAAAACTTTTTCAGTGGCTGTCCGCTGGTCCGATACCAACTGCTCAGTTCCTCCGCGGTCGGATGTTCCTCCTTGATATCTCTGAGCTCATATTGGAACCCATTCTCATCCAGCCATCGTTTTGCTTTCTGACAAGTCGTACACTTTGGATAGCAGATAAATGTCATCATTTTTCTCGTATAATAGAAACCATCTCAAAGGGGTGGTTTTCATTATTTCTCCTTTCCTTAGAAAAGTTATATTGCGGGAGTAGCTACCTGCTCTTATAATCAGAACAAGCACTGTGGATTTGTATCTATTTTTCTACGGCTCAGACTGTTTGAGGTGACTCAAACCGCAGTGGCTTGTCTGAATTGGTAATCAGTTGGGTAACGCTTGACGTTTCATTTGCGTGAATACATGGACAAGGCCTCTGCGGAAACAGCAGTGCTAAAATACAGAAAGAGGAGGAAACCAATTGTACTTTGTAGAATCGACATTTCAAAATTCAAGCACGACTGCACCGTTGTTGATGAACTTGGCGATGTCATCACACCCTCGTGGTCGTTCCAGCATGACTGCGAGGGATTTTCTTTACTCTTGATGCCCTCGATGGAGAAAAGAAGATTGGGCTTGAAGCTACCGGCCATTATGGGCAAAAACCTGAAACTGTTTCTCGAAAACAACGGTTTCTCATTCATGGAGTTCAACCCGCTTCGATCAATCGATTCGTTCGCAGCAAATCGCTCAGAAAGACAAAGACGGATTCCATCGACGCCTTACGACGTCAATATCTGATGACGGTAGAGTACAAGCCCTATCCGCCATCATTTTACACGCTGAAAAGCTAAAGTCACTAACAATATCTCGGGACAGCTTAGTTCGGCAACGGCGCTGTATATCCTTCCCCATTACGCTTCTCCAGAGAAAATCTCCAACATGAATTCCAAGTCCTACGAACCACTGCGGCGTCTATCTCGAGGAAGATTCTCCATGGTGGATTTTGTTGAACTCAAGACGCTGGCCAGGAAATACGGTCGGTTCAACTTGCGACTATCTGCTTCAGGAAATGGAGATCACCATCGATATTTACAACCAGCTCCAAAGCAAGGTGGAGGAAATTGAGTTGCGCATCCATGACTGTGTCCTTGGTCTTCATCCTTCCATGCTGACTATTCCGAATCGGTGTAGCTTCCGCCGCGGTTATTCTTTTTCTGAATTCGGGCGATCTTTCCAAGTTCAACAGTCCATCCAAACTGCTTTCCTTTGCCGGAATGGAGCCTGGATATTTTCGATCCGACACTTCAGAACGACTAAGGCATTTTTCTGTTATAACCCATGCAAAAATGCTTTTCACACGCCTATCGCATTCGCTCAAGGGAACATTCCTGTATCTTTGCTCAGTCCAGTCATCCTCCGGGAATCCATTTAATCGCTCGCATTCGATTGGAGTCAGCACCCGTAGGCAATCAGTCATCGGGTCCCGTACGACATGAGAAGTCCGGCCCACCTGGGACTCTGAAGTCAGCATCGTTCTTGAGGGCTTGTTCAACGATTCTGGAAATTGAACGCTGCCCTCGGAAAAATAATACTGACTGCCATCTCGCCGCTGCCGTTTCTCACGCTTTGCCCCCTTGCAGTAGGTCCATCGGGGCATGTCTTCGGTGCGAAGGAAATAGTGTTCATCCACTGGACCTGTTTCTAATATGTCCTTTAGAGGCGTGGCTTCTACTCGCTGCGGAGTCACATCAACAGAGTATATCCGTCCGTTCATCATAACACCAGCGTTATATAAATATACCCGCTGATTTCTTGAAACAGTTGAAATATCAGCATATTCTAATTCGTCGATCCAACTCTCAACATATGACCTGCTATGACTTTGAACAGAGGGAACGCTTTTGCTAAAATACCATTCTCCATAACATGCTTGTGCAGATACTTAAGGCCTTGCACACATACCGTTTCTGCAAAATTGCGAAAAATCTCCGTTTGATTATGATAGACCACGATAAAGGTTCGCCGCCGACGTTGAGCATATCCATAGTCAGCAGCATTGATGACTCTCCATTCTACGGCATAGCCTTTCTCATAGAGGCATCGTAATATGATGGAAAAGTCACGACCGGACTGTTTGGCCGGAGAGCGGATCAATCTGTCCACATTTTCCAGTAACACATACTTTGGCCTTTTTTCTCTGAGGATATCATCTATTTGCCACCAAAGCGCACCCTTAGTTCCCTCAATTCCTGCGGAATTTTTCTTCATGATAGAATAGTCCTGACACGGGAATCCTCCAACAAGCAGATCATGGTCAGGTACATCGATTTTAGCTTTGGCAATATCTTGGCAAACATGGTACTTTTGCTGCCAAAATGCGCAGTGTAGCACTCAAAAAGCATACTGCTCTCGCATAGACGGCTCCCATTGGTTTGCCCATATCACTTTGAACCTATCAGACGCAGATTCCAAGCCTAAGCGAAAACCGCCTACGCCTGCAAAAAGCTCTACTGTTCTGATAGTCCCCATAAATGTAACTCCTATGTAAGGCGCTGATATCACTCTTCATAGTCAATGGCTTCTTGCGCATCTGCGCTATCTATCAGCTGCGCAAGGATGATTTCCTCGATCGTAGCAACACATGCCGATAAGTCTTTGATGACTTCCTTTTCCCAAAAGTGAATGGGGACCCATCCAGCCTGCACCAACAAATGGTCGTCCCGAAGGTCGCGAGCCATGTTTTCTTCGATTTTTTCGATCCAATACTCTCGATTCCGTTTAAGCCGCATCTTTCGAGGCTTCCCAGTCTTTCCCGATGCCAAAACTCGCCATCTACAAAGACAGCGATATGGTATTTTCTGGTATCGTCATTCTTTCGGTAATGATCCTTGATGCCAAAGCGCTTTTGCTAAAAGCGTCTCCGCCTTGCCGCCCTTCAGTCTAACCTTGGACATACGCTTTCGGGTCTCAGGAGTTCTTTTTGGGTGTTTCGAATTATCGTATCTATGCCAATCACCCAGTTTTGGGCGTTGGGCTATATACTTGCGTCATCCATATGTTGACACCATCCTCAAGTAGAACACCATCAGCATCTTTAATTGATGGCAAAAAGTAGTTCTGCGTTATCAAAGAAATATTTATCTGCTATTCTTAATCTAACAGCTTCCATGATCCTCCTCCTTGATTTGTTCCAATATATGTATTATTGAGCCAGAAACACTGCTTGGTCATCATGCGACCATCAGAACAATGGTAACTTATCCGAAAACGTCTTTCCGTGAGGCCGCACATGTGCAACGGGACTCTCGGCCTGCTTCGGCAGATCATTGCTTATCCCACGAGGTGTCTGGATCAGCCGGACACCTCTACCGGATCGTTTGAACGGTCCTCTCCCAAACACGATGCACCTCTTCAAGGTCATTATTTGGTATATTCCAGAACATGACGCGGTCAAATACATACGCTCCATCACCCCGTTCCTGGAAGATCACAAACATGAACTTTGTAGGTGCCAGATAGTTATAGAGTTCTGATTCTTCCCAAGTCTCTTCCTTGCTCAACGCAATAAAGTCAAATGTGGGGAAGGACATGCTTTCTTTGATTTTACCGTTGCTTTGCACTCGGATAGTTTTGGGGATAATACCCGCCTTTTGAAACTCCTCCGTGCAGGCGATGCGGCCTTTAACATCCAACATTCGCGCCAATAGGATCTCATTGAGGCTCTTGGCATTGCTATCGACACCAAGTCTGAGTTTAAGCTCATTTTGAGTCATTCCATAGTAAGGTTTAACTTTATCAATGATGTATTCCTCAAAAGTTTTGGCGTGCAGCACATCTGCGGATCTGATGATACGCGGGCTCTCCGCATTTCCAAATATATACTTGTTGAGGATCTGCGTCATGTACGATGATTTCAGAGAATATGCCCGCTGTTTTGCAGGAAGCTCTGAAAATGGTTGCTGCCGGACGCTGGATGCATTGGCTCCCTTTGTACAAGCCGCAAGATAGAGTGTGTCACCCTCCGAGAGTTCATGAGCACGGCCTGCACGGACCTTTTCCATGATAGTTTTCCAGTCGTGCTCAATGATAGCAAGATCCTCGTCTGGGAAACTAAACAAAACCGCCTCGTCTATCCGAAAATCACCCTTGGGTTTGTCTGCAAGATGCTCATAGGACATGAGAAGCATGGTGTTGCATTTATGCCAAAAGGCACTGGTTTGGAAGGTCTTATCGTACTCCTCCATATAGTTGATGATATTGCAGCTGTCTCACGACGTTCTGAACCCAGCTCGCGTGCCGCTTTAATTGGCGAACAGCCAAACCCTTGGGACCGAATTCAGCCCCAGGATGCGACGAGCCGACATCTATCCTGAAGTGTCCCTGTTTAAGTTTCGGTGGTTGCAGGATTTCTACCGTATGTGCATCGCCTACGCCTCTCGGCCTGAGCTTGGCTCCCGACTTACCTTGGTGGACGAACCTTCCCCAAGAAACCTTAGATTTTTCGGCCATTATGATTCCCACATAATTCTAAATTCATTCCGGCATTCTCACTCGAGTACAGTCCACCCAGTGCTTCCGCTCTGACTTCACCCTCTCGACGCTCCCCTACCTGTCTTTGACAAAGCCCAAACTTCAGTTTCATGCTTAGCCCCTATATTTTCCGCGCAGAGTCCTTGAGCCAGTGAGCTATTACGCAATGAGTGGCTGCTTCTAAGCCAACATCCTGGTTGTTTCGCAATTCCACATCGTTTCCACTTAGCATGATTTGGCTGTGGGTCACCAAACATTTCCCTTTTGACAACGATGGAAATTCTTGTAACCTTATCAGCCACCACGTCAGTACTTTACCTCCGGTGATATTTTCTTCTAGCTAAAATTATTTCGGGGAGAACCAGCTATCTCCGAGTTCGATTGGGAATTTCTCTTCTACTAAGTCATCCGCCACCATTGCAAGCAGTTCGACCTCCAGCGAGATTTTACTCTCACTTCCAGCCTGCACGCCCATGGATAGGTCACCCGGTTTCCGAGCCTGTGGCAGCTTGAACTTTCCACCGCCCCTATTCGCCAGACTCGCTCTCGCTTCGCCTCCGGTACTCAGCCTTAAAGCTTGCTCGTAAGCACTATAATCCTCGCCGGACTACCGTTCTACAAAAGTACGTCATCACGCTGTAACGCGCTTTGACTGCTTGTGCTAACAAGGTTTCAGGTTCTTTCACCTCCCAATCGTCCTTTTCTACCTTTCCCATCACGGTACTGCTCCTCTGCCTCGGTCATCAGGTAGTATTTGAGGCCGGATGGTAGGTCCACCTGGTTTCTCCACACGTTTCACGTGTCTGGTGGTAAGTTTTGGATCAGCACTGCCAGTCTTCGTTTTCGGATACAGGGGCTCTCACCTTCTGATGGCCCGGCTTTCCCCATCGCCGTTCTCCCAACTTCGCTGGTCGCTGATGTCTGTCCGCAACGGAAGAACCTGCGTCCACTCCGGTTTGGCCTCCTCCGCGTTCGCTCGCCACTACCAGCGGAATCTCGGTTGATAATGTCTTCTTTCACTGGCCCTACTGATGTTTGGTACGTTCCTTCGTACGCCTATTTGATTCAGCACGATACTTGAGTATTGCTCAAGTGGGTTCCCATTCGGAGATCACGGATATAACGGATATTTGCTCCTCCCCGTGGCTTATCGCAGCTTGTCGTCCTTCTTGTCGGCTCACATTTGAGCATTCCCCTTGCGCTCTTTTCAAACTTGACCTATCAGATATTTGCTGACATCAAGTTGAATTATGCAGGCCAGACAGTTTTCGAGTGCTAATTATTTGCCCATCTATGCGATCAATTTCCCTGAAATTCAAAACTAAAAATACGTTCTTTAAACTTACGTTCAAAAGACCTCTCTGTTCTTCATTCTACATTGTTTCAGTTTTCAAGGTTCAGCTCTTCAACTTTGCTTTTTTTGCCAGATAAATCAGAAGATAAAAGCCTCAAGTCTTCAGATCCCAACAACAACTGTTGTTTGGTGAGGCTACGGACGACTTCGGGTGTTCCCGACTCTCATGGTGTGACGGGCGGTGTGTACAAGGCCCGGGAACGTATTCACCGCGGCATGCTGATCCGCGATTACTAGCGATTCCGACTTCATGCGGGCGAGTTGCAGCCTACAATCCGAACTGGGACGGCTTTTGGGGGTTTGCTCTGCCTCGCGGCTTTGCTTCCCTCTGTTGACCGCCATTGTATAATATGGCGGGGATATAAGGGGCATGATGATTTGACGTCGTCCCCACCTTCCTCCGTTTTGTCAACGGGGCTACACTAGGAATCTGACGTCTCCCTCCGACACCAAGATCTACAGTTTCAAATGCAGTTCATGGTTGGAGCCCATGGATTTCACATCTGACTTGCAGACCCGGTTGCACGCCCTTACACCCAGTAAATCCGGACAACGCTTGCCACCTACGTATTACCGCGGCTGCTGGCACGTAGTTAGCCGTGGCTTATTCTAGAGGGTACCGTCTTCGCTCTTCCCCTTAAAAGAAGTTTACAACCTGAAAGCCTTCTTCCTTCACGCGGCGTTGTTGGGTCAGGCTTGCGCCCATTGCCCAATATTCCCCACTGCTGCCTCCCCAGTGGAGTTCAGGGCCGTATCTCAGTCCCAATGTGGCTGG
>VOFG01003965.1_pt1 | contig 13547 bp, 26 predicted proteins | sample 5384171 | NCBI WGS metagenome assembly VOFG01 (sample SAMN12384726, study PRJNA508395) | human gut metagenome | isolation source: healthy gut F | host: Homo sapiens | reverse complement strand
ATGAAGAACAGAGTCAATATCAGTAGAAGAAAAATCACCTGTTTTGGCACGGGACAGATTACCGGAGGCTTCTATTGTGATATCCTTTTCTGAAAAGCCCTCAAAAGTATCAAAAGATGGATTTTTCGGTCTGGAAAGGCTGCACTGATCAGGGAAGAAAATTCACCTCGGAAAACCCCCAGTTCGGCAACATTTCCCGGAATATCCAATTGATAGATCTGCTCAGATAAAAGACGCATAACAGCAACCCGTGCGTCAAACATGCGAAGGACGGAGGGATCACGAAAAGGTCCGTGATAACCCAGAAGTTTTCCATCTGTTTTATCATAGAATTGCGCCGTTCTTCATCCAGAACTCCCAGGATGACCAGATCCGGGAGAAGTGCTGCTGCAGTATCCGGAGAACAGACTGGAATATTCCCAATATATGATCCGTGTTTATGGGGGTCATTATCAGCAAAGCACAGGAGCTGGCAGGGACTGTTGAGAAGTCTTGCTGTCATTTGTCCAATTTGCCCGGCACCAAAGATTACAGTTCGATATACAGGTTTTGTCATCATTTTGCGGCAGCCTTTCTGTCGGCACGAACCTCGATCATCTGTCCTGTGATGGAGATTGCTATTTCAGCCGGTGTTTCTGCTTTGATCTCCAGTCCTATAGGTGAGATGATACGGTTTAAATCTTGTTCATTAATGTTGTATTCTTCAATCAGACGGCGAAATACAGCAGCTTTTTTTGCACGGCTTCCGATAACCCCGATATAACATGCTGGTGTGGCAAGAAGCTGTGCCTGTACGATTGTGTCATAAGCATGCCCAAGTGTCATCACGCAGCAGTAATCAGCAGCTGTAATAGAAACATACTGTTCCAGATGATTAAAATCACAAAGTATCGTTTCAACTGCCCCGGGAAAGAGCAGGATCAATAAATTCCGGCCGGTCATCCAGGACAAACACAGCGAAAATCAACGCTTGCAAGGATTGGGACAAGCTTTTTGTGAGACATGTCCGCCGCCGAATACATAGACAGTTCCTGAGGTTCCAATCTGTTCAGAAAACAGAATCATAATCTTCACTGTGATATCGGTGTGGCTTTGCAGACAAAGAAGATAATATGGAAGAAGGAACATTGGCATTTCCGATGAGACCATAACAGGACTGTAAAGGCTCACACCGGAGGTTGATGAAGATCGCAAATCAGCCAGAAATCTTTTCGTTCCTCGTATGATTTTGCGGCAGTTTCCGTAATTTCCAAATAATCGGATCATTATGATCAAGATACTGGAAAAAGGCCGGTAACATCACCACCACAAATCATACCAATATTCTCAACATCTTTGTGATTCAACCGGAATTCATGCTCACAGGATTCTTTCTTTTCAAGAATATCCAATTGCCATAATTCAGCACGATACTCTACAGCTCCAGCCTCCGATAGTGCCTGCAATTCTACCGTTTTTCCGATCAGCATGCGGGAACCGGCACCTCTTGGTGTAGACCCTGAGGATGCTGTGATGGAAGCAAGTACAAGATCATTTCCTCCAGAAATTGTTGTTTTTTATTGTCTGAAATAATGTTCTCATATATAAAACACCTCCTAAATTAAGGTAATTTTTCTGTATGTTAAAGTGTCTATGTCTGAACAAAGATGGATTTGTATCATATCCTGCAGCGCGCGAGCCTGCTTTAACTGGCGTTCGTGTGCTTTCATCGCTTCCGGACTTTTGCATTTATGCAGATTGTCAGCAAATCTTTTTTCTATAGATACACGCTGTGTTTCCTCAATCAGTTTATCAGCCAGAAAAACAATAGCTGCTTCATCCAGCGTTGCTTCCAACAAACCATGGTGCTGTGAAATGATCTGGCTGATCTCAGGATAACCTAACTGTAAGAAAAGTTCACCGCCTGTTTTCGCGTGATGCCTCTGAAGTCTGGCAATATCATGCAGAAGTGCGCCGGAGCGAACAAGCTTCTGGTCAAAGATATAACCATTGGACTTCCAGCATATTGCATAAACAACAGGCAAGTTCAGTAACAGCATCACTGTGAGCTTGTACATGACGGGGCAGGAGAAACAGCATTGCGAAGCCTGAGACATAGTCCGTCATTTAATTCAGGATGAGGCAGTATATAACTGGGATCAGAGAAAGAAATATTATTTTTTCATTCACTTCAGATGATAGTAAGAGCCGCATGGAAGACGGAAACTGCTGCCTGCTGATATATCAGAATGTAATGCATCCATAAATAAAAAGAGATTACATCCGTATGAGCGACCACCGCAATATCACCTTCAGAAGAAAAGAATCTTATGAACTGCCTGCGAAAAAGCGTGTACCAGATTCCAGCAGGAGTTTCTGCTCCCGGGATCGGATGATCAGGGTTATTCCACGCGCTTTATAAATGCCGGCCATCTCTGGCGTATTTCATCAAAAGAAAGGCCATCCCATTCTCCCAGATTTCGTTCTGACAGATCAGAAACAATGATATGTGGAAGCCAGGTGCCATATGACTGGCTGTCTCGACAGTTCTTAATAAGGACTGCAGTATACCCCTGATATTTTATCGGACAATTCTTCGTTAAAAAGGACTGCCTGCAATGTCCAAGCATGGATAAAGAGCAATCTGTCTGTCCTATACAATAAGAATGTTCATCCGGATACTGTGGTTTTCCATGCCGGACCAGATAAAGGCTACGCATTTAAAAATCCTCCGAAACATTCTTCAAATATTTTTTTTTGAACAGGAACGTGTTTCTTCTGAAAAACGGGCATATCGTTTTAGAAATTCTTCGCCGTATGGTGTCAGTTCGCTATGGCTTCCCCTTGTACCGCCCTGGCTTCTGATGATCAGAGGTTCATGAAACTGTGATTCCAGGTATGGATCAGGTTCCAGCTGGTAGAATAGGAAATGTGCATGCGCTCACAGGCATCGCGGACAGATCCTGTTTCATGGATCAGTGTCCAGAAGCGAATAAAGCTGTTCATCAAAGAATACTTTTTTCGCGAGCCAGCTGAATGTGGATTTCTGAACGGATCAGACTCTGGTTGTGTATGCATGGAGAAGCTCGGCATAATCCTCTGGTGTGTCGGCATCGTGAATGATTCCGGGATCCTCCACATTCAGAAAATACATGGGTGTGCCGCAGTTCTACAGCACCTTCAAGACCTGATTTTCCGTCATCACTTTCAGGATGGAATCAATAAGTGTGGAACGGATCAGGATCAGATGACCGGGTTTACCCTCACAGACCGGGTTACAAGAGGATGGTCTAGCGGAGAGCATTTGAGTGACAGTCTGGGCTGTAAACAGCGGAACATCAACAGGGGTAAAGAGCACTGTATCAACCTTTGTCTTTCAGATATCCAGTCCGATTCGGACAGAATCAAACATATGAGTTGTTGCATAGTCTCTCGTTTCGAAGAAAGATTACATTATTGGAGGCAAGATGGCGCTCCAGCACATCTGCCTTATATCCTGTTACCACAACTACTTTGGAAATTCCGGCCTGCCGGAAATTATTGATCACGCGCTGTGCAATGGAAATGGAGCCAAGCTGAAGCATGGGTTTAAAGTCTACCCATTCGTGATGATCTTCCGGTCAGCAACAATCAAGGCACCTGTCTGCATGATAGATCACCTCCTTAAAGGCATTGTATAAAATTGGTATTATTATATCATAAAAAAAAGAATAAAATTGTGTGAAAATAGCCAAATTTTATTTAATTGTAATTTGCAATAATTGTAAAAAGCATGATAGAATGAATATATACATAAATGATGTGGACAGGAGAACTTTTCATGGATAAGATTTTGAAATTACCGCAAAAAGAAGTTACCATACAGGTAAAAGATGAGCGTACAGGGAGTTGAATACAGCCGGACACTTCCGATGGATTATTACGAAAATGCAAAATGTATTAAAACTCAGCGGTGAGAATCTGGATAGGAAGCAGTTCTTCCATTGTTTTTCTATTCTGCCAGAGGAATGGAAAACTCAAAGATCTGACGGGCAAGGGTGCGGATCATGATCCATGCGGAACACATAAGCCGGAAGATCAGTAACATAATGGACATTTTTTTAAGGAGGGATGCAAGATGATCAAAAAGACATTGAAGATCAATGGTGTTGAGAGAATCCTTATTCTTGATAAGGATGAAACACTGGCACAGTTCTCCGTGATCATCTTCTTCTTACAGGATGTAAGATTGGCTGCAGTGAGAAGGTCATTGTGGAGCCTGTAACGTTATTATGAACGGAAAAGTTGCAAGATCCTGTATCTACAAGATGAGCCGTGTTCCGATAATGCAGAGATCACAACCATTGAAGGTGTGGAACAATTTCTGATATGCATCCGATCCAAGTTGCGTGGATGGCATATGGATGTGCACAGTGCGGTTTCTGTTCACCGGGATTTATTATTTCCGCAAAAGTACTTCTGGATAATAATCCAAGTCCTACCCGTGAGGAGGTAAGAGACTGGTTTAACAAACAGCGTAATCTTTGCCGTTGTACCGGTTACAAGCCGCTCATCGATGCTACTATGGCGGCAGCAAAAGTTATGCGTGGCGAGATGACAAAAGAAGACCTTGTTTTCAAACAGACCGGTGATTCTATTGTTGGAACAAATTATATCCGTCCGTCAGCAGCACAGAAAGTAACAGGTACCTGGGACTTTGGTGCAGATGATGCGTTAAAGATGCCATCAGGAACACTTCGTCTTGCTCTTACACAGGCAAAAAGTTTCTCGCACGCAAATATCCTCAGCATTGATACAACAGAAGCAGAAGGCATGCCGGGGGTTTTCCGTGTTATCACTGCAAAAGATATTAAGGCAGCCGGCGGAACAAATAAGATTAATGGTCTTGTAATGCTTCCAAAACACAACAAGACAGACGGTTTCGAACGTCCTGTACTTTGCGATGAAAAGATTTTCCAGTTTGGTGATGCGATTGCAATCGTAGCTGCTGATACAGAAGAGCATGCAAAGTGCAGCAGGCAGATGCAGTTAAAGTTGAGATTGAAGAGCTTCCTGCATATATGAATGCAATGGATGCCATCGCACCGGATGCGGCAGAAGATTCATCCCGGTGTTCCGAATGCATTCTTTGAGACAAACTGTATCAAGGGTCCTGATTTTTGACTGGGACAGCATTCCGGATTCACAGCAGGTTGAGATCGAGTCTTACTGTTCACGCCAGCCTCATCTTCACCTTGAGCCGGACTGCGGTTATGGTTACATTGACGAAGACGGTATGATAACTGTTCATTCCAAATCCATTGGTATCCATCTGCATATGCCGATGATCGCTGATGGTATCGGCGTACCGATGGAGAATCTTAAGACTTGTTCAGAACCATGCGGGCGGAACATTTGGTTACAAGTTCTCACCTACAAATGAGGCTCTGATTGGCGCTGCTGTTAAGATCCTGGAACGTCCGGTGTCGCTGGTATTTAATCAGTTCCAGAATATTACTTATACAGGAAAGAGATCTCCTGCATTTATGAATATTAAACTTGCGGCAGATGAAAATGGTAAACTCACTTGCTCTCTGGGGCGACAATTATGTGGATCATGGTCCATACTCAGAATTCGGTGATCTGCTTACAATGAGACTTTCCCAGTTCACAGGTGCAGGCTATGGAATCAATTCTATCCGTAACAAATCTACAACAGTGTTTACAAACCATGCATGGGGTTCAGCATTCCGTGCTTACGGTTCTCCACAGTCTTATATGGGATCTGAGATTGCGATTGACGTGCTGGCAGCTAAGATGGGAATCGATCCGTTTGATATGCGTGAAATGAACTGCTATAAGGAATCTGAGAGGCACTACCATCCCGACAGGTTATCCACCGGAGGTATATTGTGAAGGAAGATTTGTTTAAGAAAGCACGTCCATTGTATGAAGCGGCGAAAAAACGTGTTGCCGAGAAGAATGCAGCTTCTGACGGAAAGATAAAATATGGTATCGGTGTATCTCTTGGTGTTTATGGCTGCGGACTTGATGGTGTTGATACATCCAATGCATTTGCAGAATTAAATCCGGATGGAACCGTTACGATGTATGCTGCATGGGAAGATCATGGACAGGGTGCGCTGATATGGGTGTTCTTGTATCATCTCATGAAACACTGCGTCAGGCCGGAATCAGACCTGAACAGATTAAACTGGTTATGAATGATACGCAAAGACATGTCCGAATGCAGGACCTGCAGGAGGATCACGCTCACAGGTTATGTCAGGGTAATGCATGTCGTCTGGCTGCAGAAAACCTTGTAGCAGCAATGAAGAAAGAAGACGGAACCTTCCGTACTTATGATGAGATGGTGGCGGAAGGGTCTTGCAACAAAATATGAAGGTAACTGGGTAACAACCTTCTGTGCAGATCATCCGATCGATCAGGATACCGCACAGGGCGATCCATTTGCAACTTATATGTACACTATTTTCCTGCCGGAAGTTGCTGTTAATACAGAAACAGGTAAAGTTACCGTTGAGAAATTTACTTGCGTATGGCTGACGTAGGTACGATCATGAACAGACTTCTTGTAGAAGGCAACTTCTATGGTGGCCTTGTACAGGGTATTGGTCTTGCTCTTACAGAAGATTTTGAAGATTTGAACCATGACACCACTTTGAAGAATTGTGGTATTCCATATCCAAAGGATGCTCCGGATGATATTGAACTTCATTTCAATGAAACATATCGTCCAAGTGGTCCTTGGTGCAGCCGGTTGTGGTGAGGCTCCACTGGATGCTCCACATCCTGCAATCTTGAATGCAATCTTTAATGCTACAGGCGCACGTATCACACGTGTTCCTGCCCGTCCTGAAAGGTTCTTGCAGCATTAAAGGAACTTGAGAAATAACTGTCAGTCTGATTTTTATCATGTGATATAATAAGGGGAGACGGGAAAACTGTCTCCCCTTTAGAGACGAAAGAATTGTATTGATCCGGTTCACAGCAACGAAAGGAGTGCAGGCTATGACATATATACAGGAAAGAGGTTCTACTCATGTGTATCATGTAAATCGAATGTCAAAGGAAGAGATGGATCATATGATCAGTCTCTGCGTCCATGATCAGCCGGCGTACTGTGTTGCGGCCTGTCCCTTCAAAGTAGATACAAAAGAGATGCTGTTTTATGCTGCAAAAGGAAATTTTAAGAAAGCTCTGGCAATCTATGAAAAGATCACACCATTTCCATGATTCTCTGTAACGGATGCACGGCACCCTGTGAAGAGAAATGTAAGCTTTGTGAAATTGGTGATGGTGTATCCATACGTGAAGTAGAGCGCGCAATTGTCCGATATGGGGAATCCGGAAAACGGAGCAGTGTTTTCGTATAAGAAAAAAAAAAAGGCAGTAATTTTCGGGTCAGGATTATTTCCACTGTTTCTGGCAGGGGAACTGGAAAAAGAAAATGTATCCTACAACTATTTACTGTCAGGAAGAAAATTATGAAGAGTATATTGCAGCAGCTGCACAGCTCTGTCGGAATCTGATTGTCGGAATGAAGCGAAACGTCTGAAATTCATGGATCTTGTTTTTGAATTCCGGATGCAGTCTTGACCTTCCGTTTATCAGAGAAAAATGGAACTGGCAGATGTGGTCTGTGCTTCAGAGGAGGTGGCAAAAAGCTGGCTCCAGAGGAAACAGCAGACGCAGAGATCATGCTGAGAGAACAGGCGGGAATTGTCAGCGGATCCGGTCCGGTCTGTGATGGATGCAGCTTTTGCTGCAAAGAGAGCTGCCCTGACTGTAGACCTTCTCGTACAGAATCTTTCTCCGTACAGCAACAGAGGCAGTGAAGGAGCAGTTACTACCAGGCTTTATACGAAATATAGAAGGCATCAAAGGCTCCAAAAGATCCCTGGTGCAGAGATGGATATTCAAAAGAAGAAGCTGTTGAGGAAGCAAAAGCGATGCATTCAGTGTCATTGTGATGAGTGCATAAAAGCTGTGTTTACTTAAGTGAATACAAAAAAGCATCCGGGGCTTCTGGCCCGTGAAATTTATAATAATACCCAGATCATTATGGAGATCACCAAATGAATAAAGCCGATGAATTCCTGTTCACTCTGCGGACAGTGTACGGTGACATGTCCGAACGGATTTGATATGAGTCAGGTTTGCAGATCCGCAAGAGAAAAACATGGTATCCACGGATAAGATGCCATTGGCGCCGCATGAGTTTGCGTTGATGGACATGTTGTTTTCAAATTCAGAAGCTTTTTTATGTAAACCTCAGCCTGGATTTGATATTTGCAGATATGTGTTTTTTCAGGATGTCAGGCCGGAGCGATTGCGCCGGATGTAGTCATGGATGTATATGAAGACCTGTGCAGAAGAGTTGAAGGCGGGGTTGCACTGATTCTGGGGTGCTGTGGTGCTATCAGTGAATGGGCAGGACGCTATGAAATGACAGAAAAGTAAATGAACAGCTGAAGCAGGAGCTTGCAAAACTGGGAGATCCGATTATCAGCAGGCTGTCCAAGCTGTATGAAACAGTTAAAAGAGAGTACTGGTGCAGTGGTCACAGGAGTCTGGGAGATCCTAAAGAAATCGGACTTCCCGCACAGGCAAGGGGGCTGGAGATACCTGTTGCAATACATGATGCCTGCGGAGCCAGGGGAGATACACAGACACAGGATACAATAAGAGAGCTTCTTGCAGATATGGGGTGCACTGTTGTAAATACAGAATATTCCAGAGATCTGTCTCCCTGTTGCAGATATGGCGGTTCTGACGGCATATGCAAATAAAGATATGGCAGCAAAAATGACAGAAAAGTCTGGAACGTTCAGATGCACCATATATTACATATTGCATGGCATGCAGAGACCGATTTGTCCAGAGAAGGAAGAGAATCCAGACATATTCTGGAACTTCTGTATGGAGATCATGCCAGCAACATGCCGGATATCAGCGAGAAACGATACAACAGGCTTATGCTGAAAGAAAAACTTTTAAAAATATCTGGAATGAGGAACTGATGATGGAGAAAAAAAAGATTATACCGTTGCCTATACAGAAGATGCAATCCGAATGATGGATGAACGTATGATCCTTAAAAGTGACGTGGAGAGAGTATGGCAGATTACAGAGAAAAATCAGGAAGCAATCCTGGATGAAGAAACAAAAGAACTGGTAGACAAGAAGTCCCAGACGTGGGAAATGTCACATTCTGGGTGCGTTTTTAGAAACAGAAGAAGGAGTATCTGGTACGCAGAGCATACAGTCATCGAATGAATATTATGAAAAGGGTGGGACAGTAATGGCAGTAGAGAGAACATATTATACCATTGATCCGGAGGGAAAGCTGACCTGCATGAAATGCAAGGTTCCTCTTGTAAAGGGAAAAGCAAAATTTATGTATCTGGAGAATGGGTTTCCTGTGGAAATGCCTGTCTGTCCAAAGTGTGGTTTGTCTATGTTCGGAAGAACTGGCTCTCTTGGAAAAGTTCTGGCAGGTGGAACGTGCACTGGAGGACAAATAAATGAACAGACATCCCGGGTGGTGAGGCACAGACACTCCATCTTCTGGAATATGTCATAGAATTCAGGAAAGGAATGGAAGCCCTTGGATCTTGGAGCGGGTGAAGGTGAGACCGTGCGAATCCTGAAATCCCTGGGAATAAATGCACATGGGTGTGGATCTTTCACCACGGAGCAGGGATGTACAGAAAGGAGATTTTCTGAACCTTTGACTATGCAGCAGACAGTATGGATCTCAGTATCAGCCAGTGTGCATTTTTGTCAGCAGAGATCAGCAAAAAGCTGTTTCTGAATGTTGGCGTGTATTGAAAAAAGGCGGATTACTCGTGTTGTCAGATCTGGATCAGGGAAATCTTGTAGAGGTTGTTAAATGTACAGGATTCTGCATTCTTCACCAGGAAGACCAGACGGCTCTGGAGGGAATATTATCTGGAAGCAATCTGGAATGATTCGTTCTGTTGCGAAGAGTATAAGCTTCTGCAGAAAGTATAAAGGAAAAAGCTGCGCTATACCATGTGGTTGGCAGAAAGGAGTAGCACATGGATCTTTATGAAAGAATAGCGGAACTTGGGAGCATGGGATATCATTGTTCGCAGATGATGATGATCATGACGCTGGAAACCATAGGTGAAGAAAATCCACAGCTTGTAAAAGGCTCTGGGAGGTCTTGGCGGCGGGATCGGTTATTGTGGAGATACCTGTGGCTGCCTGACAGGGAGGAGCCTGTGCGATAGGTTATGTTCCTTGGCAATCTGGCTCCGCAGGAGAAAGAAGATATACAGATGAAACCGGCTGTGCAGGAATTATATCAGTGGTTCCATAAGAAGACCGAAGAAGAATTTGAGTGTTTTATTGTAAAGATATCACACATCTGGACTGGGGAGTGATCATGGAGAGAAATGTCCTGCGCTGATTGCAGATACATACATGAAAGTGATAGAAATACTGACAGAACGGGAATATTGGAACTATGATTACGCTGGGTAAAACAAAAGTGTATGCCCGATATGTATGAAAGTACTTACGGCTAAAAAATGTATTGGTGAAGATGGATTATCTGACCAAAGGAATGTGATATCATGGGAAATTTCGACACTGGGATCTGGGAAGGAAGGCAGCAGATTATCTCTCCTGGGGGAAGAGAAAATCTGTCTGCTGAGACCCTGTAAATCCAAAGAGTTAAAGAGAAATCCTGCCCGGATAATTGTGGACTCTGTGAGGAGCACGAACGAAAAAGGCTGTTGTATGATACTGGAAGTGACAAAGCGCTGCAATATGCACTGCCCGGTCTGTTTTGCTTCAGCAGGAGAAAGTCAGGAGAAAGGAGATCCTTCCCCATCTGTGAAATAGAAAAACAGTATGATTTTCTGATGGAGCATGGAGGTCCGTTTAATATACAGCTTTCAGGCGGTGAGCCGACGATGAATGATCTTCCTGAAATCATACGTATGGGAAGAGAAAAAGGATTACATTTTTCAATTGAATACCAATGGAATCCGTCTTGCGCAGGAAGAGGATATGCCAGAAAACTGAAAAAAGCGGGACTGAACACGGTGTTTCTTCAGTTTGACGGAGTGAGTGATGATGGTTTATCGGACGCTTCGTGGACAGGATATGATGGAACTGTGAAGAAAAGGCTGTCTTAAACTGTTCTCAGAAGCAGGAACTTGGTATTGCTCTTGGTACCGGTCATTGCGCCGGGGAGTGAAAATGATATGCAGGTAGGGATATCTGAAAGTTTGGTCTGGATCATATGCCCTTTGTTCGTGGCGTACATTTTCAGCCTATCAGTTATTTTGGCAGATGTTCTCAGGAACGTCCACAAATCCCATTACCATACCAAGGATGTTGAAGCTGATCGAGGAACAGACAGACGGCTCATGAAAAGCAAGGATTTTTGCCGGTGGTGGAAGCAGAGAATCCATATGCAAGTTATCTGAAAAAGGTGAGCAGGAACTGAAGCTTCTTGAAAAAAAATCAGGAAAAGGATGCTGCTGTACTACCAGTGATGATTCCAGGCAGTATGTGGAAAATCAGTGGAGCTTACAGTACAAAAAAAATTTAGTGATGATGAAATGACACAGACAGATGCGCTGGATGAGTTTCTGACCAGGTTCATAATGAAACTTTGCAGTATCAGGCATGATTTTTCAGGATGCCTGGAATCTGGATCTTGACCGTCTGAAACGCTGCTATATCTGTGAAGTGGATTCGGAATATGGTATGGTACCGTTTTGTGCCTACAACCTGACTAATTCTGAAAGGAACATATTTATACAGAAAGTGAAACGAACCAATATAGATGCAATGATCTGTAAGCAGGAAGGTAATTACAGAGATTACAAGAGAAACAATAAACAAAATACAGCTGGATAAACTGAATGCTGTTCTGAAAAAAGAAAGAACGAGGCAGGGTTTTTATAGAGATCTGCCGGAAAGACTGGAAAATCTGGATGCTTTGAGAAACATTTCCGTTTACGACAGAAACCGACTTGCTCAAAACAGTGGGGCAGGATGCTTCTTGTTCCCAGGGAGAAGATCCAGAAAGTGATTTCAGAACAGACAAGCGGAACAACAGGTGCAGGTAAACGTGTATTTTATACAGAAAGGAGATTGTGAACATACCATAGAACTTTTATGGCCGGACTTGGTGAGTTTATTTATCCTGGAAGTAACTATGGTTGCCATGCCGTTTTTCAGGTCCTTCTGGACTTGGAGAACTGATCGCAAGGCCATCAGACGTATAGGCGCACAAAACCTCTCCTTCAACCGGGAACTGGCAGAACTTATGGCGAACTAAAACAATTCTGGAAGAGGAGCGGCCGGATACTTATGTACGGTATGCCGACAGGCACTGCTTTCCATGCTCAGAATGTGGAAAAGGCAGTATAAAAGAGCACTGATATCAGGGATGCCTGTCCGGAAAACAGTAATGTAAGAAAGCAATAGAAAAAATTTTGGGAACACCACTCTGGCCTCATTATGGTTCCAGAGATGGGAGTTTCTGGCGGAACCATTTGCCGCACGGCTCATGAGGGCATGGTATGCAGGAAAATCATTGTATTATGGAGATTATAGATGAGAACGGAAACGTACTTGCCGGACGGAAAATGGGGAGAACTGGTGATTGCCAAACCATTGAATGGGCACAGCCTCTGATCCGATACCAGAACTGGTGACTGTACAAGTATTATTCCGGGAAGATGTATCTGTGGAAGTGAAGTAAAGCGCCTGGATTTTGTGAACGGATCAGTCAGCCCGGGAACGATCAGAGATGGATGATGTGTTGTTTCAGATTCCCGGAACTGGTAGATTACAGTGTCAGGATCACAGAAGACAAAAAAAATTACAGCACTTCTCACATCAGACAAAGGAATGGAATCACTCAGGAATGTTCTGACAGACGGAGATACCATATCTCTGAATTGCAAAAAGCAGAATGGAAAGATACAGCCTTATATTCTGCAAAACGTTGATACTCTATTATACCGGATAATATGGTACCACAACAGGAATTATTTGTATGCTCCATCATCTTACCTCCCCAAGGAAAAAATACCGGGCTATCCATCCAGGACAGTCCGGTATTTTTAAATTCTAATTATTCACAAAGTTTGGAAAATTCGTCAGCTGAACTTTGGTCTGATTACCTGTACGGAAGTTTTTGCCAGGTTTGATAACACCAGCAACACCAGCAGATTTGATTACTTTATCATGACTGCAGTAATATCTTTTACTTCAAGTCTTAATCTTGTGATGCAGTTGTCAATGCTTGTGATGTTTTCTTTTCCGCCACAGCCTTCGAGGATTTTTGCTGCGATTGCTGTGTAATCGTTACTTCCTAATTCAACTTTTTTCTCTGCTTCAAGATCGTCGTCATCTTCTCTACCAGGAGTTTTTCAGATCAATTTCTTGATTGCAAACTGGAAGGAAAATATTTGAAACTGCCTAAGATGACGGCTGTCAGAATGAGCTTCATCGTCCGATATCAGAAAAATGGAAACTAGAAATTTGTGACAGTCGGCAGAGGAGCCATCCGGAAA
>VOFG01002511.1_pt1 | contig 13556 bp, 20 predicted proteins | sample 5384171 | NCBI WGS metagenome assembly VOFG01 (sample SAMN12384726, study PRJNA508395) | human gut metagenome | isolation source: healthy gut F | host: Homo sapiens | reverse complement strand
GCGAAAAACGCCGTGGATTATGTAATGATATATTATACCCTCGATTAACAAGGACACACACGGTTTTGACGGGCGGCGCCGCCATCCTCAAGGCCTTGCCAGCAATACACAGAAAGTATTGCCCTGCGGCCTTTTCGTCGTCTGACCACTTTTCTGCCACGGCAAAACTGCTTGCGGACCTGACAGCGATGAATTTTTGTGTGATTTTTGGCTTTTTGAGTCGCAGATGTGTCGTAACCCATCAAGACGAAAGGACAAAAAGCACCAAAGGCACGCTGTCAGGCGTGTATGCTCTGTCAATCTATGGTAACTAGTGGAAGACGCCGGCCGGCGCGGGAGGAAAACAGGAAGAAATATGCTTTGGTAATGATCGATATGCAGCGCGGGTTCATCGACCAGCCTTCGCCGCTGTGCATCACCGCCGCGGCGGCGACCGTCCCGGCCTGCGCCGAGGTCATAAAGCTCTGCCATGAAAAGAACGTCCCGGTGTTTTACACGCGCCACTACAGAGCCGACGGCAGCGACGTTGAAAATGCCGCCGCGCTGTGTGGCTTGCGGGCGGCAAGCCGCTGTCCGAGGAATGCGAGGCGTGTATGTCGGGCGCGTATCCCGTGGAGTTTGAGGTCATGGAGAGCGACTACCGCATCGTGAAGCCTCGCTTCTCAGGCTTCTTCGGCACCCGCTTGACCTGATACTGCGCAGGCTCGGCGTGGACACCGTCATCCTCGCGGGCACGACGACGCCGAACTGCATCCCACCAGCTGCTATGACGCGCTTTCGCTGGATTATGACGCCATCGTCCTGTCGGACTGCACCTCGTCCGTGACCGAGGAGGTGCAACGCGCAAACCTCGGCGATATGGAGCGCATCGGCGCGCAGATCGAGACGGTCGAGGGGCTTAAGAGCTCTTCTTGGATAAGTCTGGAAGCAGGTCTTTTAATTGACGAACTTCACGGAATGTTCTTCAAAACTTCAAAAAAAGTCAACTTGACTCTCATAATTTCCTTAAAAATGCCTGATAATATGACCATACCACCAAAGGGCGAGAAGCTCCACTTGGCAGGTAAGAGGACAGAGCATATGCCCCATGTGTCCCGCAGGTGGATTGGCGCAAGGCCGGTCAGGTTCGAAAGGAGATTAAACATGAAGACCATTCTTAATAAATACGAAGCACTCAAGGCGGCTCTGGAGGAGCTGGGACTCAACGCGGAGACCAGCCGTGCACTTTCGCTCGAATACCGCGGCGCGTACTGCGAGGTCGTTATCGGCACTGAGTGGCTCAACTATGACTGCTACATTGACCGCGTCACCGGCGAGCTTGCGGGCATCGACACCATGCCGCAGGAGGATCCGGAGGCCTTCGAGGGCGACCTGTGTGCGGAGCTGCTGCGCGAGGAAGAAAAGGCAGCGTAATATAAATTTACTCAACAAGCTTAAAAACCCGGCGCTGAGTGGTCAGCGTCGGGTTTTTGTGGTATTATAGCGGCAGCTTATTTTTTCGCGAGGTGCGTGCTTATGCCGGAATACAGACACATACAGCGGCAGTTCGGGCCAGTGTATGACGAAAAACTCGAAAATACTTATCCTCGGCAGCTTCCCCTCGGTCAAGTCCCGGGAGGTCAATTTCTTCTACGGCCATCCGCAGAACCGCTTCTGGCCGCTCATGGCGCGCGTGCTCGGCTGCGCCGTGCCGCAGAGCATTGAGGAAAAGAAAGCCATGCTGCTCTCGAACGGCGTTGCGCTGTGGGATGTGCTCGATTCCTGCGATATCGCGGGTTCCAGCGACAGCAGCATCAGGAACGCCGTGCCGGTCGACATCGCGCTTATCCTGCGCGCGGCGGATATACGGCGCATCTACTGCAACGGCACGGCGGCGTATGAGCTGTTCATAAAGCACCTCGCGCCCCGTCTGCGGCATGACGCCGGTGAAGCTGCCGTCGACCAGTCCCGCGAACGCCGCATGGACGATGGACAGGCTGTACGAGCAATGGAAACAGATACTCACAGGCTAAAGGAGACGCACATGAAGCACTGCATAATCGCAAAGTTCAATGACAGCGTGGACGATAAGGCGGCCATGATCACGCGGATAGATAAGCTGTTTGCGCCGGCACCGGCGATGGACGGCATACACGGCTGCACCGTGCTGAGAAACTGCATCGACCGTGAGAACCGCTATGACCTTGCCATCGTCATTGACATGGACAAGGCTGCGCTCCCCGCATGGGATGCGTCGGAGCTGCACCGCGAGTGGAAAAAAGCGGCTTCGGCTCTTATCTCGCGGCCAAGGCGATATTTGATTTTGAGTGATCAATCTATAGGGTACAGCTCCTGATTTTCGCTCAGGCAGAAATATGTAGTACCGAGACGCCTGTCGGTGTACATCGTGAACGGTTCTCCCTGAAGGTCATTTGACTGGAAGACCACGCTCGGCACCATTCTGCGCTCGCCACACAGCAGACGCAGCGCCGCGTCGACGCACTCCCGTCGGCACGAGTCCGGCGAAGCGCGCGGTGTTCACGCAGGAGTACTGCCCTTTCTGGTAAATGACGTCATGTATGCTGTCCGGGTACTCGGGTGAAGCGACGCGGTTCATAATGACCTCGCCCACGCATATGCGGAATTCGTCCGTGAGCCAATCGCTTCCGGCAGATGCGTCTATGACGGCATTGCGCTTTCCTCGGCGCTCCTCCCGCTTCGACGTCCCCTTCCGCCGCGGCCGCGGTCATTTCGTTCAGATAATATGCCGCGAGGTCTGCTTCATAGCTGATGCTGCCGCCGGTCATCAGGTCAAAAGATGCTCTTGGGCTCTGCGCTCTGCGCTTCCGGTTTCAGCGCGGCATCAGGACTTTCCTGCGGCTGCGTCTCAACGATGCCGACGGTTCTTCGGGTGCGGGTTCTTCGGCTTCCACAGACTCTGTTGGCGCAGTGACCTCTATGCTTTCCTCAGCGGGAGCAGTTTGCTGCGGCAGCTCGGGCGCAGGTTTCGGCGCGCGGTCGAGAGCCGACCCGCCCCAGCCAGAGCGATAAACAACACGATAACAGAGGCAATGATCCTTTCATGCTTCCCTCCCGCTGCCAAGTATAACAGCGCAGGCGGAAATAAATTGTCGGATCATGCGGGGGAAATAGAAAGAATACCGCCGACCTCGGTGAAGATATACTGCGGCTCGGCGGGGTTCTTTTTTGTCGATCTTGCGGCGGATGTTCGCCATGTTGACGCGCAGTATCTGGTTGCTGCCCTTGCTCTGCGGTCCCCATAACTCTTTCATTATAAAGTCATATGTCAAGACCTTGCCGGCGCATTTGCCAAGCAAAGCCACGATTTTGTACTCATTTTGCGTAAGGTGCACATTTTCACCGGAGATGAGCACCTGATGTTTGTCATAGTCGATAGTCAGCTCCCCGGCGGTGAACTTGCCCGTGGAGGCAAGCGTCTCATTGACGAGACCGGAGCGCGTGTGGCGTATCGCGACGCGCACCCGCGCCAGCAGCTCCGCCGCGCCGAACGGCTTTGTGATGTAATCGTCCGCCCCCTTGTCGAGCGCGGCGACCTTGTCGCGCTCATAGCTGCGCGCGGACACCACGATGATGGGCAGCTGCGTCCACTGGCGCACGGTCTCTATTATCTGCATGCCGTCAATATCCGGCAGACCGAGATCCAGCACCACAAGATCCGGGCAGTGCGAGCTTATCATCGAGAACGCCTCGCTGCCGGAGCGGGCGAGAATGACGTCGTACCCGTTGGAGCTGAGGATCGCGCGGATGAAGCCGGAAATGCTCTTTTCGTCCTCGACGACCAGTACCTTATCCTTGATATTCATAGTCTTCCTGTCCTCCCAATGGCAATGTAAATATAAACTGCGCGCCGCCGTGCGGCACATTATGCGCTGATATTTCGCCCCCGTGCGCCGTGACGATGGTCTTGCACACGGAGAGCCCGATGCCCATGCTACGCGTGCTGTCGCCGCGGTGCTCCGCGGAGCTGCCGAGCTTCCCGTCAAAAAGATGCTCCAGCTGCCGCCGCTCGATGCCGCGCCCGTTATCCGTGACCGTCACGCGGGCAAAGCCGTCCTCCATCGTCACACCGATGTCCACCGCCGTTGTTTTGCCGCCGTGCAGCACGGCGTTGTCCATGAGGTTCAGAAGCACCTGCTCGATGAGCATGGCGTCCATCTTCACAAAGAACAGCGTATCCGGCACAGAGACGGACACGGCAATGTCGGGGTTGCGCTTTTGAAGTTGACGACCGTTTCGCTTATCACTTCCTCCAGCATCTCGTCCTGCATCTGCAGGGTGCCGGTCTGGCCGTCGGTCATGCGCGTGATGCTCAAAAGGTTTTCCACCATGCGGCACAGCCACGTCCGCGTCGTTCTTCGCGTCGCTCAGCAGCTCCCGCTTCTCATCCTCGGTCAGCCCGCCCCCGTCGTCCAGCACCATCATGTCGATGTTCGCATCGAAGCGTTCATCGGGATCGATGGGCGTGTAGCCGCGGGCGCTGTTTTCCTCCCGCTCCTGACGCGCTCGCCTGCGCTGCTCAGCGCGGCGGCGCTCCTCAAGGTGCTTTCTGCGCAGCTTCCTGTAGCGCGCAACGAGCACCGTGTATATTACTAAAGGCAATGACGATTATCAGCAGCGCGATGACCCAGCCCTTGCTGAATATCTCGCCCAAGCGCTGGCTGATGTAGGCGCTTCTCGAAAGCTCGACATCCGCACCGGTTATCAGCTTGACCGTGCCGTAGCTCTCACCGCCGGCGGACAGGCGTATCGCCGAGCACCGTGCCCGCGGGCAGCGGGGGCGACAAGGCGCTGGTCGTATATCGTGACCTCGCGCTCTATCGCATCGTCAGAAATTTCATTCGGCATAAGCACGCTCAGGTTCCCTGCGGGATATAGCATGACCGTCCCGTCGCCCTCGGCCATTTCGACATTCACCTTCGTGATAGGCTCGGTAGAGCTGAGTATGCTGCGGTAGGAGAAGTTATCGAAAGCCCAGTCATACAGTGTACGGCTGTCGACAAAGTTGTAGCATTCCTCTATCTCCGCGTTGAGCGGGCCGTCGCCGCCCATCGCAACGGCGAGGATGCGGACGCCGTTGCGCTCGGCGCTGGAGACAAGGCAGTAGCCCGCGGCGCGGGTGTAGCCGGTCTTGCCGCCCTTGGCGCCGTCATAGAGATAACGGCCGTTGTAGGAATAGATGGAGGTTATGTTTATAAGGGCGTTGGAGTTGCCGATGGGCTTGCCCTCGTTTATCGCGCTGTTCTCCGGCTGATAGCTCGTGCTGTCGATGATCTCGCTGAAGAGCGGGTGATCGAGGCTGCGCGGAAAATAAGCGACTGGTCGTAGGCGGAGCTGTAGTGCCCCCTCGGCGGGGAGGCCGTTGGTGTTCACAAAGTGCGTGTTCGTGCAGCCGAGGTCCACCGCTTTCTGGTTCATCTGCTCAACAAAGCCGCTGATGCTGCCGCCGAGATAGCGGCCGATGATGTTGCAGGCCTCGTTTGCCGACTGAAGCAGCGCGCAGTAGAGCAGGTCGCGCATGGAAAGCTCCATTCCCGGCAGCAGGCCGGAGGTGCTGCTGTCGTCGCTCATACCGTCGCGGCAGTCGTTCTGTGCGGTGACCATGGTCGTCAGCTCACAGCGGCCGGAGTCGAGCGCTTGAGTGCGAGCAGCGCCGTCATGACCTTTCGTAAGGCTGGCGGGGCGCGCTGCTCGTTCTCGTTATAGCCGTAGAGCATTTTGCCGCTGTCGAGGTCGATCACGACGGCGGCCTTGCCGTTGAGCTGCGGCGCTTCCATGGCCCATGCCGACGGCGCCAAGGCTGTCATCATAACGCACATGAGAAGAAGGAGCGGAAAATTTTTATTTTTTCATTTTGTTCTCCCGTTTTTTCAGGAATATGTTATAGTAATATAAATAGGGTGTTACGCCGATCATCATGCTCACCGCGCGCAGTGAAAAGGCCGACCTTCTGATGGGGTTCGAGTCCGGCGCGGACGATTACCTCACCAAGCCCTTTGATATATCCTGGAGCTGAAGGCGCGCGTGCGCGCGCTGCTGCGGCGCGCGTCGATCACCGCGCCCGTCGCGGTGCCGCTGCCGTCGGTGCTGACAAAGGGACACATCACCGTCGACGAGGAGCGCCGCCGCGCCCTCAAAAACGGCGAGGAGATAGAGCTGACGGTAAAGGAGTTCGATCTCATCCTCTTCCTGATGAAAAACCCGGGGCGCGTCTACTCGCGCGAAAACCTGCTCGACCTCGTGTGGGGCTACGACTATCAGGGCGACACGCGCACCGTGGACGTGCACATCCGCCGCCTGCGCGAGAAGCTTGAGCTTGACCCCGCCAACCCCGCTATATCGTCACCAAATGGGGCGTGGGGTACTACTTTGCCGATTAAGGAGCCGCCATGCGCAGCCTTAGGATACAATTCATGGCGTTCACAGTGGTGCTGCTGTCGATATTGCTGCTGCTGCTGAACATCTTTCCCATTACCTCCTCGCGCGACCGCGTGTTTGAGGAGAAGCGCAACTCCCTGAGCAGTCAGGCGGCGGTCGTCGCGTCGTCGCTGGCGAATCTCGACGCGCCCAACCGCGACAGCATAAGCGACGTTCTGCAGCTGCTGGACATCAGCGGCTTTGCCCGCACGGTCGTTGTCGACGCCGAGGGCGGCGTGCTCTATGACGACGGGACGAGCGCCGACCCCGAGCGTGAGCGCGGCGACATTTCCGCGGCGCTCACGGGGAAGACGGTGTTCCGCTCGCTCTTCGCATCCGGCGCGTTTCAGAGCTGCTTTGCCATGCCCATGAGCAGTCAGGGCGTGACCGTGGGCGCGGTGTATATCAGCGAGCATGACGCCGAGCGCGCCGCGATGATAGAGACGATGCAGGGGCGGCTGCGCTTCACATCGCTCGTCATCGCCGGGGCAGCGCTTATCATCGTCGCGCTGTTTTCAAACGTGCTCCTCCGGCGCATACACGAGCTAGTGGAGTCGATGCGCATCGTCGCCTCCGGCAACTACGGATACCGCCTCGCCACGCGCGGACGGGATGAGATCGCGGAGCTGGGGGACGAGTTCAACATGCTGACCGAGCGCCTTGAGACGACGGAGCGCCAGCGCCGCCGCTTTGTGTCCGACGCCTCGCACGAGCTGAAGACCCCGCTCGCGTCCATCAGGCTGCTGTCGGACAGCATCGTGCAGAGCGAGAACATGAACGCCAGCACCGTGCGGGAGTTCGTCACGGACATCGGGCAGGAGGCGGAGCGCCTGCAGCGCACAACGGAAAAAGCTTCTGGATCTCAGCCGCATGGACGACGACGTCCGCTTTGACCCGGAGCCTGTGGACGTCAAGCAGGTGACTGTGGACGCGCTGGTGCTGCTGCGCCCGCTCGCGGACGAGCGGAAGGTGAAAATGCGCAGTGAGCTGGACGACGGCTGCGTCGTCATGGCGACGGTGGACGATATGTTCCACATCATCTTCAATCTTATCGAAAACGCTATTAAATATAACGTTGAGGGCGGCAGCGTCACGCTGCGCGTCAAAAGCGACGACAGCACCGTCAGCATCGCCGTCGAGGACACGGGCATCGGCATTCCGGAGGAGGATCGCTTCAACATCTTCTCCCGGTTTTACCGCGTGGACAAGGCGCGCTCAAGAGAGGCCGGCGGCAGCGGGCTTGGGCTGAGCATCGTGCACGACGCGGTGCAGCTCTACGGCGGTACGATAACCGTCGGCGCGAACAAGCCGCAGGGCTCGCGCTTTGTCGTCAGCTTTCCAAAACCATCACCGGAGGAGACAGGAATATGAACAATCTCAGCAGAATTCAGCAGCAGCTTGAGCAGCACGCGCTTGACGCACTGCTCATAACCGACGAGAAAAACCAGCGCTACGCACTTGGCTTCCCGTTCACGGACGGGGCTGTGCTCGTCTCGCGGCGCGGCGCGTGGCTCTTCACGGACTCGCGCTATATCGAGGCGGCGGAGAACACGGCGGGCAGCATCGCGAACGTCGTCCTCTTCGACGCGCAGCACCCGCTCATGGACAGCATACGCGCTGTCATCGCGTCCGAGCGGCTCTCGCGCATCGGCGCGGAGGAGGAAAAGCTCAGCCACGCGGGGTTCCTGCACTATGAAAAGGAGCTGGGCATGACGCTTGAGGCGGCACAGAGCATACTTTCCACCCTGCGCAGTGCCAAGAGCGAGGAGGAGATCGCCGCCATGCGCGAGGCGCAGGGCATCGCCGAGGCCGCCCTTGCCGAAACGCTGCCGCTCATCCGCCCGGGCATGAGCGAGCAGGAGCTTGCCGCGGAGCTGGTGTACCGCATGCTGCGCCACGGGTCGGAGGGCAACTCCTTTGACCCCATCGTCATCACCGGCAACAAAGACGAGCATGCCCCACGGCGTGCCGGGGGACGAGCTTATCGCCGAGGGCGATTTCGTGACGATGGACTTCGGCTGCATAAAGCACGGCTATTGCTCCGACATGACGCGCACCGTCGCCGTTGGTCACGCGACGGAGGAGATGCGGAATATCTATTCCATCGTTCTGGAGGCGCAGCTTGCCGGTATCGCCGCGGCGCGCGCCGGTGTCCCCGGGCGCGACATTGACGGCGCTGCGCGCGATGTCATCACCCGCGCGGGATACGGAGAGTATTTCGGCCACGGCTTCGGCCACTCGCTTGGTCTGGACATACACGAAAGCCCCAACGCCAACCTGCGCGGCGAAACGCCGATGCCCGTGGGTGCGGTCGTCAGTGCGGAGCCGGGCATATACCTCCCCGGCCGCTTCGGTGTGCGCATCGAGGACGTGATGGTGCTGCGCGAGGACGGCGCAGAGGTCATCACCCGCGCGCCGAAGATGGAGCTTATCGTGCTGAACAACAACTGATCCGACACCGCGCAGGCGAAAATTGAGAAAAACTCTTGCAAATTATCAATATATACTGTAAAATAAAAAGGCTAAGTATATAAGCGTTTTGAATCTATATATGGGAGGACCCTATTTATGATCACAGCAGGCGATTTCAGAAACGGCGTTACCTTTGAGATGGACGGACAGGTCATGCAGGTCGTCGAGTTCCAGCATGTCAAGCCCGGCAAGGGCGCGGCGTTCGTGCGCACCAAGATGAAAAACGTCATCACCGGCGCCGTCACCGAGACCTCTTTCAACCCCACCGCAAAGTTTGAGAACGCGACCGTTGACCGTCAGACCATGGAGTACAGCTATGCCGACGGCAACCTCTACTATTTCATGAACCCCGAGACCTACGAGCTCGAGCCGGTCGACGCCTCCGTTCTGGGCGACAACTTCAAGTTCGTCAAAGAGAATATGGAGTGCACCATCTACTCCTACAAGGGCAAGGTCTTCAATGTCGAGCCTCCGTTCTTTGTGGAACTTGAGGTCACCAAGACTGACCCCGGCTTTGCCGGCAACACCGCCACCAACGCGACCAAGCCCGCCACGCTCGAGACCGGGGCCGAGATCAAGGTTCCCCTGTTCATCGATGTCGGCGAGAAGATTAAGGTCGACACCCGCACCGGCGAATATCTCAGCCGCGCATAAGAGAGAGAAAAGGGAGGCTCATAAAAGAGACCTCCCTTTATCAAACTATATATTTGAACACAAACAGCATTGACGACCCCGAGATCGCATCCGCCGCCTGAACGAGACAGGCGACGACCGTATGCGGCTCAACGTCGCCGTGGTGCGCCTCTATCGCGTGGATGACCGCCTCGGACTCCTTATACTTGCGCGCGATGTCCACGCCGATGGTGACATGGCTGCCCTCGACCTCGTGGTCGATCGCCTTGCCGATGTCGTGCAGGAGACCGGCGCGCTTCGCCGTGGCAACGTCCACGCCGAGGCTCCGATGCGAGCAGCCCCGCGATGTTCTTGGGACACCTCGATAGAGTGGTTGAGGACGTTCTGGCCGTAGCTGGTGCGGTACTTCATGCGGCCGAGGAGCTTTATAAGCTCGGGGTGCAGACCGTGGATATTCGTCTCGAACACGGCGCGCTCGCCCTCCGCCTTGATGGTGGCATTGACCTCGCGCTGTGCTTTGGCGACCATTTCCTCAATGCGCGCGGGATGGATGCGCCCGTCCTGGATGAGCTTTTCCAGCGCGAGGCGCGCGACCTCGCGGCGGACGGGATCGAAGCTGGAGACGGTGATGGTCTCGGGCGTGTCGTCAATGATAAGATCGCAGCCGGTGAGCGTTTCGATGCTGCGGATGTTGCGGCCCTCGCGCCCGATGATGCGCCCTTTCATCTCGTCGTTGGGGAGAGGTACGACGGAGACGGTGATCTCACTGGCGTGGTCGGCGGCACAGCGCTGGATGGCAGTGGCGATGATCTCTCTCGCGCGCTCGTCCGCCTCGTCCTTGTACTGGGCCTCGACCTCCTTGACCTTGACGGCCATCTCGTGGGTGACATCGTCGCGGATGCTGGCGATGAGATAATTCTTGGCCTCTTCGACGGTGAAGCCGGAGATCTTTTCAAGCATTTCGAGCTGGCTCTTCTTCACAAGAGCGATCTCTTTCTGCTGAGCCTCGGCAGCGGCGATCTTGCTGTTGAGGGTGTCGTTCTTCTTCTCAACGGCGTCGACCTTTCTGTCGAGCGTTTCTTCCTTCTGCTGCAGCCGGCGTTCCTGCTTCTGCAGCTCGGCGCGGCGCGCCTTTTCCTCCCGTTCGTACTCCGAGCGGGCTTTGTGTATTTCTTCCTTTGCCTCAACGAGAGCTTCCCCTTTTCTTGCTCTCTGCACTTTTTATTGATTCATTTATTATACGTTTCGCTTCGTCCTCCGCGCTGGCGATCTCGCGCTCTGCGACTTTCTTGCGGTAGACGACGCCTATAAAGAATCCTGCGATCAAAGCGGCAGCGGCTATCAAACGATCCATAGAATTACCGGCATAGTAAGTAAACACACCTCCATTCTTTAAGAAGAAGAAGCGCCCGCGCCTTTAAGCGAATCCGTGAACGCGTTCAGCAGCCGCTGGCCGTAGCTGATTGTGACGGCCTGCTGCTCTGTGTACTCGCCGACCTCCTGGACGTTCAGGGAGATAGTGCTGTAATTCACCTGTCTGTCCCAATTGTTGAGGCTCGACTGGAGAGAGTCTATCTTATACTGAAGCTCCGTCAGCTTCTCCTCTATGGTTATCGTGTCCTCCACGGTCTGCGCCTTTTCCATCATTTCGAGCAGGCGGGTCTCCTGAGTCTTGTACGCGGTGAGCCGTGACTGCACGTCATAATACTGTGCGCTGACGTTCTCGGTGTAGGTATAGCTGTAAGGGGATGTTGCCGAGCGTGGAGAGACTGCCCATGACAGTCTGGAACTTGTCGCTCGGGATGCGGATGGTATAGTCCGCGCTGCGGTTATAGCTGCTGCCGCGGGAGATGCTGTAATAGTTCGCGCCGTTCATGCTGCTTGACTGCACCCAGCCGCCGTACTCCTTGATAAGCGCGGCAAGCTCTTCGAGGGTCTTGTCAAACTCGGTAGTCTCAACGGTAGCATCGGCGGAGTAGATGATCTTCTCCGGGTTCTCGTCGGGCACGTCGCCGCCATCGGTGCCGGAGTCATATTCGCCGTATTCACCGGCAGACGCAGCGCTGTCCATCGCGGCAAATCCAGAGGCGCGCGACGCATTGGGAGGCGGTTCCATGGGCGCAGAATCGTATGCCGCCGACTCGGTGGAGCTGGCCATTTGGCTGGAGCTGCCGCAGGCGCAGAGGGACAGGGTCATGAGCAATGCAAGCAGCAGGGCTATCCGTTTTTCATTTTGTCGACTTCCTTTCATTTTTACAGTTATTTACAAGTTTGTCCTCACCTACAAAAGACGCGGATTTGAATAAAGTTCCACCTACTGTATGTTTACAGTCAAATTTTTTTGCTATAATCTGAGTAGAATCTTAACGGAAATAAACACATAAGAAACGGAGGGACAATGTGTCGCGCTCGGCGCTCTCCTCCTCGGTCAGCGCGCGCAGCTTTGCGATGCGCGCAAGCTCGTTTATGCGGTCAAGCTTTGTCTGTTCCATCTGCGGTTCCTCCGTTCTCCTCCAATGTCCCCAGCTCGTCAAGCGTCAGCTCGAACGGCGGGATGAAATGCTCAAGGAAATACTCCACCTCCGGCATTCCGCAGCGCTCCAGCGCGGCGCGCGTCTGCTTCTCGGCGGAGATGAACTCATCGTTCCCGGCGCGGCGCTCCTCAATGCACTGATGTACGCTGAGAGCTTGTCCGCCGCCTTGACGATGTCGTGCGTGCGCGCGGCGGTCTCCCCGGTCAGCAGCGGTTCGTAAGCGCCGCGAAGCTCCGCGGGCAGGGTTTCGATGAGACGGGCGCATGCGATGTCCTCAACCTCGCGGTAAGCGTAGCGGATGAGGGCGTTGTGGTATTTTATCGGGGTGGGCAGGTCGCCGGTGAGTATCTCGGAACAGTCATGATAGAGCGCGACGGCGGCACACTCGTTCGGGTCGCACTCCCGGCCGAACACGTCCCGCCGGATAACGGCGAGCGCGTGGGCGATGACGGCGCACATGTGGCTGTGCTCCTGTATGTTCTCGCGTTGCGCATGAGGCTCCACCGCGTGATGTAGCGCATGCGCGAGATATAGGCAAAAAATTGTGGCTCATAAGTTCTTTTTCTTCTCCGTATTGCTTATTTCGGGTTCAATTATTCTATCACGGCGGGAGAATTATTTCAATAAGAAGGACTTTTTTGTAAATTTCATTTATATAAGTATTGCAAAAGGCGAAGAGCGGTGTTAAAAATTTCATTTTGTGTTGAAAATAGTACAAAGAAATTTTGACCGCAGCTATGCGGACGCAGCAAGGGAGCACTGATAGATATGGATAAGCTTAGAAACGTCGCCATTATTGCACACGTTGACCACGGCAAGACCACTCTTGTCGATGAAATGCTCAAGCAGTCCGGCGTTTACCGCGAGAACCAGGAGGTCGTGGAGCGCGTCATGGACTCGAACGATCTCGAACGTGAGCGCGGCATAACCATCATGGCGAAGAACACCGCCGTGTGGTACGGCGACACGAAGATCAATATAGTCGACACGCCGGGTCACGCGGACTTCGGCGGCGAGGTTGAGCGTATACTCAAGATGGTCAACGGCGTCATACTGCTGGTGGACGCCGCAGAAGGTCCGATGCCGCAGACCCGCTTCGTGCTCAGCCGCGCGCTTGAGCTCGGCCACCGCGTCATCGTCGTCGTCAATAAGATCGACCGCCCCCCGACCAGCGTATCCACGAGGTCATAGACGAGGTGCTCGAACTGCTCATCGACCTCAACGCGACGGATGAGCAGCTGGATTCCCCTGATGCTCTTCTGCTCCGGCAGACAGGGCACGGCGAGCTACTCCCGACGTTCCCGGCACCGACCTCAAGCCGCTGTTCGACACGATCGCGGCGCTACATCCCCGAGCCGAGCATGGATCTTGACAAGCCCTTCCAGATGCTCGTCAGCAGCATCGACTATAACGAGTACGTCGGCCGTATCGCCATCGGGCGCACGAGCGCGAGCAATACGTAACTGAACGAAGTACACCGAT
>VOFG01004654.1_pt1 | contig 13565 bp, 16 predicted proteins | sample 5384171 | NCBI WGS metagenome assembly VOFG01 (sample SAMN12384726, study PRJNA508395) | human gut metagenome | isolation source: healthy gut F | host: Homo sapiens | reverse complement strand
CGGAAGAATTTTCGGTACTCTTTTCGTCTTCGCTCCTGTTCCGGTCGCTTTGTTCGGAAATGAACGGTTTTTATCTTTGCTGGGACTGAAATCGCGTTTCTTTCGATTATCGCCCTTTCTCGACGTTCGCTTCACCGGCCCTCCGTGTGCTCTGACGAACAGATTACAGATACCTGCGATCTTCGAGGCGTCATCCGCAAATACCACGATCTCGATATGACTGGCCTTTCGTTTAGTGCGGATAGGAACATAAAGATAGCCTGCGCAAGCTTTTGGCTGCCTTTCACGAACTCCTTCATGTGGCTGCTGGACATTATCCTGAAACGGACGCTGCTCTTGAGCATCCGCACGCTTCTGTTTTGCCGCGTGCCGGTTCGATCCTTTAATCACCGCGTGCAGGCGAACATGGCGAGTTCTTTGGCCGCCAGTGTCTCTCGACAGCTTTGAGAGAGCAACACGTGCCCTCAAGTAAATCGGACGACCTCGGTCGAGCTGGATCAAGCTTCCGCAGTTCAGCTTCAATCCACCTTTCTTTCATCGCCCGGAATTGCGAACGTGCTTTCTCCCGATTTCGATTCTCTGCTGTTGCTCCTTTGTTCCTGTTCTTCTCCAGCTTGGCTGCCAGCAGGCGCTGCTCCATCTGACGGAATGGCTTTCACAATGTTTCTGCAGAGTTTTTACTGCATGCCGCAGCTTTTTCAGTTGCTCTTGTCAGAGTCTCGATCTGGAGAGACTCATTTACAGTGTAGAGCTTCTGACGCTGTTTTAAGAGGACAGCTGATTTCCTCCCTCGGCTTTCAAACTGCCGAAATGGCTGCAAGCTGACCTTCGTCCTCATGTCTCTCATTTTCTGAGAAATGAACTCCGCTGCTCGATCCAGCTGATCCAGCCTGCGGATATCGCAGCTAAAATGGTCAGTACGTCATCTTGTATAGAGACAGGGTGCGCAAAGCGCCCAGGCCGGTGAGCTGTAAAGACTTTTCCAAGCGCAGGTCCGCGGTTTGCTGGCGATCTCCTTTTCCAGTCCTGAAGAGGCTTTGTAAAGGATGCGCGCGCTGTATGGCCTCCGGGGGTGTACCAAGCTCTCAAGGTTCGACGGATTTGCGCCGGCCACACGCCCAGCTTCAGTGTACTTTACGGTCGAAACGAAAGTATAGTCTCCCGCTGCTCCAGCGCTGAAGAAACTGGCAGCCTAAGGCGTCAATGCGAAGCGATTGCCGCATCGACATCCTTCCAAGCGTGGATGGGTGTTTTCTCTCAAGGCAGCGGTTCCCTTCTGCTCGGCCAGCCACTGCGTGCATAGGGACGAGCCCGTACGGATTTCCTCGGTGCGATAATTCGAAAGCCCATGTTGCTGTTACAGAGTTCACTTCCTGAGAGCTCCGCCGTACCTGCGTGATGTAGCCCGCCTATGATTGCTGCGTGTATGTTTCTCCGTCTTTGGGCGATACGGAATTCGCAGTGCTGGGCACCCAGCGCTTGCCACGGCATGCGGCACTCGCCCCGAACCGGACTCACAACCTCGCTGTATCCGGCCTCTATTCATTCACAGCCTGCACCGTGAATTTTCGTGTGACAACTTTCGCAGACCACCAAAGTTTTTCGGTCAATCCTCTTCATGAAAAACTGCCCACGGTTGGCTTTTCATCCAGCTCTTCAGCGTTCTAACTTCGGTGCATTACCAACGCTGAAGTTTCTTTTCCGCACCATTCCGCACACCGATTTGCTTTTAATCGTGCGCCGAGACTGGCTCAGATGCCTTTCGGCTTATGGACAATATCTGCTTCTTTCTCCCAGCGTGATAGTCTCTCTGGCAAGACTCACCTTCCATGGTCGTTTGATGCGCTCATTTTCGTGCTTGGATCCGAATACAGTTCCCGACAATACGATATTGCGCAATACCTTTTGCCTGGTTGTACGGTATTTACAGGCCAAGTAGTTTTTAGAAACTGTACTCCATGATATAGCGGAACCAGCTTTAGGAGCTGATTGTTTGCAATCGCACACATTACAGAATCTGCACCTCACCATTGACTGCCCAGGGATACTCAGGTTCACCTGTCCGACAAGTTTTCCACGATACGTGGGTTGCCAAATCTCAAGGTTCCATTGCTGAACATCAATTCTTCCCATGGTCAGTTCCAGCAGCTTTTGAATCGACAGTCGAAGAACTTCCAGCACTACATGCCGCTGTAGCTGCGCTGTGGAACCGCTTTTTGTCTTTTTGGTGTGATTGCTCTGGCAGGTGACCCCGATGTCATCCCAAAGAATTTTGCACGGTCTCGTTGCTTTAGCGACCAGCTGCCTTCCGGGACAGCGCGTTCCAGACCAGTTTCAACTGCGCCCGGCGACAGACACGCCGATTTCCTCTCTGCTTAACAGCCTCGTAGCTCTTTGCGATGATACGGCTGATAAGACAAATCGCTAAAGCGTGACGGACGTATTGCAGTCTCAGCGAAATTTGTATCCATTGATTTTTGCGTAGGAGCGGATTTAGTGTACCTTATCCAGTCTCCCGGATGCTTTTTCTTTCCAAAAGGGATTGCTTTTCTTCTCAGATCACGTGCTCAGCCTCGTCTGAGCTTCGATCTCTTTGCGCTCAGCTTATGGTATTCACTACCATTGACGGCTCGCTTGTTCACGGTCTAACCGCTCGTACTCAGCCATAGGGCCTGTCGAACTACCGAGATCGATATTGGCCAGAGCATGGGACCAATGATGCCGCCCTGCGGAGTGCCGCTGCCAGCATTTGACGCAGTTGGTTAGTCTTCCATATCCTGCGTTTGAGAAATTTACGGATAAGGCGCAGAAAATCAGTCACCTCTTTAATTCCTGGCGATGCCAATCGTGACATTGTCTGAAGAATCCTTTAGTGTCACCCTCAACAAACCACTTGCATCTGGTAAAGCTGGGATTTTGGAATCATCCTCAAAGCTGTGTGACAACTGTCTGGGTTGCCGAAAGCCATGGGAGTGCGTCCCTCAAAGCTGCCTCGATGGATCCCAACAGCATACGGACAACTTCCTGTACCAGCTTGTCGTCACGGACGGAATACCCAGGACGCAAGTGGGAGAGTTTTCCATTCTTTCTTAGAGACAGATGTCCGTCTGACGGTTTTGGCTGGTAGGACTCGTCTTTCAGGCTGCGGCCGCCTGTCGATTCTCTTCAAGGCTCATTGTGTCGATGCTTTTCCACTGTGCCTGCGTGTCATGTTTCCTGACTGGCATACAATATTCTGATATGCCCGTAAGAAAATTCGATCAACAGGTTGCGGTACAAATCTGTCAGACATTATGCCGATTGAGCTCGAATGTGTTCTGGCAGCACTCGTTCAAATAGGCATTTTCTGATCTCTCTGCATAGTGCCTCACGCACCTTCCTTTCTGTTGTATTGAATTGAATGAACTGCCGCCCTTCGCCATGCGTGCCACATGCTCGGACTATTACGGCGGCTCCATGGTTGCCATATTGATATTCAGGGCCTACGCCCATAGCTCTTTGTGAGCGTTCCAACTTAGGCAATCCCCATTTAGCAGCAGAGTAGCATTGTTCATTGTCGGATGCGGTCTTTCGTCCTTTTATGCTGATGTACATACGGACTGTGCATCTGGTTCGCCTTAGTCCTGCTCAAGTGTTTCTCAAGCAGGTGAGATGCACAGCGTAACGGGTATAGCTGCTGCTCCGTTACGACTCACACCACAATGTCCCTCGATCATTAAAACCAGCCAGTTTAGGTTTCCATCCTTATGAACTTTGGTCTTGTTGCTCAGCTGTGGCACGGCAATCCTGCTCAACTTGCAGCTTTTCATTTAGTCATGCTGCTGTCCCTTTGGGTTTCCCGCCAGGTTAGCCGTTGACCACAGGCCTGAACCACACCTGTCAAAGTTTGCTAAGCGGATTTACTTCCTGCCCCTTTAGGGCGCACACACTATGGTTATGGATGGTCAGCATTATAGTGCTGACTACGGTCTTTGAAACTCCCTCAGTCGAGCAGCCGTTCTTGCAAAATTCCAGTCCAAGTTGATGCGTTCAGCGTCATCACCGGCGGCGGTTTCGTACTGTGTGGAAACCCCTGTTCTGGCGCCACATTTCTTTGACTCGGCACATATCTTCAAAGGCAGTTTCACAGGTGCAGCCGAGAGCCGATTCGAGCAGATCCTGCTCCGTCTTATCCCGGTTGAGAGCACTAATCCACAGCTCCGCGCAGGGAGTCTGCATTTGCGAACGGGAGGTCTTGTTCTTATCGAGCGTATAATTGATGGCATTATCCAGGCGGTGGACGGGGATAACACTGGTATATGCAGATAGGCTACCAATTCTCCTTTTTTCTTTTCCCAGACCTGACGCGCCAGCCAGGGCATTTCCTCCACACTCTGCTGGCTGAAGCTGCGCTGTAGGTATTGGCCACTTTTTGCAAAGCTGATTTGCATTGTTGCAGAGCCCGCAACCTTTGTGGAGCAGATCTGCGTGGTGGTCGCAGGGCTTGGCTCGAAGCTCAGCGCCCAGATGAGGGTGCGAGAAATTCCTCACGAGGCAGGCCGCCTCGTTTTCACCTGCACTTCCAGATGTGCCAGCCCTTTTTGTTGAGATGGAGGGGATGATGTGATTTCGTTTCTCATTGGGGACTCTTTTTAACGGCTGCGATTCATTCCATTTTGTGGAATTCTGTTTTCGTTCTTTCTGTTTCTTGCCGTTCTTTCACTTCTTTCCGAATTTAATGGAAGGCGGCTGCCGAGGGGGCGGGGGCTCTCCCGGAATGCGTTTGGATATCCAAACGCTATGCGCTTGCAAAAACCAGTCACCGGTTGGAATAAAAAAGGACGATTGCCGGGTAGGCATCGTCCTTCGCGCTGAGCGGTTTCTCAGCTCATATATCGTTTTGAGTTCATCGTAGAAGTTTTCTCTGGTTCCGGCCATGATGACCACCACAATCTTGTCGTTCACATACTCTACGGTATAGGCAAGCTCGTAATTGGTTTTGTTATAATAGATGTCATAAAGCCGAATACGCCGCCAGATCTCCGGTCTTTAGCTTCTCCTACCGTATGATCTCCCTCCAGTATCCTGTCGATGGCTTCCGGTACAGCGTCTTAGGCGCTTGTCCTGAGCTTCTTGAGGAATTTCGCTGCAGGAGGAAGGATTCGCAGCTGCGCCATCAGTCTTCACTCCGTCCCGAATACATCATCATAAGAGTAGCTCTCAATGTCTCCGTGCGCCGCTTGTTCAGCTCGGCGAGCATCGCGCTTCCACGGCGACGACACTTTCTGCGTTTTCTGAATTCTCGCAAGGAGCTGATCTCCGCTGAGCCCCTGTGCGATCAAATCGGCGAGGATCTGTTATAAACTCGCCGCCGTAGTTGTTCCTTGACCGGGCGCAGTACAAGCTCATTGCCGCGCAGAATACATTCGGCTTCCGCTGTAAATCCAAGCGCCTAAAAACTTCTGCGGATCGTCAGTTGCCCTTTTCCGATAAGGCCGAATATTTTACGGTTCATAAAGACCCGCCTTTCACGACTGCCGTTTCCATACAGACCTTCCTTTCTATTGTATGCCGTTTACAGTGAAATACGCATAACAAATTTTCCTTGTTTCCCAAGCCATTATATCAGCAAGAAACGGCAGTGTCAAGAACGGTTTTATTCGTCTGCTCTTGATTTTGGCAAGGCCGTCAAGGTGGTACACATAACGTTTTTCTTTCGGCGGTTCCAATTTCGGCAGACATACTGTTGCTGATTTCGCCTGCACACTACGAGCATTCGGCACGCCCCAGTTTCTGATGAGAAATACCGTGAAAGTCCTTTTTCATCTCGGGATTATCCGGCTGGAGGTACTGTACCTCACTAGCTTCAAGCAGATGGGGAACATATCCCAGTTCAAACCTTGCGGCAGTAGCGTCGGAGCAGACGAGGCGTGGCTTCGGGCGTCGGCACAGATATAGGCAAAATGCTTTTTCCATGATGTTTTTCCTTTCTATAAATACAAGCGGCAGAGCCGGACGTCCACATGGACTTCCAGCTCCGTCGTCTGATTTTTACTGGACATCCAAATGGATGACCAGAATTATTCGGCGGCGTTATCCGATTCGGCGTGGGATTCCAGCAAAACGAACCCGGTCGGAAACTCCAGTTTGTATTAGGCAACGGTAACTTGGACGCCTACGGCTTTGCATCCTTCCAGTCTGGCGGCGAGGACGGTGGTTCCGATCCGCAGAAAGGATCGAGAATGCGCCCGCCCGGCACACAGATTTTGGACCCAGGTCCCGCATAAGCTGCAGAGGTTTCTCCGTGACGTGGATGCGGTTTGCGGATTGGCATAGCGGTCACGCCCGGCAGGCAGCCCACTGGGTGAAACCATCGGCATAGCTGCTGGAGCCCCACACGACATATTCGCCTTGCTGGCGGAACGTCCCTTTGCGGGCGGCTGGTCATCTTATCCCAACCACCGAGCCGCGCCAGATCCATCCGGCCCACTGCAGAGCGTCGGTGATGGCCGGATACTGCCGCCAGTCGATAAACAGACAGATGGGCGCTCCCGGTTTGCAGGGCTTTGCGCGTCGACAACTATCGGCCATCCATCTTGTCCAGCTTCTCTGATCCCGGTTATCTCTGTCGAAATCTGGCAGGGCGTTTTTGATCCATGCTGTATTTTTGGTTGGTGGTGCGGTTTTTCTCCGAGGGCTTCCAGCCGCCTGAAGCGTAGGCGGCAATAGCGTATTATTTTTTAATAATACCGCATTGAATGCCCGGATGATCTGCAGTCCGCCCCCATCCGCCCCCATCGCAGTGCTCGATCGGCAGCATGGATTCATCTATGATTTTGTGTCAGTTCGTTTGTATTGGTCAGAGACATCATCCTTTCTGTTATCGCTCCATATCAGAGCGCGTTTTCGGTTTTGTCGGTGTTTTCTCCGATAATTCGGTTTGCACATATTCGCTGATAATGTTGAGGGCACTGTAATAATCTACGGAACGGAAGACACGATTTGTCATCTCTTTTGCCTGTTCCTGCTGACCGTTTTCCCCAGCAGACGGGATGCCCGTCCGAGGATCGTGAAGATATTCCTGTCTTCGCCGATCAGCTTCATCGTTGGACGCTTGGGAACAGGCGGCTTTTTTACAGATTCTTCAGCAGATTCATGATCGTAGCTCCGATAGAATTTCGCTATATGCTCGGCTGCCCATCGTCCCGCATAATCATTGTTGGTACAAATTCTCGATTTCTTCACTTCCGGGTGTCCGAAAGGAAGGTGCTTCCATGGCACTTAGCGAAGAAGAACGGGTCGATTCTCTTCCTTCTTTGGCGCATAAATCCCGCCGCGAGAGCCTCCATTTATCCGCAGTTTCCTCCAGCGTCAGGTGTGCAAGAGTTCCCATGGCCGCTTCATTACACAGCAAGCCGTTTCGATTCCTTTTTAGGCGGCGGTAGGAAACAAAACCGTTTGTCACTGCCGGATACCTCTGCCTTGAATGGTTTCCTCTTGTATGCGTACCGCGAAGAAATGCATACCGGCAGCACCGGCTTCATCCTTGCCAACGAACACGGCATTATGGTGGTCAGCACTCCTCGTAGAGGATACCGGCTCGGAAGCAGGCTTCAATCACCTTGCGGTCGATTCCACGCGTTTCGCAAGGTGAGCCGATGCTCTGCGGTTGCTTTCCGCTACCGGAGGAGAACAAATCTCTTACACCACTGTTCAGGCAGGGGAGGCGGCGGAACATAGCCGGGGCTTTCTTTGCCAGGGGTCAGTACTGCATCCACAAGCCGCATTTCTTCCACCTTGACGAGATAGTCGAGAGCGGACTTACCGCCAATATCGGCTTTCAATGGAAATTAGAGGTTTCTCCGTTGATTTTTGGCTGTCATGTGTCCGGAGCTGAAATTCTCCGCGGCTGCCGGCCTTGACCAAGTTCTTCGGGGGCGATATCATGCAAAAATTCAATGGCGGTATCTGTCTTGCTGCAAGGATTTGTTTTTGGTTACTCGGGCATAGGGGTCTTCCTTCTTTCCTAAATTAAATGGCAGCCGCCCCAGGTGCGCGCCCTGATCGGTTTCTTTCCCACGGGGAAATTCCGGCTTTTCAAAATGTCCGTAAGCGGCTGTCTGTGTATATCGTGGTGTTAAAGATCAAGCCGGGAGGCCAGTTTCGGCCAGGTTAATCAAACACCAGCTTTTTACGGCTTCAACCGGGCAATCGTCGGCACAGGCCGTGCCCGGCCACCATGTCTACCTCCACCATGACCGGCTCCGGCTTTTCCAATAGCGTAAGCCAGCGTGACCTGACATTTTACGCACCAAGCCTGCCGCCACAAGGTTTTTGGCAATGTACCGGGCCATGTATGCGCCGGAGCGATCCACCTTGGTGGGATCCTTTCCGGAGGAATGCGCCCCCCCGTGAGGGGGCGAACACGCCGTAGCTGTCCACCATGAGCTTTCGCCCGGTGAGGCCGGTGTCGGCTTCCGGGCCGCCCAAAACAAACCGCCCGGAAGGGTTCGGGAAAATTTTCGTATCCTCATCCGGGGGCATGGACCCGCAAAAGCCGGGGCAATCACTTTATCGGTCAGTTCCCAATAGAGTTCATCGCTGCTCTTTTTCAGGGCTGTGCTGGGCGGAAAGAACAATCGTGTCCAGCCGCAGGGGATTCCCATCCTCATCGTATTCCACGGTGACCTGGGCTTTCCCGTCCGGGCAAAGCCCCGCACCCATGCCGGATTTCCGGGCGATGTGAGGCACTGGTGAGCCGGTGAGCCAGCACAACCGGCAGCGGCATCATGCGGGGTTTCGGAACAGGCATATCCCACCATGACCCCTGATCTCCGGCTCCCAGCTGCTGGACGGGCGATTTTTCCCGAGATTTCTTCTTTGTTCTAACAGACAGTTCACTCCTGCGGCAATATCGGACTCTGCTTATGGATGAGACATTGGACGGCAAACCGGGATGGTTCGTAGCCTACCTTTCGGAGGAAACCGAATAAGCAATCTGCGTGATGTCCGGTTCAAACAGGCTGGTGATCTCTCCGGCCACGATGATCTGCCCCTTGGTGGTCCATCAGCGCTTCGCAGGCCACACGGGAGAGGGCGTCGTGGGAAAGACTCGTCCAGTACGCTGTCGGCGATCAAATCGCACAGCTTGTCCGGATGCCCTTCCGTAACGGATTCTGCGGTATAAAATTGATTCATAGCATTCTCCTTTATCGTTCTTGATCGGGGGGATCTTTTGGCTTTTGCTTTTCTTTCCGGGATATCACGGGGTTCATTCGAATACACAAGAATCCCATCCGGGCGATGTTGATAAACTTTTCGGAGATCGGAACATCTGCTGATATTTTTGAATCTGTGCTTTTTCCGTAAGGCCGGAGAAGTTTTCACCCCTGAATACCGCAGATGAAAAAGGTTCCGGCTATGATCTCATAATCTCCTAAAACACGATTTAAGGGGGAGCCCCAGGATCTTTCCCTCGTCATTGCAGATGAGCGCCACAGGATCCTCCCACGGATAAAGGGCCTGAATCGGGCCGCCCACAAGCGCCTGCATAGCGTGAAGATTGTCCTCTATTTCAACAGGCCGAGCTGCCTTGTTGGGTTCTACCAGCACAATCTGCATCATTTTACCTCCAGCGAAAAAGGCTTAAGGCTTTTTTCGATTTCCCCGTAATTTGAAGTGTACTTGCATCCTAACAGGTAAGAGGCAGCTTCATTCCATTCCTTTAAGGAATAGTGCTCCTTGCTTTCCATCCGATATAAATCTCCCAGAGCTGCCCACTTGACATCCGGCAGCAGACGAAGGTTAGGAATAGAGGTGCGATGCAGTTGGCTAAACAGTCTAACAGTACGATTTTTTTTCAATCAATCCCTCCAGTACAACAAAAATAGTTATCGCTCGTCACCGCTTTTTGATGGCGAGGCTTTTTCGAGGAACTGCTTTTTAGGCAGTTCCTGCTGCGTACGACGGACAGCGTTCAGTACAGGGCCAGTCGATCCTGTTCAGTCGGTCATTTTGCGGACAGTTCAATACATGCCCTTCGGTTCCTCTCCCTACTCCTGCGTTTGCTCTCGTTTGATTTCTCCCTCTGTATCCTCTTAGCACAAGCGGGACAATACTTTGATATTCCAGAGCTGGGGACGTATTCAACACCGCACACCGTACAATTTTTAGGGGCTTTAACGCCGTCCACCGCTTTGTGGGTGTGATATGTAATTCACCGACAAAGCCGATGAATTTATAGTAAATCTTGATTTCCTGCCTTACTGTCCCGTCCGCCAAGTTTCTCACGTTCCGAAACAAGTATCTTGTCTATGAGTGCGTTTATGATGTTGCGTCCAACTCTTTCAGCCCTGATAGTTGCGGATTAGGGAGAAAGTCCCTCACGCCCTGCGATTTCTCATAGCTGTCATTGAGCGTTTCCGTTACCTCTTTCAGCCGTGCTTCAATTCAAGCTGCTCTTTCTGGTATTTCCCCGACATCATCTCAAAATTCCGCTCCGTGATACGCTCCATGACCTTATCCTCGTAGAGAGAGGAAAACAGCCTGTCCAGTTCCGCAAGGCGTTTGTTCAGCTTCTTACGTTCTTTCTCTAATGCTTTCGCCCTGCTCTGGTCTGTTTCCGTGAGCCGCCTTTCTATGGCTCCTGACCGCCTTTTTCATCATTGACCGCCATATCCGCAAAGCGGTTGATGTCGGCAAGGACGGCATTGAATAAGTCCTCGCTTCAATGCTGTGTGGGCACTACACTCGCTTCTTCCGTTTCTTGCATAATTATTACATGAATACTGTACACAGTCGATAATCTCTGGGCGTTTCCTCCTGTGTAGCGTTCATTGCCCGCAGAGTACATCCGCAGTCCACACACTTGATAACGCCTGCAAAAATATTTACAAATCCTCCCTTGTTCTGTGCCTACGACTTGTAATAAGCTGTTGGACAATATCAAATTCCTCCTGCGTGACTATTCCCTCATGGGTATCTGGGTATCACTTCCCATTCTTCGGGCAGCTTAGAGGGCGTTTCTTGCTTTTCATATTGGCGGCAATCCGTTTGTAGCCTACAAGATTTCCCGCATATATCGGGCTTCTTAAAATGCTCCTCACGCTGTTCCCACTCCAAATATAGCGGTTTTCCTCGTTATCCTCAAAATGACGTTCAAAGCCTGTTGCCCTTGCTCCGCCGCATAAGCGGCAGGGCGTAGGATATGCGGTTTATTAAGATGTCTGCAAATTTTGGCAACTCCATTGCCCTTTTAATGCAAGGTCGAATATCTCTTTTACAACATGTGCCACTTTATCATCTATCAGCAGATGGTTGTGGTCGGCAGGGTCTTTTGATATAGCCATAAGGGGCGGTAGTTCCCATGAATTTCCCCTTGAAACCTCGCCCGATATGCCGATTTTATCTTAGACAGATATGTCAGCGGCATACATTTCGTTTAAATGTTGCGGAAAGGCGTGATGTCCATATCAGATTTATTCAAGGTATCTCCGCCGTCATTGACCGCTATATACCTTCACGTTATGCTCTGGGAAAAAACTCCAGATATAACCCACAATCAAGATAGTTTCTCCCCAGACGGATAAATCTTTTGTAATCACGCAGTTTATCAGCCTTCTGGAAACTTGGTCTTTGGAAATTTGTTCCAGAGTAGCCATCGTCAACATACGTTTTTGCTAAATGCCATCCCTGCCTTTTCACATAATCCGTGAGGATGGATTTTGTGTCGCAATGCTCGCACTCGTTATCCGTGCCATCGTCCTGATAAGCGGCAGTAAATGCCGACTTCATAAATCTTGTTCTCCGTTCTTATTCCTGCCATACTGTAAAACCTCCATATCTGTCCTAACGTTTTCATGTTCCATTGCGTACATTCTAAGCGGACAGCCCTCATTGTCGAAGGTGTCGCCCTCGGCAATCTTCTTCCGAATATCCTCGGAGATAATCGGACAAACGCTTCTGCAACGGCCTTGTAGAAGCCGCTGTCACGCAGACAATACGGCGGATTTCCACACTCTCATTACTGATTTCTTCTTCATTCCTCACTCATTCTCCTGCACTTTGAAGTTCTTTCTTCTGTTCCAAATTTCTGCATCACTTCTACTTCGAAAAAGAAGGTTAGCTATGGCGACCCTGCTCCTGTTTTCTGCAACCAATGTTCCAGTTTGACGATGCTCTCCATCTGCTTCATGGCGCTCCGTCCTTCGGAAAGTATTTCTTTTCAGTTTGCTTGTGTTGATTTTCAAGGTTTCTCGCTGCCTCTTTTCCTCCGTCATAATGTGAAAAGTATCATCATCCATGCCAAGCCGCCCGCTCTGGCTCCGCAAGCTTTTTCATCCGCTGCAGCCTGTGAGAGTGAGGGCGTTGCTTCGTCGCTCTCCATCGTGAGCAGAGATTTCTCCTGCGTCTGCTCGTGCGCGACAGGACAGTTCCACCGCAGTGGAGGCGATTTTCCCTCAGTCCACCCATCTCCGCAAAATCGGCGGTATCAGTCTCGCATAAACGCGGACGGTCAGCTGCCCACGCCGGAAGCCCCCAGCCACTTTGTCGTCTTTCACCCGCACCTCTCTGCCGCCACCGATCTTGTGAGTTTAAAGTCTGTGCGTGAAACCCCTGCCGCTTCATGGCTTCGGATTTATCTGTAGGCAAACGCCCGCCCGATGGCAGTGATGTTATTTTCACGGGCCAAGTGGCCCGGTCAATGGCCCAAGGGTATGCAGGCATCGTAATTATACACGTGCACGTTCGGACACGCCGCTGCCCGCAATCACTTCACAACCGTTCCGTCCTCGGCGATTATCGGCGACAAATTCCTGATGCCAACTCTGACAGCGTTTCATCCCCCTCCACAACATGAAACAGATTAAGGAAACCGGTAAGCAATCCTTTGGTCTTTAACACCTTAAACTCCCATTCACTTTTTACCTTCTCTTGATTTGTTTCTGCCTGCTCTGTAATACCCTTCCAAAGATTTCTTTTTCGGGCGGTGTCGGTCATGGTTGGGGATATTTCCTCATTTCCGCTTTTACTTTCTCCTTTGCAATCGCAACAGATTTCTGTATTGCCGAAGCGGTGCAATGCTCCATAGCGGCGATTTGGTAAAAATTGAACTCATACTCGTAGTAGAGCAGGAAACGTCGCCTTTGTATCTCTGGCAGTCTGTCAACCGCCTTACAGAGCAGTTCCGCCCGTTCTGCTTCAATCATTTGTTCCTCAATGCTCTTAGGGCAGCTTCAACGCCCGCCTGTTCAGCGTTTCGTCCCATACTTCCGAAAACTCCTGTGCCGCTCGTCCCATTGGAGGAGATTCCCTGTTCCTGCGTTCCATCTGCCGAAACTCCATAAAGAACTGTTCCCGACACTTCCAACTCGTGGGATTTGCCCTGCCCGTCCTTAAAACTGATAAAATACCTTGTGCCGCTTTCCGTGGATTCCTCCCGAAGCGTGTACGCCTTAACTCTGTATGCCATCCCGCTTGCCTCCTGCAAAAATAAGTGAGGGGATTTCCATCCCTCCCAGTAGCCCGCAGGACGGCAGGCTGTTTTAGACGCTATAAAATTTTCGTAGCTTCTTCCGCAGATGGTC
>VOFG01003692.1_pt1 | contig 13581 bp, 25 predicted proteins | sample 5384171 | NCBI WGS metagenome assembly VOFG01 (sample SAMN12384726, study PRJNA508395) | human gut metagenome | isolation source: healthy gut F | host: Homo sapiens | reverse complement strand
TTTCATAATAATCCCTGTTTCTATCTGCTGAAAACAAGCTTTCTTCTATATGGATAAAAAAAAGAATATACTAATATTATTGTCGAAGAATCGAGCTTATCCAAGATTTTCTCATCTAACTGTGATGCCCCGATATAAGCCCGTAGTTTCATCTCTTTTTTGTCTCATGGGCGACAATGTACAATGTCTTGATCCTGAACCAATCGGTATTGCACCATTAAATGCATTCAGTTCCTCTGATACGAATATAAACTTGAGTATAGTCTGCCACTTCTTCAGTTGTATTCTCTATTGATATTGTAAGCACAACTATTCTGCATTTTATCTTTCTTTTCATCTTTAACCTTAGAATATTCTGATGAAATTTGTGAATATTCATCTATTGTACATATCTGATAGCTAAGCGGTTTAACAATAACTCCCGTCAATATCCAGCAGGATTATCAATCGTATAACTCTTATCTTCCCTTTAGGAAATTGAATATTAATTCTTACCTGTCATTGCTGTACATATAACTATAACAATACTGCATATTATTAATGCAATTACTTTACAACGCTCATTTTCTGCTCCTTTCCTAAAGAATATCAACATACTCACTCAATAATAATTAACGGTTCCAGTATGAATCCTATAAGTGCCTTGTTAGGAAGGAGATATGAAGGACTAAGATATACCATAGGATTAAAACTTGTTATACCAAGATAATTCTTACTAAGTGTTGAAATAACTCCGACACCATAATAAGCAACAAATGGCGACACAATAACAAGAAAAACATTATTAAATGTAAATGAAACTGCAAGCGAAACAACTGAAAAAGCACCGCCATATATAAAGAACTGCACTATATATATAAGCACATAAATCATTGTGTGGTCACAAAAAGAGATTAGACATTATTGACTTTCCCGTTCCAATAAACAAACCATTCTCAATAGGAGGTAATGCCGGAATAAACATCATTGTTGCAATCAGATTAATTAAGACAGGTAAAAATACAAGCATTCCTCCGATAACAAATGTTGTTATAAATTTAGCTGCATGCACTTTATTTTTTTGACATACGGCTGTAATACTGTAAAATGTACTGATTCTTGTTGTCTCTTACAAAATCCACAATAAGGCAATGCCGAATAAAGCATGCATACATATAAATATGCCGTTGCAAACGGCTCATATCCAACAAAATTACCCATCCATGAATTATATACTGAAAACGGATATGAAGCTGCATTTCCAGTGAATCCTTTTAATACATCCATATGCGGTACGGCTTTATTAATAAAGAACCAGCAGCTAATGCTATACCAATTGCGAGACATATATAAAATGCTTTGCTTTTAAATGCTCTCTTAAACTCAATCCGTAATAAAATTCTTAAATCATGCATCTTAATATTCCTCCCTTTATAAATCAGCCTTCATCCTTAATGTCATTCAATTCTATTAAAATTCCTGAATAATCACTTGGATCAAATATATATCCAAATGAACCATACATATAGTACTTGGTTTTTTTTCATCATAATAAAATATTCTTAATGCATACCATAAATCCTGCTCACAGTCTTCCTTTTTATTCTTACTATATCTCTATGATTAGTTTCTCCCTGAAAGCACAATTCTTTATCTATTAATATACGTGTCACTGTTGGTTTATAATCACCCTCTGATATTTCTTTTACTCCACCAGATGACATATTTAATTCTTTATCTTTTGTATCTGTATTCTTAATATGTACTTTAACCCATACAATTTTTTTCATTCTTATCTACTCTGCTTTTTCCTGTCGGATATATGCTCTTTAATTCTTCTTTACATGACTCTAATACATCATCATCTAATATTTCATCTGCATAATCTACATTCGTAGTCATGTGTGCTTCTGTAATCGAACACTCCATTCCTCCCCATTCATATACTTCGTTCATTTTAATTAATTTAAGACTTCCATTTTTATTTCTCAATGATGCTATAGTTCCCTTTTGTTACTGTTTCAAAATCATCAAATGACGGTTTTTCTTCATGATACTGTGTCTCTGCCTGTCCCTCTGTATTTGTCTCATATTCATATTTATACACATATGTATTACTTTCTTCTATTTCCTTCGCTTTATCAACAGACTGCGTTGTGCACCCGCACAACGCAGTCATTAAAAATAAGCTGGAAATAATTGTGACCTTATTACTCTTCATAATTACTCCTGTTCTGACATAAGCAATATAATTAATTAATATAAATCCGGACTCCAGTAACCAGTAAATACTGTTCCATATTCACTGTCTATCCTGTAACCAATTCCTCTGACTTTAACTTTCGGACAATTATTCTCTTTAACCCAGTTTAACATCTCGTATGAAGTACCTTCATAAAAGGTATACTCATACCCGTGAGAATAATCAAAGTCATCATCACCATCAACACCAAAAACCCTTGCTACATAATAGGCATATTCATCCTCTGAATCTGTACACTCCATTCCTACTGATGAATATGTTTTCTTATCCTCTTCATTTGTATACTTTGTTTGACCATCATAATCAAATCCAAATCCATAACCATTATCATATGACGCCCTTTGCTATTGATGGTGAAATATACATTCCAACAATCAACGCCATTGCGGCGAAGCATGCTCCTGTTTTTAATAATTTCTTAATAACCATAAAAACCTCCTAATCATTAGTATATTGCTTTATGTCTCTGCTCTTCATACATCAAGCATAATCCCTGTAATCTATCATTTCAACACCAATGTCGTGAACGACAGCAACTTTGTCGTGAACGACCATGGTGACTATAAGTATAGTTGTAAAAAGCCGGAACAGAAGGATTAATCCAACTGTTCCGGCTCTGTTTTATTACCATCTTACTTCACAACAGAACATGTTGCAGTTGCTATTATTCTTTGCTGTTTCACAGAAAGATATTAACGACGAAGATTAAGAAAAAAGTTCCTGCAGTTTCCATTGTGCCAAAGCACTGGATACTGCAGGAACTTATTTTTACTGCTTATTGCTTTTCTTATCTTTCTTTGGTTGTATTTTTCCTTCTGCTATCTCAATAATCTGATCTGACAGGAATTCCAGTTCATCAGCATCATGACATGCAATAATAATCAGTGCCCCTTTTTGCTTATGTTTCATAAGAATCTGCCTTACCTGCTCAGTTCCTGAATCATCAAGCGCATTAATCGGTTCATCAAGAATAATAATATCAGGATCTTCCATTATTGCAGCGGCTATACCGAGTCTTTGTTTCATACCTAATGAATACTTTTAAATGTTCTCTTATCATCCGGTTCAAGCCCAACCTCCGTAAGTGTCTGCCTTATCTTATCGTCATCAATCCGTTCTCTGATAGAAGCCAGCGTCTTTAAATTCTCAAATCCTGTATAATTACTGATAAACGAAGGATTCTCTATAAGAATTCCTATGCTTGGAGGAAACATTTCATCTTTTTCCTAATATTCTGCCATTAATATCAACTGTTCCCGTGACCTTAATCAGACCGGCAATCGCGCGCATAAGCATTGTCTTACCGCTTCCATTCTTTCCCCTGAAACCATATATCTTTCCAGATTCCATTCTAAGGCTGACATCATCAAGAATATCAATGCCTTTAATTTTCTTAGATACATTTTTCAATTCAATATACATACTTACTCCTCCTACAGAAAATCTCTTTTACTTGAATATATAATTCCAGCAGCCATAATCCCCACATCTATCCCCAGCATTAATAACGCTCCAAGATACCATCTGTCATAAACATGCGGGATTCTGTACATCATCATATAATTATAGAAACCAAACCACTTCATATAACATATGCTGAATATGAATAACAATAGATTAATAATAAATCCAAATACAGAGTTAAACACATATGAAACCAGCAGAATTATAATACATGCAGTAATTAAGCTCAGCGTACACAGAACCATAAGTAAAACAATATTGGTATTGTATAATTTCCATGCAATATTCCAGAACCTTTTCAGGTCTGCCTTAATACATTAATAAAACATCTCATTAGTTCTTAAGCATGTCCTTTCTGTAAAACCTGAATGTCAGAAAACTTACTGCTTTGCACACACCGCCCAGATAATAACAGGCAGTACTACATTATCAAATACAGATATTCCATATATGTACATGTCCGTCTGATACATCACAAATCTGTCAAACAGCCCTGTTTTTACCTATACTTAAAAGTAATACATTAAAATATATTATGATAAAACTCCACACAGCCGATCTTGTAATCCAGTAAAGCAGACATAAAAGCACATAAACAATCTGAAGTCTTAAGATATCCAGTAATAACATGAGGACTATTACTGCAAATGTATTCTCATATGCCAGTTCATGATAAGGTATCCATGTTTTAGCTAAACTTCCTGTAATATTCCAGTTGCATCCAAAAAACTGCCCCTTCTCTTAACCCTGTCAGCATTATAATCAGACAATTAACCACTGGAATAAGCAAAGTTATTAATATGCCTCTTTTAACGCAGTCTCTCCACATTTTTCCCATTGACTGGTAAAGAACAATTCTATTCGAAGTCATATTTCTTTTAATAATTACAATAGATACAAAAGATACATATATCATCTCGAATAATCCCATGAAAGAAATCGTCTTCCAATCAAATACGGCAAGATAATAATCTGACATGCATGCGTTCACATTCCAGAACACTTTATACATTTTAGAAAGCGTACTAATGAATATAATAACCGGTATCAGATATATCATTGCAATGCACAGCTTTTTACTGACCTGTTCCCCATACATTCACCTCTTATCAAATACAAGCTTTCTTCTATATGGATAGAACGAATATACAAGCGTCATTGTTGATGATTTAATCTTATCAAAATTTTCGTATTTAAGCATTGATGTTGAAAGCATGCTTTTAAGACCAGCTGTCTTTCTTCACCCGGCAAAACATTAATACTCTGCTGTGATGGATTGTCATTATTAATTATTGAAATGAACCATTACTTGACACAGCTCTTCAATTACCATGACAAAAGATGGACTATAACTAATAATGTCATCAGTTGTATTTCTTACTGATAATGTAAATACAACAACCCGCTTCTTATCTTTATCCTCTCTTTCAAGATACCTGTCATACTCCGAAGATATCTCCGAAAATTCATCTAATGTATATACCGAAAGTAATCTATTGGCTTAACTTCAGGCCATTAATATCAACCGGATTATCTTTGGTATAACTTATAACCTCTGCATTAGGATACAGTACATTTATTCTTATAATCATCACCGCACATATTACTATTGCAATAGAGCTTATACACAAAAACTATTAATTTACAATGCTTCATTATCTGCTCCTTTCACAAAAATATGATACCGCTTATAACAGTTATAATTACTGGTTCTAATATATATGCAAAGAAGCTGCTTATCAGATAACATATTAGAAGCCAGTAATCTCATCGGATTAAAGCTGTCCATTCCAAACATATTCCTTTAACATATTGGAAACAACACCCAAAACATAAAAACACAACAAATGGTGTAAGCATTACCAGAAAAGAGTTACTGAATATATGACGCCGCCAGTGCAATTACAGAAAATGCTCCACCATATATGAAATATTGCAGAATATATACAATTGTATATATAAATGTATGTCTTACAAATAATACATTCATAAACGACGAACCATTTCCCATAAAAAGCCATTCTCAATTGGCTTTAACGCAGGAACAAACATCATTGTTGCTATCAGATTAACAAGTAATGGAATTACAACAATCAGTCCTCCAACTACGAAAGTTGTTATGAACTTTGCAATATGTAATCTGTTTTTGATATTCTGCTGTAATACTGCAATATATACTGACTGTTATTATCTTTTACAAATGTTGAGCAATATGGCAATCTTGCAAGTAATATACATACATATAAATAAACAGTCGCCCATATATCATACCCTATTCCGATTCCCATCCATGAAGTGAATACTGAATGAGGATAACTTGCCACGCTTCCATCATATCCCCCAAGTACATCTATATGAGGTACAACAGTCTGGATAAATGCACCTGCTTGCCAATGCCAGACCTATAACAATACTTGCGGAAAACAATTTATTCTTAAATGCTCTTCTAAATTCTATCTTTAATAAAATATTTAATTCATGCATAATTATCCCCTATCTTCTATGTCCAGTTCTATAAGATATCCAGTGGAATATATATCCAAATGAACCTTCAAGATAATACGTCCAGCTATTCACAACAGGAGCTTCCAGTCCAATCCACATATCATACTCATCTCCTGGATTAATGTCCATACAGTATGCTATAGAATTATCTTTGCTTGCTCGTAAAACGTTCCTCTCTGTCTACAAATAACTGCACTCCAAAAGGATATAATTTTCCATCATCTTTCTTAACAACAAAACCTGAACACATATTAACATTTTTGGAAATATTGCCATTATATTTCATATGTATCTTAATCCACACTATACGACTGTCATCTTCCTTTTAAATTACCATCAGTATTAAACACAATCTGTTTCTTAAAATATTTCATAACTTCATCTATATGTATCATCTATAATTTCTTTCGCATAATTATAATTCCGTGTAGCCACCGCTTTTTTTACCGTAAACTCACAATCATAATATTCAAATGTTTCATTCATCTTTATGAACTTCATCATACTTGTTTTATTGCTCAATGGTCCCCGTTGATACTCTTCTACCGGCTCATTCTCATCATAGGTTGGCTTTTTCATTGTATATCTTAGTTACTGCTTCCCCTGCTGAATCAGTTTCATACTCATATCTGTATGCATATGATTTTGTCTCTTCTATTGCTTTAGCATCCTCTATGGACTGCGTTGTGCATCCGCACAACGGCCATATGAAAAAAACATGGTATTGTTTTTTTATATATCTTCATACTAATTCTCCCTGTACATGTTCTCTATAATTATAGTATCGCTCATGCTTCCCCTTTTCAACATCAATGTCGTGAACGACAGCAACTTTGTCGTGAACTACCATGGTGACTATAAGCATAGTTGCAAAAAGCCGAAACAGAAGGATTAATCCAACTGTTCCGGCTCTATCACCATCTTATTTCACAACAGAACATATTACCCTCTTCATGGTAATCGCATATTCCATTGTTCTTTTTTTTACAAGCTTCTTAATAATCTGAGTTCCAAGACCATGTGACTTCTTGTCCTGTTTACTTGTATGAAGCTCCTTATTCTAATTAAGAACTGATTTAGATATATAATTTTCTACAGTTATAATCATATCATTTACCATTCCATACAGAACGGATTTCTATTTCCCTGTTACACGGTTCTTCTTTAAGTTCAGCCTCTATTGCGTTGTCTAACACATTTCCCATAATCGTGTACAGGTCGTTGCCATGCATAGGCTTTAATGTCTTATGAAGCCCTGTTGTTATTATGATATCTTCGCTCTTGGCATATTCAATCTTATTATTAATAACCGTATTGAATATCGGATTATCTGTATGAATATATTCCTTGGTTTTCTCAAGACTTATACTGTACTGCTTTAAGAAAATCCTTAGCTTCCTCATATCTTTCCTGTGAAAGCAGACCATATATAACCTGAAGCTGATTATTCATATCATGCCTTACGGTTCTTACCTGCTTATCCATTGCCTGAACATTTTTAAGATAATCCCTCACCTGACTCTATTATATTTCTTAAATGTTCAGCCTCTTGTCCCTTGTAATTCTCCTGATAGAGCCTTACAAGCGTTCTGTAGAATATAATTGCAAGCACCAGACTTAACACTATAATGTTCATAATCAGCATGACATCATGGCTGCCATCAGAAATTCCTAATCTGATTAACAGATATATATTAAAACATAATACCAAACATATGCTTTGCTATTAATTATATCCTTCCTAGTAAAACTGCCATGTCTGATTGTTTTAAATGTATTTACAAGTGCAATCAATATCATATATATAACTATAACAGTGAACTCATATATTCCCTGTTTTATATACAATAAGATTAACATTTACAATATATATCACGCCATAAGTAATAGCTGCTATAGCAATGACAACCAGTGCCGATACTGCATACGCTGCTTTAGCAATATAGCCGTTCAGTACCAGATATATCTCTCTTTTACAAGTATTACTCCCTATACATATCATTATTGCCATTCTGATATTAACAATATTTAACAATATATCATTCATATGTCTGTCTGTTGTGCCTGTACTGCATATACTCCTTCATAAATGTATCTTTATAGCTTCTTCCAAGCTTGAGAGTTTCACCATCAATCATAAGAATCTCATTAGTACTCTGATTAATTCTTGATATATACTTGTAATTAATCATATATTTTTATGAGCCCTTATTATATCGTACCTGTTATATCCTGTCCAAATTCCATCATATTCTTCCTGATTACATAGAATTCCCATCAGCCATATGTACTGTAAGATAATGGTCCTCACTGTGAACATATGTTATATCACCTGAATTAATATTGATAATTCCATCTTTATCATCAATAACAATCGTCTTTTCATAAACCATCAATGGCGATTAGCTTCTGAACGACTCTCTGTACATAAGTCTCATATCTTGACTTTCTGATAAAATAGAACGAGTATAATCAAATGTATCATATACAACATCTTCATGTGAAGTAACGAATATAATCTTAGTCCTGTATCCTGATTTTCCAATAGCCTCAGCCACAGCAAATCCATCCATCGGTTCCATGTTGATGTCCAAGAGTACTGCTTTATACATTTTATTCTTTAGAGCTTCCAGTAACTGCACGCCTGTGTCATAGTAATCTATGATTACATCATTCCTGCCTGCTTTCATGAACTCATTCTTCAATGAAGCTGTCAGCTTGTCTGCCATAGCCTTATCATCATCACATATCGCGATTGTATATCCCATATATAAAGCACCTTCTCTATAGTTATTTGCTCATGTTTCTTACTTCTTCGAACTTATCCATAACTTCCTTAGATGGCTTTCCGGTTGCAAGACTTACAACAATAATAACTAATGTTGCGAAGATAAATGCTGGCAACAATTCATATACAGCAAATATTCCTCCAAGCTTGGCAATACCGAATTTCCATATGAATATCATTGCTCCACCTGCAATCATTCCTGATACAATTCCGTACTTATTAGCTCTCTTCCAGAAAAGTGAACAGAGAACCACAGGACCGAATGCCGCACCAAAACCAGCCCATGCAAATGAAACAATCTTAAATACTGAACTTGTTGGATCAAGTGCAAAGAATATTGATATAACTGATATAACAACAACTGTAAGTCTGGCAACAAGCATTGATGTCTTCTTAGACATATTAATATGTAACACCTCAACTGCAAGGTTCTGTGATATTGCTGATGAAGCTGCAAGAAGCTGTGAATCTGTTGTTGACATGGTTGCTGCAAGAATACCTGCAAGGATAATTCCTGCTATAAATGCTTTACAGGGTTAAATGTTGAAAGATAATGTGATATCTTAACAATAATTGTCTCTGATTCGCTTCCTGTTAAAGTATCAATAATACCAGATTTAGAAAGTGTAAGACCGATTACACCGATACCTGTTGCAACAATAAGTGATATGAATACCCATACAGTAGCAATTCTTCTTGAAATCTTTAACTTGTTCTCATCTTCAATAGCCATGAATCTTAAAAAGGATATGTGGCATTCCGAAATATCCGAGTCCCCATGCAAGTGTTGAAACAATCTTAAAGAATCCATAATCACCTGATGTATTAGTCTCTGCAATATGTGTATGGAACATATCAAGATATCCTGGAAGTGCCTTGGCATTATCAAGTACAGCTCCCATTCCACCAGCCTGCACAATTCAGAATATTACAACGACAGCAAGTGCGAATGTCATAATAATACTCTGTACAAGATCTGATGTACTTGCCGCAAGAAATCCTCCCATTGTACAGTAAAAGTACAATAACAACAGCACTGACAATCATTCTTTGCATGATAATCAAAACCTAAAAGACTGTTAAACAGCTTTCCGCAGGCAGCAAAGCCTGACGCTGTGTATGGTATAAAGAATATTACAATAAGTGCCTTTGCTGATATTAATGTAATTACATGCTTGTCATCCCCGAATCTCTTAGAGAAATAATCAGGAAGTGTTATTGCCTGATAACCATGTGAATATAATCTTATCTTCTTGGCAACAATAAGCCAGTTAAGGTAAGTACCAAGTGCAAGACCAATTGCTGTCCATGTTGCGTCAGCAAGACCTGTAAGGTATGCCAGTCCCGGAACACCCATAAGCAGGTAACTGCTCATGTCTGACGCTTCTGCACTCATTGCAGTAACAACAGGTCCCTAACTTTCTTCCACCAAGATAGAAGTCTCCTACATCACTGTTCTTCTTAGAACAGATTACACCTATCCACACTACCATTCCCAGGTAAAGTATAATTGCTGCTAAAATAATAATGTTTGACATAAAATAATCCCTTTTTCCTTTCATAAATACACGAATGTATCTATTATAGCATACATTCGGCTTTATAAAAAAGCGAAAAGGATTAATTGTTATTATAAATGTGTTGTTAAATTACTCTGACACGGTCTTGTCATACGGCTTCTGTGCCTCTGATGACTGGGCAGTAGTCTCCTGCTGACTGACAGTTGTCGTCTGTGTCTCTCGAGGATCATTCTTCTGTGTCTGTGCCTCAGTCTCCTGAGGTCTGTCATCATTCGTGACAGCTTCTGTTTCAGCCTGTGTCTGATTGTATTGTGAAACATTATTATTCTGTATATTTACTGCTTGCCATTCATTATCTGTCGGGTCTCTATATGCATTATCAGCTATTCTGTTTATATCTTCAACCTTAATATCAGAACTTATATCAAAATCCTCAACTATCTCAACGGTTGTCTTCGCACCACAATTCTCATATATCCACTTGGCATTGGCACATGTCATAAGAATAGAACTGTCTGATACATTCTGTCCAATAGCATTGTATGACTTTGGATTAAGATTATTATCACTCTGACTGTAATAAGTTGCCGTACTAAGATACTCAGCATTATCAAGTCTTGAAGAGTATCTGACATAATATATATCTGTAATCTTACGCCATAGAGATTTCTCTGATATAGCCGTCTTGGCAGGAGCAACTTTAGGTCCTAGAGCCACTTTAAAAGCCTTAACAGGAATAGAGAATTCTTTATTATCATCAAGCTGATAAACAACCAGCGTATGCTTCACTATGCTTATTCTGATATAATACGACTGGTTCTTTGCAATTGTCTGTGTCTGTGTATCCTTCTCTGATGAATCAGTTTCACCAGTAGTCTCTTCCTGTGATACATTATCAGAATTCTTATTGCTGTTATGCATACTGATAACAGTTCTTAACACAAATAGCAGTCCAAGAACCATTACAACAAGTATAACAAGGTATACGATTGAATTAGTTCCCTTAAACCATCTCTTAATATCAAACTTCTTCGTTCTCTTATAGCCATTAAAATCCATAACTTACCAACCGTGTATATATTAAAAAGTGAATTAAATATCTTTGCCCATGTTCTTCTCTTTTAATTCAATAAACTTAAGTATCATATCAATTGCGCCATCTATTCCTACAAGTCCACTGTCTATACAGAGGTTGTAGCTCTTAGCTTCTCCCCACTTCTTGCTTGAGTAGTAATTGTAATAAGCTTGCTCTTCTCTTATCCGTCTTCTGGATAAGATCTGCAGACCTTAGAATCATTAAGTTCATAGATTCTCTTAATTCTCTGTACTCTCTCATCAAGACTTGCCTTGATAAATACACTTACTGCATATGGATTATCTTCCAATGCATAATCAGCACATCTTCCTACAATAACACATGATTCTCTCTCTGCAAGTTTCTTGATAGCATCAAACTGTGCAAGGAAAACCTTGTGATTAATAGGCATATCCACATATGAATTAGTATATCCCAGTGAATATGTATCCATTACAAGAGAATAAAGGAAACTGTTAGTAGGCTTCTCGTCCTGAGATGCGAAAAGTTCTTCACAAAGTCCACTCTCCTTAGCTGCAAGTTCAAGCAGTTCCTTGTCGTAGCACTTTATTCCCAGCTTCTCTGCCAGTTTCATGCCTATCTCATGTCCACCGCTTCCAAATTCTCGTCCGATAGTAATAACTGTTCTCTCATCCATAGTTCCTACCTCCTAGTTTCAATTGTATACGAAATACTTTAGATATATTATACATTATTTCTGTGGTAAAATCTACATATTAAGCATAATTAAATTAATCTTTAATAATTATTAATTACTCTTCATAATGGTCTATATGCAAGAGTATCTCTGTAAGAAATTCTGCTATCTTAGTTCCAGCCTTATTAGATATCACACTGTGTATCTGCTCGGTGTAACGCAAGCCAGTCTGATATTAGAAAAGCCTCTTGCACCAAATATAATTCTTACTAAAATTTTAGATTGAAGTGCCTTCTCGACATCAGGAATCACCTGATTTCTTGTGATTATTATAAATGATATGTGTGTATACATATGATTCTTAGCAGGCGACTTTCCGTCACCTCATACAAAATGCGGTTCAATCTTATTGACAGCAAAATCATATAAATCATCAAGCTCTTTCATACCAAGCGTATCACAATTAATGAAAAACAGATGCGCATGTAGTGTCTGTCCCTGCAGTTATATCCACTCCTGGCATGACAATACACATCATCTCCAAGTATCGGATGTCCTATACTTGCCATATGTACTTTATCTGATGAGTTCTGCCTGTCTCTAACTGACATTCTATAAAACTGTATTTGTCAAAATTCTCAAGTACACGGTAATGTGTGACAGCACGTTTTCCATTCTTTCTGTCAACCGCCATCATCTTGCGGTCCTTTGATTACGCCCTATAGGTGCATCCACTGTGCCTTCTTCCTCTTTAAAGCGGTTATGGACAATGCAATAATACTTTCTTGTTATTGAATGGACAGCAAGCTGTGCAAAGAATATCATTATGTGCCTTGTCATTCTTACATGCAACAATAACACCTGTGGTATTCATATCTATTCTGTGTACTATTCCAGGACGCATAACGCCATTAATTCCTGACAGATTATCCCTGCAATGATACATAAGTGCATTGACAACTGTTCCTGTATAATGTCCTGCAAACCGGATGTACAACCATTCCCTTCGGTTTATCTATCAGTATCACATCATCATCTTCATATATTATATTCAGAGGTATGTTTTCCGGGAGTATCTGTGGCACAATAAGTTCAGGAATTGTTATTGTGATATGTTCCGTTCCATTAAGCTTATAGTTGGACTTGACACATTTGTCATCAACCGTAATATCTCCATCATCTAACAGCTTCTGTATGCGTGACCTTGACACATCTTCTAACTCCTGTGACAGATATTTATCTATTCTTGTCCCCTTATCCTCTGGTTCAGCAATTAAATTCTGCACTGAATCACTCATTATTATCACCCTTCTTCGATAACTTTAAGAA
>VOFG01001644.1_pt1 | contig 13586 bp, 25 predicted proteins | sample 5384171 | NCBI WGS metagenome assembly VOFG01 (sample SAMN12384726, study PRJNA508395) | human gut metagenome | isolation source: healthy gut F | host: Homo sapiens | reverse complement strand
TGAAAAGATTCATCCAGAAACCATTATTTGCTTTGGAACACCATTTCCAGAAATGCAAAGGAAATATCGTCACCGTAGACTACCGTGCTTCTCGAAAGGTGGTGCGTTAATATGGGCGAACGTGGAACTTTGCAGTCAGGAATAATGTTCCTTGCAGCTATAAAACTGTCAGAACGATTGATGGAGTTAAAAGTATTGCAGGGAACTTCCGGAAAACATGGATTACCTGAATCTTCACATAGCAGCGAAGCATATATAAAAACTAAAACCAGATGGCACTTTTCATGAAATGAGATTTTATAATAAAGAGCATATTCTCTACATGGAAATTGCTTTATCATCAGAGCAGTCTCTTTACTGAGATCGCCATACGCCTGTTTTACACTATCATCTATATGATACTCGCTTCAGCAAGAACAAGACAGGGACATTTGAACGGTCTGATGCAAAAATGCTTACTGATGATATGAAACAAAATACAAAAAAATATTTCAAAGGAGTCAAAATATATGATTGGTGGTAATCCTAAGGATTTTCTGGACAGAATTTATTCTTGTCAAGATACCATTTATATTTACAAAGGAATAAAATACTGGTTTCAGGGTTATATGCCTGATTCAAATACGGTACACATGGAAGTTATACAATATCAACCAGCAAACAATAAAGAAATATGGAGCCATGATGCTACCACTATTGAACAGTGTAAGCAGGCTTTTTATAGATGCACCTCTTTGACGGAAAAACATTCTGGGATGCCGAACAAGATATTGAGTGGGTGGATGACTAAATGTGTAATTTATATTAAAGTTATACTTTTACAAGTGCTAAAATTGAAAAATGGTGATGTTCGTGAATTTGTTGATCACATTCATTACGGTGATGAACTATGGTTTCTCTATGAAGGAAAAAATACTTTCTGGAAGGATGGACAAACAACGGCAGTCTTGATCTTTGCTTATATGAAATGACAGACACGGGAGAAAAGCATTACCTGGAAAGGGAACATTTATCACAGTATCCTGTTGAAGCATTCTTAGAAGCTAAAATCTGGAACAGAAAAAATCTTTCTGGGATGCCGAACAGGATATGGAATGGGTAATGATTAAATACAGGAAACAGCGTATGACAGGGAATACTTTAACTGAATTTATGGATGATTTACTGGCTATGGGTGGACCAGAAAAGGAATTTGTGTTTCGTGGAAACGTTACTTCATGGAAGCACACAGCCTTATGAAAAAGCATATTACACAGACGGAATTTGTAATATTTGAATGTTTTGAGATCAAAATTACATTTTTTGATGTCGCCGCCGTAGCACTTGGCCAGGACGTCCTTGCGCATGGCCTTGACAGTCTCGCGGGCGATGATCTTGCCGCCGATGGCCGCCTGGACATGGGGACCTCAAAGAGCTGGCGGGGATATTATCTTTGAGCTTTTCGCAGATCTTCCGGGCCCGGGCATAGGCCTTGTCCCGGTGGACAATAAAGCTGAGGGCGTCCACCTGGTCGCCATTGAGGAGCAGATCCACCTTCACCAGGTCCGAGGGCGGTAGCCGCAAAACTCATAGTCCAGGGAGGCATAGCCCCTTGGTCCGGGCCTTGAGCGCGTCGAAAAAGTCGTAGATGATCTCGTTGAGGGGGATCTGGTAATGGAGCTCCACCAGGTTGGTGTCCAGGTACTGCATGTCCTTGAACTCCCCGGCGCTCCTGGCACATGGGCATGATGTTGCCCACATAGTCGGGGGGGGAGATGATGGAGACCTTAGCGAAGGGCTCCCGGTGCCTCCAGGATCGCCGAGGGGTCGGGGTAGTTGTGGGGGTTGTCCACCAGCACCACCGTGCCGTCCGTCTTGGTGATCTTGTAGATGACCGAGGGCAGGGGTGGTGATCAGGTCCAGGTCGAATTCCGCTCCAGCCGCTCCTGGATGATCTCCATGTGCAGAAGGCCGAGGAAGCCGCAGCGGAAGCCAAAGCCCAAGGCGGCGGAGGTCTCCGGCTCGTAGGAGAGGGCGGCGTCATTGAGCTGGAGCTTCTCCAGCGCTTCCCGCAGGTCGGGGTACTTGGCGCCATCCGCCGGATAAATGCCGCAGAACACCATGGGCTGCACGGGGCGGTAGCCGGGCAGGGGCTCGGCGGCGGGCGGGCGGCGGTCGGTGACGGTATCGCCCACGCGGGTATCGGCCACTGTCTTGATGCTGGCGGTGAAGTAGCCCACCTCCCCGGCCACCAGCTCGTCACACTTGGCATAGCCCAGCGGCTCCAGATGGCCGCATTCCAATGACCTTGTACTTTGCGCCGGAGGCCATCATCTTCACCGTCATCCCGGGGCGGGGTGCCCTCCATGATGCGGAAATAGACCACCACGCCCCCGGTAGGCGTCATATTGGCTGTCAAAGATCAGGGCCTTGGAGCGGCGCGTCCACGCCCGCCGGCGGGGACGTTCTGGACGATGTCCTCCAGCACCGCTTGGATGTTGGTGCCCATCTTGGCGGAGATCCCGGGGCGTCCATAGCGGGCAGACCGATGATGTCCTCGATCTCCTCCTTCACCCGCAGCGGGTCGGCGGCGGGCAGGTCGATCTTGTTCAGCACGGGCAGGATCTCCAGATCGTGGTCCAGCGCCAGGTAGGTGTTGGCCAGGGCCTGGGCCTCCACCCCCTGGGAGGCGTCCACCACCAGCACCGCGCCCTCACAGGCGGCGAGGAGCGGCTGACCTCGTAGTTGAAGTCCACATGGCCCGGAGTGTCGATCAGGTTGAGCATATAGGTCTCGCCGTCATCCGCCAGATAGCGCAGGGTGACGGCACGGGCCTTGATGGTGATGCCCCGCCCCGCCCAGATCCATGTTGTCCAGAAGCTGGTTTTCCATCTCCCGGCCTCCACCGCGTTGCACTGCTCCAATGAGCCGGTCAGACCAGGGGTGGATTTCCGTGGTCGATGTGGGCGATGATGGAGAAATTCCAGCGGAACATTTTATTATAAGCGACGTTTTCCGATCCGGCGGGCAGCGGGGGTTCAGCCGGAACATTTAATAAGCGACGGTTTTTCAGCCAGGATGTACCGGGCGCGCGCCAGGGTGATGTCGCCGACCACCGCGCCGGAATCAAACGCCTGTCGGTGAGGGAAAGGCGCCCGTAGCGCAGTCTCCGGAGATACGCGACAAATGCCGCAGCAGCTCGTAGAGCACCCGCGCTGACGTAGATGCTGGCATAGCAGAACACATTGGGATCGTAGCAGCGGCTGAGCAGGTCGAAGACGATGTCCAGCGTATTGCGGATGTCCTGCCCCGTCTCCCGGGCGTACTGACTGGGGCGGTTGGAGCAGCTCCGACTGCCGGATGGTGTCCCGGCGTCCGAGCAGCAGGTCGCAGGATACATGGTAATAATCGGCGGCCCGAACCACAAAGTCCAGCCCCGGCCCCGAATGCCCTTTTCGTAGTGACTGAGCAGGCCTGGCTGACCTGAAGGTCGGCCGCGGCCTTACGCTGGCTGATGCCTGCGGCCCGGCGCAGCTGGGCAAGCTGGAATGCAAATGCAGCGCTCATGGATGGCCTCCTTTACAGAAAAGAGTAAATTTTAATTAGTATAACATGGATTATACGGAAAGTATAGTCCCAAATCGTTTGACATCGAAAAATAACTGTGTATACTGTATATATACAGTTATTCGAGCCATCACCCGTTTAGGATGACAGTAAACGGGGATTTTTTTAGGTTTGATGTAGGGCGGGTGCTTGCCCCCGCCGCGGACGGCCGCAGTTACTGCAATAGGACAGCTTGCAGGTGTACTTTAAGCGTGATTTGTGTTCACTTGCGTAAATCGGCATACCTTTACGATAATATTCGCAAACCTGCCAGTATGGCACGGCGGGAGCAAGCACCCGCCCTACATCAGAACTGCTGATTTTATGCGATGCCTAGTCCCCAAAAAGGAGTTGAACCCATGAATATTCTGATCCGAACTGCCGGAGGCGTGCCGATTCATGAGCAGATCTTCACCCAGCTCCGGGATGAGATCTGCTCCGGCGCACTGCCGCCGGGAGAGGCGCTGCCCTCCATCCGTTCGCTGGCCCGATCTCCGGGTGTCGGTCATCACGACAAAGCGCGCTTACGAGGAGCTGGGGCGCGCCGGATATGTGGTGACCGTGGCGGGCAAGGGCAGCTTTGTGGCCGAGCGATCTGAACTGGAGCAGGAGGCCCGGCTCCGCGAGATCGAGTCGCACCTGAGCGCCGCCGCCGCGCTTGGGAAAAATGCGGCGTCACCGAGTCGGAGCTTGCGGAAATGCTCCGCTTACAGTGGGAGGAGGAGTGCAGATGAGCAAAAAAGTGGGCCATTGAGCTGCGCCATGTGAGCCGCAGCTTCGAGATTTCGGCATCTCCGATTTAAACCTGACTCTGCCCAGCGGCTGTATTCTCGGCCTGATGGGCGAAAACGGCGCGGCAAGTCCACCACCATCCGGCTGCTCATGAACACGCTGCGCCGGGACAGCGGCGAGATCTTTCGTGCTGGGCGTGGACAACACCGCACCGGAATTTCAGCGCGTCAAGCAGGACATCGGCGTGGTGCTGACGAGGCCCGCTTCCCGGAGACGCTGAATGCCCGGGAGCTGGAGCAGGTGCTGGCGCTGACCTACACAGGCTGGGAAAGCGACACCTTCCGCCGCTATATGGACCGCTTCCAACTGCCGGAGAAAAAAGCTGTTCAAGGACTCCTCCGGGGCATGAAAATGAAGCTGGCCATTGCGGCGGCGTTGAGCCATCGGGCCCGGCTGCTCATTCTGGATGAGGCCACCGCCGGGCTGGACCCCATTGTCCGGGACGAGGTGGTGGAGGTATTCCGGGAGTTTGTCTGCGACGACGACCACCCATCCTGATCTGTCTCCCATATTGTCAGCGACCTGGAGAAGCTGTGCGACTACGCGGCCTTTCTCCACAGGGGCCGCCTGCTGTTCTGCGAAGAGAAGGACGCGCTGCTGGAGCGCTGCGGTCTGCTGAGCTGCACCGCCGGTCAGCTGGCCGAGCTGGAGCCCAGCGCCGTGCTGGGCAGCGTGCGCTCGCCCTACGGGGCGGTGGCGCTGGTGCGGCGCGACGGCGTGCCCGCCGGGTTCGAGCTGAAAAAGCCCACGCTGGAGGACATCATTCTGTTTCAGGTGAAGGGGGAGAAGCACACATGAAAGCGCTTTTGTGGAAGGATATCTGTCTGCTGCGGCGTCAGCTGCGGCTGTTCATCTTCGCCGTGCTGGTGTTCGCGGCCATCCCGAACGGCTATATCCAGCTGTTTGCGGTGGCCTATGCCTCCATGCTGCCCTATAACACCATCGCGCTGGACGAACAGAGCCACTGGGATCAGCTGGCCGCCATGATGCCCTACTCCGACCGGGACGTGGTGCTCAGCAAATATCTTGTCGGCTGGGGCGGCTGTCTCGCCGTCGGTGCGCTGGCGCTTGCCGCCTCAGCGGTGGAGCGCCCCTTCTTCCCCCGCTGTGGCCGCCCCGCAGGCGGTGCTGGCAATTCTGTGCACCGGGCTTATCATGGTGGCGGTCTCCATGCCCGTGCTGTTCCGCTTCGGCGTTGCAAAGGGGCGGTTTATGATCCTCATCATGGTCATGCTCGTCTGCGGCTGTGCGGGCGCCGCATCCGGCGTGCTCTCCGACACGGACGGCATCCGGCTCTCCGGCGGCGCGCTGCTGCTGGCCGCCGCGATCGCTGCGGCCGCAAATCTCATCTCCGTCCCCATCGCCGCCAGAATGTACCGAAAAACGGGAAGGCTAACCCGTAAATTGGGGTTTGGCGAATAGCAGAAAGTTCTGAAAGCCTTCCCTTGAGGGGAAGGTGCCGAACGGAGTGAGGCGGATGAGGTGGCGGCGAGAGGAAAGTTGTCCTAAACCTGCCCCCATCAGTCACCTTCGGTGACAGCTTCCCCCGAGGGGAAGCCTTTGATAGTCTGCACCTAACAAAGCCCCCTCCCAAGTGGAAGGCTTTGTTAGGTGCTTTTGCAGACCCATAAACCCCAATTTGCACCTCCAAGCTTTATGGTTTCCGCTTTAACGCTTAAAAGTCCCGCATTGACCGATTCTCCTCTTTTGCTACAATCAGACTACTGTGATAAAGAGAGAGGGGTTTCTGTTTGGAGAAACGTGAGACATTTTCATCCCGGCTGGGCTTTTTGCTGATCTCTGCCGGTGTGCCATCGGCCTCGGCAATGTATGGCGCTTTCCTTATATCGTCGGTCAGTACGGCGGCGGCGCATTTGTACTGATTTATCTGGCATTTCTGGTGCTGCTGGGTCTGCCGGTCATGGTCATGGAGTTTTCTGTGGGCCGGGCCAGCAAAAAGGGACTCGCCCGTTCCTTTCACGTGCTGGAACCCAAGGGCACGAAGTGGCATATTTACAGCTGGTTGGGCTGGCGGGCAACTATCTGCTGATGATGTTTTACACACGGTGATCGCCGGTTGGCTGCTGCTCTACTGCGTCAAGATGGCCTGCGGCGATTTCGTCGGGCTGGACGCCGCCGGTGTGAACGGTGAGTTCGGCCCTGATGGGTCAGCCGGGCAGCATGACGCTGTTCATGGCCATTGTGGTCGTCGTCTGCATGGGCGTGTGCTCACTGGGGCTTCAGAATGGCGTGGAGAAGATCACCAAGGTCATGATGATCTGCCTGCTGGCGGTGCTGGTGGTGCTGGTGGTGCGAGCGCTGACGCCCCCCGGCGCGGCGGAGGGTCTGAAATTCTACCTGAAGCCCGACCTGAACAATCTGATGTACGATGCCAACGGCAATTTTGTGCTAGGGCAGGCGGTCTACGCCGCCATGGGACAGGCATTCTTCACCTTCTCCTCGGCATCGGTGCGCTGGCCATTTTCGGTAGCTACATCGGCAAAGAGCACCGGCTGGCCAGTGAGGCGGTACGCATCGGCGTGCTGGACACCTTCGTGGCACTGATGAGCGGCCTTATCATCTTCCCCTGCCTGCTTCTCCTTCGGGGTCCTCCCGGACTCCGGCCCCAATCTGATCTTCGTCACCCTGCCCAACATCTTCAACGAGATGGCGCTGGGCCGCCTGTGGGGCACCCTGTTCTTCGTGTTCCTGACCTTTGCCGCCCTGTCTACCGTCATTGCCGTGTTTGAGAATATCATCACCTTCGGCATGGATCGCTGGGGCTGGAGCCGCAGAAAGGCCGTCGCCGTCAATCTGATCGGCATCCTGCTGCTGAGTATGCCCTGCATTCTGGGCTTTAGCCTGTGGAGCAGCGTGCAGCCGCTCGGCCCGGGCAGCAGCATCATGGATCTGGAGGACTTCCTGATCTCCCGACAATATCCTGCCCCTCGGCTCGCTGGTCTACCTGCTGTTCTGCGTGTCCCGCAAGGGCTGGGGCTGGAAGAACTTCACGGAAGAGGCCAACACTGGCGCAGGCCTGCGCTTCCCGGAAAGGTGCGCTTCTATGTCACCTGGATCCTGCCCTTTTATTATGGTGCTCATTTTTATTGTGGGCTATTGGAACCGCTTCGGCTCCGCCATTATGGGGCTGTTCCGCTAATAGAGAATAGGAATGGACAACCGCAGCGGCTTACCCGCTGCGGTTTTGAGCTTGTCGAAAAAGGCCAAAGGCCTTTTCCGACAAAGAATTGCATGACAGACAGGGCTCGATTTCTGGCGAAAAAGTCGCCCTGTCTGTCATGAAGTGTCATTTCCGAGGTACGCGCCCCGGAAATGACGTTATTGACTTTTATTCCGTCATCTGCGGATGACGGAACTCGGTGAGACCTGCCTAAACCTATCGTCTTTCGACAGCCTGCAACCGCAGCGGCTTACTCCGCTGCGGTTTGTCTGTTATGTACGGTTGGGCAGACAGTAAATGCTGTAAGATTCTTCGGTCGCTTCGCTCCTCGGAACGACGCGGACGAGGCGGTGCAGCGTGATACTTCTCCTCATTCCACCGGACGCTTTTCGCCCCAAAAAGTTCCGCCCGCAAAGGATAGAGCATGGAATTTTCTTGTCTTTTCCCCACCACCTTGTTATAATATAGGAAGGTTTGCCCTGTCATGAAGGTTTCTCCCGTTTTGCGCGGGATGGATAACGATGGATAAGGAAGTGATCCTGTGCCAAATAACGAACCAAAGCCGGAACCCAAGCGCTCTGCCAAGCGGGAGAAGGTGGAAAAATCCTCCTCCACCCTCGCCAGCGCACTGGAGCCCCGGGTGTGGATCTATTTTCTCTTTCTGCTGATCTTTTCCGGCGTCACTGCCCTGTTCCGCCCCTATGTGGGGCTGGCCGAGGCGGCAGCCACGCTGCTGCTGTTCTGCATCTATAAACTCTCCTCCCGTTCCCGCCAGCAGGCGGTGGGCGCCATCGCCTCCGCCGGAGAGGATCTGGGCGCGGCGGGCAACGACGTAATGCTCAACGCCCCTTCCCCATGGTGATCTTCCGGCCCGACACTGACGAGATCATCTGGTCCAACGACCTGTTCCTGCGCATCACCGGAGAGCGAGAGCATCTGTTCGACACAAAGATCAACTCCGCCGTCCCCGGATTTGACACCCGCTGGCTCATGGAGGGCAAGACCGAGTGCCCCTCCACCGTGATGATCGACGACCGGAAGTTTACCGTGTTCGGCCATATGGCCCGGACGAAGAGCGGCCGCTCCAGCGCCAGCATCATCGCCACCACCTACTGGCTGGACGTCACCGAGGATCTGGCGCTCAGGATCTGTACTACGGCTCCCGCCCTGTGGTGGCCATTCTGACCATCGACAATTACGACGACCTGTGCCGCGGCCTGAACGACAACGCCCGCTCCGCCCTGCGCAGTGCCGTTGACGAGCAGATTGAGCTGTGGACAAAGCCCACCAACGGTCTGGTGCTGCGCTATGACCGGGATCGCTACCTCTTTATCTTCGAGGAGCAGTACTTTCCGACCGCCTTGCAGGAGGCCAAGTTCGCCCTGCTGGACGCGGTGCGCAAGATCAACTCCGCCAACGGCCTGCCCGCCTCCATGTCCATCGGCATTGGCATGGACACCGACTTTGCAGAGCTTTTGCAGTTCGCCTCGCTGGCCACCGAGATGGCCCTGAGCCGGGCGGCGATCAGGCAGTCATCAAAAATCGCTTCAACTTCGAGTTCTACGGCGGCCGCGCCAAGGAGACCGAGCGGCGCACCAAGGTCAAGAGCCGGGTCATGGCCAACGCCCTGGGCGGGCTGATCTCCAGCGCCTCCACCGTTTACACCATGGGGCACAAGTTCACCGACCTGGATTCCATCGGCGCCTGTGCTTAGGCATCGTGGCCGCCGCCCGCAAGAACGGCGTGCGCGCCCACATCGTCATTGAACCCGGCAGCAACCCCTCCACCATCATGGTGAACCGGCTGCGCCAGCTGCCGGAGTACAAGGATGTATTCATCACCGCCGACACGGCTATGCTGGAGGCGGACAACCACCCTGCTGGTGGTGGTGGACACCAACCGGCCCGATCAGGTGGTGGCGGAGCAGCTGCTGCTCAGCTGCAACAAGGTGGCGGTCATCGACCACCACCGGCGCTCCGCCAAGCATATTGAAAACGCCGCCCTCAATTACCACGAGCCCTACGCCTCCTCCGCGTGTGAACTGGTGACGGAGCTGCTCCAGTATCTGCTGGACTCCACCGACCTGCTGCGGGGCGAAGCCGAGGCGCTGCTGGCCGGCATCGTGCTGGACACGAAGAGCTTTACCCTGCGCACCGGCGGACGCACCTTTGAAGCGGCCGCCTTCCTGCCACCACTGCGGCGCGGACACCGTGGAGGTCAAGCGGCTGTTCCAGAACAATTTGTCCGACACCATCGCAAAGTTCGACATCATCTCCAACGCCCGCACATACAAAAACGGCATTGTCATCGCCGCCATCAACCACACCGTAGGCGGGTCACCGCCGCCCAGGCGGCGGACGAGTTGCTCAACGTGGCGGGCACCGCCGCCAGTTTCGTTCTCTTCCCGGACGACGAGAGCCGGATCTATATCTCCGGCCGCTCCATCGGCGACGTCAACGTACAGGTCATTCTGGAGACCCTCGGCGGCGGCGGCAACGCGGCGGCTGCGGCGGCTCAGATCCCCGACGGCGACGTGAACAAGGTGCTCCAGCAGCTGCTGGGCGCGATCGACGAATATTTCAAGGACGAGGAGTAACAGATCTCCCGCAAGATCATAACCCCGCATTTTCTGTTTTCGGCGTTTTGCCGGGTGTCATAAGGAGGAAAACATTATGAAAGTTATTTTGCAGCAGGACGTCCGCGGACAGGGTAAGAAGGGTCAGCTCGTCGAGGTTTCCGACGGCTACGCCCGCCAATTTCCTGTTCCCCCGCAAAATCTGGCTGTTGCCGCAACTACCGAACAACGTGAACACCATGAAGCTGCAGGACCAAGGCCCGCCGGGCCAAGGCCAAGGGAGAGGCCGGGCCATGGAGCTGGTGCAGAAGCTGAAGGACTGCCCCGTCAAGGTCGCCGCCAAAGTGGCGTAAACGGCAAGCTGCTCTTCGGCAGCGTCACCGCCAAAGAGGATCTCCGCCGCCCTCAAGGGAGCAGTACGGCTATCAGGTGGAGGCAAGAAGCTCTCCTGCGACCCCATCAAGGCCTTCGGCACCTTCACGGTCAAGTGCAAGCTGGGCTACGAGGTCACCGGCAATATCACCGTTGAGGTCGTGGGCGTAAGGGCCACCGGCCGTTAAACCCAGTCCCTTCTGTTTGTCTCCCCACGGACGCCCTACTGAAAGAAAGTTACCCGCAGTGCAAACAGCAAACCTTCCGCCCAAAGGAAAAAGGCTTCCCAGAACGTTCACGATCCCCGGAGGTGAACCCCGGCATGGAACAGATGAGGAACTGCTCTCCCGCCAGATGCCCCACAACGTGGAGGCAGGAGCAGGCCGTGCTGGGCTCCATCCTGATCGACAGCCGATGTCTGCCCCAAGATCGTGGAGCAGCTCAAGCCGGATGATTTCCTTATCCGCCAGAACCGGGCCTTCGAGACTATCTACACCATGTTCTCCATGTCCCAGAAGATCGACCCGGTGACGGTGCTCAATCAGGTGCGGCTGGACGGCACCTATCAGGAGGGCGTCTGAGAATACTTCTTCCAGCTCATGGACGTGACCCCCACCGTCACCAACGTGATGGACTATGTGGCCATCGTGAAGGATCGCTCCACACTGCGCCAGATTGCCGGGCCGCCAACGCCCTGAACAGCATGGTGGCCAACAACGAGGGCACCTCCGCCGAAGTGCTGGAAGCCGCCGAGCAGCGCATTTATGCCATTCGGCAGGGCAAGTCCGCCCAGGGCCTGCACCATATCACCTCCGTCATGCACGAGGTCTATGACCGCCTGGCTGAGCTGGCCAGCAGCGACAGCGCCGTCCCCCGGGCTGTCCACCGGTCTGCCCGATGTGGACACGGTTATCTCCGGTCTCAATAAGAGCGACCTCATTCTGCTGGCCGCACGTCCCGGCATGGGCAAGACCTCGCTGGCACTGAACATCCTGCTCTACGCCGGAAAGCACTCCGGCAAAGCCGCGTGTTCTCTTCTCATTGGAAATGAGCCGAGACGGCTGGCCATGCGTCTGCTGAGCAACGAGTCCTTCGTGGACAACAAGAAGCTCACCACCGGCAGCCTGACCGACGAAGACTGGGAGAGAAGGTGGCGCTGGCCGCCTCCGCCCTGAACCACGCCAATATTCTGATCGACGACAACCCGTCGCTGACCGTTGCGGAGATGAACGCAAAATGCCGCCGGGTGGAAAATCTGGGGCTGGTAGTCATCGACTACCTCCAGCTGATGACCAGTGCCGGAGGCAAGCAGAACTACTCCGGCGAAAGCCGCCAGCGAGTGGTCAGCGACATCTCCCGCGCCCTGAAGATCATGGCCAAGGAGCTGAACGTGCCGGTCATCTGCCTGAGCCAGCTGTCCCGTGCCAACGAAACCGCGAGAACAAGCGTCCCCGGTTGAGCGATCTGCGCGAATCCGGCGCCATCGAGCAGGACGCCGATATCGTCATGTTCATCTACCGCGACGACTACTATAATCAGGACACGGAAAACCTGACAATCGGCCGGGAGTGCATCGTGGCCAAAAACCGCCACGGTGAGCTGGCTACCGTTCCCCTTCAGTGGCTGCCTGAATTCACCACCTTCTCCAGCGTGGACTGGAAGCATCAGGAGCCGTAAGCAGGATGGTAAATTGGGGGGTTGTGAGAATAAAGGTGAACTGCCGTCTGTGCCTCATTCTGAGGGAGCGTCGGCAGCGACCGAAGAATCTTACAGCACCGACCTTCGATCCGCAGAATGGCAGTTGTCGGAGTGGGTGTTTTTAAGATTCTTTCGCTTGCAGGATGACAGTAAACGATGAGGTCTTTCAGCGTTGAACGGTGGGCGGGTGCTTGCCCCGCCCTGCCATGCCGACAGATTTGTGAATGTTATCGTAAAAGGTATGCCGATGTGCGCAAGTGAGTACCGATCACGCCTGCATCTTGCCTGCAAGCCGTCCTGTTGCAGTAACTGCGGCCGTCCGCGGCGGGGGGCAAGCACCCGCCCTACATCATAACAGATAACTTTGCCTTTGCTTTGCCAAACCCCAATTTGTCCTCCCGGACGAAGAACTTCAAACTTTACATCCGCAGGAGTTATCAACATCTATGAGTGAAGAAAGAAACTGCTGGCCCGGGTGATGCCGCTGGCCGAGGAATACGCCATGTTCCCCGTCGGGGGGGACGGTGCTGTGCTGCGTCAGCGGCGGGGGGACTCCATGAGCCTGCTCCACTTTCTGGCCGGTCAGTCCGCACGGCTGGGCTTTCAGCTGCACGCCTGCCACTTCTTTGACCACGGCATCCGCCCCTGAGTCCGATGCGGACGCGGGAATTTTATCCCGCGCCTGTGTGAGGCATGGAACATCCCCTTCCATGCCATCAAGGCCGATAAAGCCCTATTATGCAAAGGCGCGGTCTGGGGTTGGAGGAGGCCGGGCGGGCTGCGCTACGACTGGTTCCACGGGAGGCTGTCGGGACCGGTTCGACGACTGCGTCATCGCCACCGCCCACCACGCCGACGACAACGCCGAGACCCTTCACTCCATCTGGTGCGCGGCATGGTCTGGAGGCGGTCTGGGCGGCATCCTGCCCGCCGCGGGCGGCTGGTGCGTCCCCTTCCTGAACGTGCCCCGTGCGTGCGCTCATTGAGTCCTACGCCCGCCGAGGAGGGCATCCCCTTTGTGGAGGACGCCACCAACGCCGACCCGGACTACACCCCCGCAACCTGCTGCGGCACAGGGTCATGCCCCTGCTGCGGCAGATGAATCTGAATCTGACCGATACGCTCTCACGCCACTGCCGGCCTCCCTGCGGCAGGACGGTGACTTCTCTCCGCCCGGGCCGCCAATCTGCCATGGACGCCACGGTAGCGTAAAGCAGCATCATTCTTCCGCTGGACAGTGTGTGAACGGCCAGATGCGGCCATCGCCGCCCGGGCATTCAGGCTGCGGCGGAGAAGCTGGAGCCTGAGCTGGTGCTCACCGCCCGGCAGCGCCGCATGGTGCTGGAGCTGTACCGGGGCAGCGACCCCAGCGCCCACTGCGAT
>VOFG01003831.1_pt1 | contig 13593 bp, 17 predicted proteins | sample 5384171 | NCBI WGS metagenome assembly VOFG01 (sample SAMN12384726, study PRJNA508395) | human gut metagenome | isolation source: healthy gut F | host: Homo sapiens | reverse complement strand
CTATTTCAATTTCGAGATTCTCCCAGCCTGCCTGGTAACGAATAAGAAGAACAACATCTATAAGGTTGATCTTGTCATCGCCGTTAAGATCACCGGGGGTAGGGCGTTTGGGAAGGTACATCTCTTTACATCGAGATCTCCGACAATAACTCTGTCGAATCTGAGTTGAAGTCCGCGGTTCCAGAATACGATCGAGTCTTGTAGGTACCGATGCTTTCAAACTGGTCTCATAGAGGAATTTGTCATCTACATAGAAGGAAAGCTTGCCCTTCTCTGCACGGTATCCGAGAGAAATAGTTATCGGATCATCGCCCTCTTCCATCTTGTACTTGTAATTTTATCTTCCTTAGGTAAAGAGTACAACGTTGCCTTCTGTTGTCTCACGCCTCTACAGTGAAAGTACCGGTAAGCGGGTAATACCAAATTGGAATTTATTCGGGTTTCTTTTCGCTCGGAATTCCGGTAGCCGGATTGATTACATCGCCGGTATAGTCGGCATACCAAATTCCGCAGTGAGGATCATCCTGCTCAGCCTCAACGAGAATCATATCTGCCTTAACAGTATACTGATCCCAAACTCCTGTTACATATTGGTCTCACCAAGAGAGTTATCATATGCTGTCTGAAGAACTACGGCATCGGAATAACCCTCTAAATATCCCCTTTATCAACCTCAGGGAAGAATCCTCCGTAAACCCACCAATCCTCGTGTGTTTGCGCTGAAATCGTCATCAAGATACTTTTGCAGCACTTACGCCGACGACTGCGACACTTACGAGCATCGCTGCCATAAGTACAAGTGAAATTACCTTTTCATGCTTCGAACCTTCTTCGATTTCCCGATCCATTAAAATGGAGTAATTGATATGAATCTTCATACCGATCATATTATATCATACAATTTCTACATTTTCAACAGTTTTCAAAAATATTTTCGTCGAATAATCTTGTTATCGCCCAATTTCAGAAAAAAACCGTGAGGCTGCTTCTTTCGCCGTATTTCGCAATAGGCAAAAACAAAGCACCCGCTTTCGGGTGCTTTGGAAAATATTCAGTTAAGACTGATTATTTTACGTTAACCTTCTTAACAACGATAGCTGCGCCGAGAGCAACAACCATAACTGCTGCAACTACTGCGATCATGTCACCGGTAGCGGCAGACTTGTTGTCGTCATCGTCAGCCTTCTTGGTGGTGTCGTCGGCCTTCTTGGTGGTGTCGTCAGCCTTCTTGGTGGTGTCGGTAGGCTCAGCCTTTGCAGTGGTATCGGAAGGAACAGACTTCTCAACAACGCTGATGGTTCCTTGATCATGGTGAAGCCCTTGTAGCCTCTCGAGGTTCATGTCAAGAGTGTCAGCCTCAGAGTAGGTAACGGAAACACTGTAGGTATCGCCGGCCTTAGCACCCCTCGGGGAGAGTGAAGGTTACGGTGCAGAGAACCGTCTACTTTAACTACATCGGTTCCGAGAGCCCAAAGGAAAGAGTAGGGCTTATCGGTGAGGTTCTGGCTGGTTCCGAACTGACCTTCAGCAGAAGGTGCCCTTTTTCAGCTTTCTTAAGGGTAAGAGCCTCATCATAATTGATGAACCACTTAGCGCCGGTGATGCCGGCAGCGGGGTGTTCTCGATGTTAACGGTTGCGGTAACCTCCCGGTAGCGCCCTCTTCAACGGTAGTGTCCATTACATGGAATGCCGTCTTCACCGTCTGCAAATGCAGCGAGGCTGGCAAGGCTTGCAATCATCATGACTGCAAGAAGAGCTGTAACAAGCTTTTTCATTGTGTTTTTCTCCTTTTTATTTCTTTTTATGTAAGCCGCCTTTTGCGGACATACATTTTGAACAAGTCAATTCTACCACAGATGATCTGAAATATCAATACCTTTTGAAATTTTCCATGAATTTTTATAAATTCTTTCACCGGGCAGAATCAACATAATTTGAGAACGCCGTATTCTCAGTGTTCTCTGCGTCTTCCGAGAACAACCGCGCCCGCTGCACCGACAATCATGACCGCCGCTACCGCAATGATCATATCGCCCGTGCTCGATCCGCCGTTGTTTACGTTCGGATTCGTCTTATCGGTATCAGCGACAACTTCGGTGACTACCTGAGTATTGCCGTCCGCATCCGTAATGACCTTGGTCACCACTTTGGTGTCGTCGGGAGCCTTGGTAGTGGTGTCGTCCGTGGGGATGCTACCCTCGTTGAAGAGGTCGTAATCCGCCGTAGACAGGATAAAATTGTCGAACTCGATATCGGCACTGCGATTCCAGAGGCAAACCGGTGACGGTCTGACAAGTCCTATATCTGCCGGAACATTCGTGCAGGATATAATGAGCTTATCATTATAGTAGCAGTCAATCTTGCCGGAGCGGATACGCCAGCCCATGCTGAAGGTCGTAGGCTTTTCGTCGGGTCCCATCTTGATCGTTCCCTCAGGGAGCGTGTAGGTGGGCTCTTCGAAGTTGTTTTTGGTGAGGTACTGCTTGTAAGCTTGAATGTCTGGTTAAGGTAGTTGAATTGAACTGCCAAACCTCGCCGTCCTCGGCGTCGGTCTCTGCATCCTCTTCCATAGTCAGATTGTAATCTCTGAACCAAAGTCCGGGACCGATCTCCGTGGAATCCATGTAGTCGGTAACACGCACATCTACTTTATATGCTATATTGACACCCCATGCCGCATCGCCGTCCACGTAAGCGCTCTGATGAACGACCGCAGCGGATCGCCCTTGCAAACGCCGTCTTCACAAATAAATGCAGTGTTATCCCACATCCATTTGAAAGATCCTCGGAAGAAAATCATCCTGAAAAGAATCGAACCGGCAGCATTAACTGTAGTGGTTGCCCGCTGCGAGAGTCAGAATCAACGCCAAACAACCGATGAGTGAAACTATTCTTCTCATGCTATTCTATTCCTTTTTTAGATTAGACCGAAGATACAGTCCCCGATCTTCTTAGATTTTATCACAAGAGGACGAAAAAAATCAATAGTATTTTCATATTTTATTATTATGTTATAAATTCCCGCCGCAGTCCGAATATGCCGGATCGGGGCGATTGCTCCCGTAAAATCGGGGCTTCGGAGCATTTTGAGCTTTTACGTTTTTTTCTGAAAAATTCGAAAGCGCCGACGCGCATTCGCTCTCAGACACGCCGGAAACGATCTCGGATGATGGTTGAACGGATATGCGTTGAGATCGACGACGCTGCCGAACGCACCCGCTTTTTTATCGTAAGCGCCGAACACCACCCGCGGTATGCGTGCGTTTATTATCGCACCGGCACACATCGGACAAGGCTCAAGCGTAACGTAAAGCGTACATCCCGGCAACCTCCACCCGCCGAGACTGCGGCAGGCTTTTCTCAATTGCGATGATCTCCGCGTGGTCAAGAGCGCACTTCCCGTTTTCCCTTCGGTTTCGCGCGTGCGATCACTTTGCCGTCGCGCACTATCACGCACCCGACCGGGACCTCTCCGAGCTCAGCCGCGTTTTCCGCCTCGCGCAGCGCTTCCGACATGTATTCTTCATCTGTTTTTTCAACTCCCGCGGGAACCTCCGCAGTTATGTCATTCGCTGTGACCTCGTTCTGCACGTTTATGTTTTCCTTTCCGCCCGATTCCCGCGGAACGCACCCGATGCGCCGGAAATCCCCGCCTTCTTCCCGATAAAGCCATTCCCGCTTCCGAAGAAGCGGGAATGATTCAGTCATTAAAATTTCAGTGCTCTTTGCGCTTTGCAAGAATGATGGTGCCGACGCCTGCTGCTGCCATAACGGCCGCAACCGCGAAGATCACATCACCGGTCTTGGAGCCGCCGTTGCTGTTGTCGGGCTTGGCTTGTGTTGGTATCGGCAATATCATCCGTTGTGGTCTCGGTCTTGTCGGGATCCTCGATGCTCTCGGACTCTGTCTTGTCGTCGCTCTCGGATTCGCTGACCGACTCAGAATCCGTCTCAGACTCAGACTCAGACACAGATTCGGAAACGCTCTCGCCTCCGACTCACTCTCGGATTCAGACTCGGATTCGCTTTCGCTCTCCGACTCGCTCTCGCTTTCGCTTTCGGATTCGTTCTCGCTCTCCGAAACATCGGGATCGATGATCGGATTGTTGTTGAAGAGGTCGTAGTCAACGGTTGCAACTACGAAGTTGTCGAACTCAACGTAAGCGCTATGGTTCATAAGAAGGATCGGGGACTCTCTGTGAGTTCCGAGGTCAGCGGGAACATCGGTGCAGGTAATAACAAGCTGGTTATTGAAGTAGCACTCGATCTTGCCGGGCTGAATTCTCCAGCCGAGGGAGAACGTAGTCGGATCATCATCGGGACCGATCTTTACGGCATTGCGGGGAAGCTGATATGTCTTCGCAGTCATTCCCTTGTTCGTAAGATAGTCGCTTTCGAGAATTACGGAGTTGGTCACATAATTGTATCTGTAGGTCCAAATCTCGCCGTCTTCGTTTGCTCCGGCATTTTCCTCTTCAAAAGAGGTGTTGTAGTCTCTCCACCAGAGTCCGCTGCCGATAAAGTTCGACTCATCGTAATCAACGATTTTGATATCGACTTTGTTGGTAAAGGTATCCCAACGGCGGATCTGACCGTATTTGGGGTCGTATGCGCTCTGATGGATAACTGCGGTGGGATCGCCCATAAGAACTCCGTCTTCACATAGAAATTCGAAGAATCCCCACAGCCAGTCATTTTCCTTTTTTGTGTCAAACGGATCGTAGAACAGGATTTTGCATCCGCGCTGACGGTCGCAATTGCACCTGGCGATCATCACCAGGCAGATGAAAACAGCAATAAGTTTTTTCATGCTCATTTTTCCTTTGCTTTTATTTTATTAAGGTATGATTCGTGATTATATTTTATCATAAGAGTACGCGAAAATCAATACTGTTTTTTTAATTTTCGCAGATTAATTTGTCAGTGCTCCCTGCCGTTTTGCATATATAACCGCAACTGCCGCCGCAACTGCCATTACCGCCGCAGCCGCAACGATCATATCTCCTGTGTTGGAGCCGCCGTTGTTTGCGCTCGGATTGTTTGCATTGGTATCGGCAACGACCTTGGTGACGACAATGGTTTCGCCTTTGTCGTTCGTTTCCATATTCCGTAACGATTTCCCAGTGGCGTTGCCGGGCTGCTGATTTCGCCGTTGTTGCCGCCGTTATCGCCGGGGACCTCATTGAAGAGGTTATAATCGGGAGTGCTTACGATAAAGTTGTCGAACTCAATGTAGCAGCTGTTGTTCCAGAGAACGATAGGAGACGGTCTGACAGAGCCGATCGTCATCGGAACATTTGTATAATCGATGACCTTTTTGTCATTGAAATAGCACTCGATATGTCCGGGCTGAATTCTCCAGCCGATCGAAAAGTGGTGGGCTTCTCGTCGGGTCCCGCTTTTACGATTCCATCCTCGAGTTTACCTTGACAGGCTCAAGCTTGTTGTTTTCAAAATGGTCGCCTCTGAGAATTACCGAGTTGCTGATATAGTCATATTCATACCACCATACTTCACCGGTATCTTCTTCGCCCTCATCCTGCTGATCGTATGTAGTGTTGTAATCTCTGAACCAAAGTCCGGGACCGACCAGCGTTGAATCATCATAATCGGTGATGCGGACGTCGATCTTGCAGGCAAGCTCACTCCATATACGCAGCGGAACACCGTCGTCTCTAATATACTTTGTCTGATGAACGCGTGCGGCAGGCTCACCCTTCAAAATGCCGTTCTCAACCTCAAAAAGATCTCCGCCCCACTCCCAGTTGTCGTCAACCGTATTGAAATGATCCTCGAAAAGAATCTGTCCTCCGGCTGCACTAACATAGGAAACCGACATGGCGGCAAGAAACGCGAGGCACAGCAAAGCAGAAACAATTTTCTTCATAGCTTTATCCTCCTAATTTTCATATTTGAGATTCCGCAAATCTCCTCTGCCGTAAGTTTAACACAGAACAATCGAAATTGCAATACATTTTTAACAATTTGTATCGGGTGCCTCGCAAACTTTTATAAAACCGAACAGCAGATCCGCAGCGTCAAAAAACAAATCAAAATACTGAAAGAGCTTTACAATTCAGCAAAAACGTTTTCGTGTCATACGTCGACGCAGCTGTCCTAATAATTATATTTTCGTTTCACGACTACGGGGGATCGCAGAGGCATCATTTCACAAAATGCACAGAGGTCCGGGTCCGGTAACCTGAGAATCACAAAAACATTCCGCCGATCGGCGGAATGCTTTTATTTATGGAATTCAGTGCTCTCTGCGCTTTGCAACCACAATCGCGCCCGCTACCGCAACTGGCTTACAGCTGCAACCGCAACGATCATATCTCCTGTGTTGGAGCCGCCGTTGTTTGCGCTCCAATTGTTTGCATTGGTATCGGCAACGATCTCGGTGACTATTCTGGTCTCGCCGTTCTCGTCGGTTTCGATCTTCTCTACGACCTTAGTGCCGGCAGGCTGCTGGCCGCCGCCGTTATGCCCGGATCAACAGGTGTCGGAATGTCAGTCTCGTTGAAAAAGGTTGTAATCAACGTTTGCCACGATAAAGTTATCAAACTCTATATAGCAGGAATGATTTACGAGAAGAATCGGAGACGGTCTGGTCATACCGAGATCCATCGGAACATTCGTATAGGTGATAACCTTCTGATCGTTAAAAGTAGCACTCGATCTTACCGGGCTGAATTCTCCAGCCGAGAGAGAACGTGGTCGGCTTCTCATCGGGTCCGATCTTTACGGTTCCCTCGGGAAGCACATATTTCACCGGTTCGAGATTGTTTGCGGTGAAGTAATCTCCGCTGAGGATCAGCAATTGCTTACAATCATAATCGTAGTACCAAATCTCTCCCACATCGGGTTCGCCGTCTGCCTTCTGCTGATAAGTAGAATCATAGTCTCTGAACCAAAGTCCGGGTCCCATGGATGTTGAATCCGCATAATCGGTGATCCGTACATCGACCTTGCAACTGAACTTATCCCATGCACGAATAACGGGGCATCAATATCGTACTGCGTCTGATGAACGACAGCACTGGGGTCTCCGACGAGAACGCCGTTCTTCACTTCAAAGTGTGTTACATCGGGGTCCCAAATCAGTCATCGTTATCCGAACTGTCAAATCTGTCTTCAAAAAATTCTTCCGTCCGCACTGACCGTAGAAACCGCGACAGCCGCAATCATGATCAGGCAGATCAAAATTGAAAGTATTTTCTTCATAATTTTGTTCCTTTACATAGATTTATTCGGGCATTTACAATATGATTGTATCACACAAACCCAGAAAAAGCAACACTGTTTTTTAAAAAAATGTTTTTTTTTCTTGGTCATTCGGAAGGAGATACAGCAGTGATATTCTGTTATGACCGCAAAAAAGCATTCCGCCGATCGGCGGAATGCTTTTATTTATGGAATTCAGTGCTCTCTGCGCTTTTTTGCAGCCACAATCGCGCCAGCTGCCGCAACTGCCATTACAGCTGCAACCGCAACGATCATATCTCCGGTGTTGGAGCCGCCGTTGTTTGCGCTCGGATTGTTTGCATTGGTATCGGCAACGACCTTGGTGACGACAATGGTTTCGCCTTTGTCGTTCGTTTCATATTCCGTAACGATTTCAGTGGCGTTGCCGGGCTGCTGATTTCCGCCGTTATTGCCCGGACCAACAGGTGCCAGAGTGTCAGGCTCATTGAAAGGGTTGTAATCAACGGTTGCACCACGAAGTTATCGAACTCAATGTAGCAGCTCTTGTTGATAAGAAGGATAGGAGACTTTCTGATGGTGCCGAGATCCGCCGGAACGTTCGTGCAGTCGATAACAAGCTTATCGTTGAGGTAGCACTGAATGCGTCCGGGCTGAACTCTCCAGCCGAGAGAGAATGTGGTCGGCTTATCATCGGGTCCGATCTTTATAGTTCCCGCAGGAACCGGATACGTCATAGCCTCGATACTGTTGTTCGTGAAATAGTCATGGCAAGAGTGCAGGTGCTGTTAGTAGTGATTGTACTGGAACGTCCAGATCTCTCCGGTATCCTCTTCGCCGTCTTCATCCTGTGCCCAAGTGGTGTTGTAGTCCTTGAACCAAAAGACCGGGACCGAGATCGGTAGAATCCGTATAATCGGTGATTCTTGTCTCAACACGGCAGGTGAACTGACTCAAGTACGATCCACGGGCGGATTTGCACCGTACATCGTCTGATGAACAACCGCAGTGGGGTCGCCGACGAGAACACCGTTCTTCACTTCAAAGTGAGATGGCTCCCAGCACCAGTCCTCATTGTCCATGCTGTTGAACTTGTCTTCAAAAGAATTGCGCCTGCTGCGCTGACTGAAGAAGCAGCAATGGATGCGATCATTAGCAAACAAAGCAAAATCGAAAAATCTTTTTCATGTTGTGTTCCTTTCCGTAAGGTTATTTGGTCTATACAACCAATAGATGCTATGATTTTAACACATTTCACAAAAAAAATCAATAGTAAGATTACAAAAAAATAAATTTTTCCGGAACAAGCGGGTGATGCCGAAAAGAAGCGCCCCGCCATAAGGCGGGGCGCAAATGTAATTTGCGTTTCGGAGAAGCTCAGTTTTTCTTTTCTTCTCTTCGCAAGTATGACCGCGCCTGCCGCAGAAACTGCCATAACAGCCGCAACAACAACGATCATATCACCGGTGCCGGAACCGCCGTTGCTTGCGTTCGGTGTGTTCTTGTTGGTGTCCGCAACGACCTTGGTAACGATCACGGTCTCGCCGTTCTCGTCGGTTTCAATTGCAGTAACGATCTCGGTAGCGTTTCCGCCGTTGACGTTATCGCCGCCGTTGACGTTCTCGTCGGGTTTCTCGTTGAAGAGATTGTAATCATAGGTTGCAACGGTGAAGTTATCAAACTCTATGTAGCAAGCGGCATTGGTAAGAAGAATAGGAGACTTTCTGATAGTGCCCATATCCGCAGGAACATTCGTACAGGTGATTACCTTCTGATCGTTGAAGTAGCAATCGATCCTGCCGGGCTGAATTCTCCAGCCGATAGAGAACGTGGTAGGCTCCTCATCGGGCCCGACCTTTACGGTTCCGGGGGCTTCGACTACTATAGGTTGAATGTTGTTATTCGTGAAATAGTCGCTTTTTGAGGCTACAGGTGTTGGAGATCTGGTCATATTGGAACTCCTATTTCGCCTGTTTCGGTCTCGCCCCGTCTTCCTGCTCCGAACGTGGTGTTATAGTCTCCACCACAGTCCGGGACCTATGCTTGAAGAATCAGCGTAGTCGGTGATTCTTACATCGCAGCTGAAATAATCCCAAAGACGAATTCCGTCGTAGTCGGGACGGTACTCGGTCTGATGAACATGGGCGGTGTCGTCGCCATGAGTACGCCGTTATCAACCACGAAATGGGTTGCTTCGGATCCCAGATCCAGTCGTTGTTGTCCATGCTGTTGAACTCATCATTGAAAAGGATCTGTCCTGCCGCGCTCACGCTTGAAACCGCCATGGCAGCAATCATTATGGGCAACAAAAAGAGAAATTACTTTTTCATAGCCACTTTCCTTTACTTAATTTCATTGAAATTGGGGTTCTCGCAGTCTACTACTGTCTATAGGTTACCATATCGCGCGAAAAAAAATCAATAGTGTTTAACAATTTATTTCATTATTTTCTTTCCGTTATACGTTTCCGATACGCATATATATCCGGGAGTCACTGCGTACTTTTGAGGCAGCTCAACGAGGCGTTACCGTTCCGACAAAGAATTGATAATTGAAGCATCCGCGATTTCATGATATGATAAATCCGTGCCGAACGACAAAGTCCCCGTGCTTTTTCCATTACGTCCGTGCGTCCCGTACTGATGCGGTACCCCCGCAGCAGCACCGCACCGCGATCTCATCTCACCGCCGAAAAGAAAATCTTCCCGCTCGGAGGCAGGGAAGACCGGAAAAATCAGTGAATGATGTAACGCTCGGTATCCTTGTCGAAGAGATGGATTCTCGAAGCGTCGATCGCAACCTTCACGGTATCGCCGGCGCGAGCTGCGGAGCGTGCGGAAACGGAAGCGATGATGTTCTGCTCCTCAAAGTTGAGGTAGAGGTAAATCTGCGCACCCATAAGCTCGGTAACGTCAACCGAAGCCTCGATAACGCATTCGGGATTGTTCTGTACCGCAAGTGCGTCGTCGGAGATGCACTCGGGACGGATTCCCGCGATAACTTCCTTGCCGATGTAGTTCTTGACTTCGGAATCGTTCGCCTTCTCTGCAGGGGAGCTTGATACGGCTGCTGCCGATAACAAGATAAACATCTGAACCGGACTGCTCGAGAGTAGCGTTGAGAAAGTTCATCTGAGGAGTTCCGATGAAGCCCGCAACGAAGAGGTTGACCGGCTTGTCATAGAGGTTCTGAGGAGTATCGACCTGCTGGATGAGACCATCCTTCATAACGACGATTCTCGTAGCCATGGTCATTGCCTCGACCTGGTCGTGGGTAACGTAAATGAAGGTGGTGCCGAGTCTCTTATGAATCTTGGTGAGCTCGGTTCTCATCGTCGCACGGAGCTTAGCGTCGAGGTTCGACAGCGGCTCGTCGAGAAGGAAGACCTTCGGGTCACGGACGATAGCACGACCAAGCGCGACACGCTGCTTCTGACCGCCGGAAAGTGCCTTCGGACGGCGGTCAAGAAGGTGAGTGATATCGAGGATGCGCGCAGCTTCCTCAACGCGGCGCTTGATCTCCTCCTTCGGAGTCTTGCGGAGCTTGAGTCCGAACGCCATGTTATCGAAAACCGTCATGTGCGGATAAAGAGCGTAGTTCTGGAACACCATCGCAATGTCGCGGTCCTTAGGTGCGACATCGTTTACGAGGCGGTCGCCGATGAAAAAGCTCACCGTCGGAGATTTCCTCAAGTCCCGCGATCATACGGAGGGTCGTTGTCTTACCGCATCGGAAGGACCGACAAGAATCAGAAACTCCTTATCCTTTATCTCAAGGCAGAAGTCGGATACTGCAGTAACTCCGCCCGGATATTTCTTATAAATGTGCTTAAACGATAAGCTTGCCATGTAAAAATTCCTCCCGAATTTTAACGAATATAAATTGTATTACGAACGCAAGTCCGAAACAACTGTTTTTGACCTTTACATTGTATCAAAAAGTCGGATAAATGAAAAAGGTTTTTCGCCAAAAATTAGTTTTCTCGTTTGCAAGTTGTACACCATGTGTTCAAAAGTGCGCCACAGAATGGTTCAACAGTCTTTTAATGGTGTTTTCGTGTTTTGGATTTTCGGCGGATTTATTCCGATTTCATCGAGCGCGATGCGCTTTCTTTTGGTGTCAACCTCGACCACTCTGACATTTACCGTGTAATCACCGACGGACACGACATCCGACGGATGCTACGAACGAATCCGACAGGCGCGAAATATGTACAAGCCCGTCCTGATGGACTCCAATATCGACGAACGCGCCGAGAATCGACGACGTTGCGGACGACTCCGGTCATCGTCATTCCAACCTTCAGATCCTCGAGCGAGATCACCCTTTCGCGCAGCTGCGGCGCGGGCAGTGCGTCTGGACGTCGCGTCCGGGCTTTTCAAACTCGCCGATCATATCGTCGAGTGGGCTCGCCGATGCCGAGCTCGGCGGCGACGGCAGCTTTCCGTCGCGCTCCACCTCGGGCGGAGGCGCGAAAAGCCGCGCGCATATCGGATTCGGCATACCCGTATTTCTTCATCAGCCTTTTGGCGGCGTCGCGCGATTCGGGTGAACGCCCGTATTGTCGAAGCGCCTCCGCCGAGCCAGGAACGCGGAGAAATCCGCGCACTGCTCGCTGCGCGCGCGCCGACGCGCAGAACCTTCAGGACATCGGCGGCGTGCAAATTCGCCGTTTTCCTCGCGGTACTTCACTATATTCTTTGCGGATGCGGCGTTGATCCCGCGACATGGGAAAGAACATATAAACCGTATTGAGATCGACGCCGACCGCGTTCACGCAGTATTCGACCACGCCGTCGAGCGCCTCGTCAAGCTGCGCCTCCTTCATGTCATGCTGATACTGTCCCCACGCCGATCGACTTCGGGTCGATCTTCACAAAACTCGGCAAGCGGATCCTGCAGGCGGCGCGATCGACACGGGCGGAACGCTGCGTAACGTCGAAATCGGGGAATTCCTCGGCGCCCGCCTTCGATGCCGAAAAACCGATGCTCCCGCCTCGCTGACCATTATGTATTTCGTTCCGCAGTCAAGCTTGCAGAGAAGCGAGGCGATAAAGTTTTCGCTTTCGCCGGATGCCGTTCCGTTGCCGATCGCAACGACATCAACGCCGTACTTCTTTATCAGGTGCGGAAATCGGTTGCGTTCCGCGCCGGCGATATCCTCCCTCGGCTTCGTCGGATATATCACCGCCGTATCGAGCACACGCCCCGTCTTATCGACGACCGCAAGCTTGCATCCGGTGCGGTATCGGGGTCGTATCCGAGAACGCATTTGCCCTTGAGGCGCGCCGAGAAGAAGGTGGCGGAGGTTATCGGAAAAACACGCCGATCGCGCTGACGAAGGCGCGGTCGAAAAAAGATCGGCGCGTATCTCCCTCTCGATCGACGGGGCAATCAGGCGCGCATACGAATCCGTGACCGCACTCGCCATATAAGGGAAAGCCGGACTGCGGTAGTCACGATCGCGCGGTTGAAAACGCGTTCAGTATTATGTCCTGACCGACCTCGACAGGAGATTTTCAGAGCGCCTCGTTCTCTCCGCGGTTCATTGCAAGGAATAGCGGTGCCGGGAGAGCGCGGATATCTTTTCGGTATACTCGTAATACTGAGTATACACGCCGTCTCCGTCCTCGCCGGAAAGCTTTGAAGAAATGCTTCCCCCATTCCGAGGTCAGCGAACGGATCATCTGGCGGTATTCCGCGTTGACCATTTTCTTCGGCGATTATGTCGCACGCCCGGCAAGCGCGGCGCGCATCGGGGACTTCCTTTTCTTCGTAACGTATTCTTCAGCCGCCTTCTCTATCGGCGGATTGTACGAGGGCGCGCACGACGAAAATAAGCTCGGCAAGCGGTGCGAGTCACGCGTTCACGCGCGACGGATGCGCGGGTCTTGCGCTTCCGGGCGAAACGGGCGATATATCGTCCGTTTCGGTGAGCCGCGTCGATCGCCGCGTCTATCATCGGTGAGCTGCCCCTGAGCCGCGATCAGCGCACGAACCTCCTCCTTGCGCTTTCGAGATTGCGCAGGTATGTCAGCTTCGCTGAGCCTGCGCAGTGCCTCGTCGTCCATGCAGAAGTCCTCCGGTCGCCTCCCTTGCGGTAACGCGCAATAAACGGAGACCATGTGCCCGCGTCGAGAGCAGCTCTCGACCCGCGGCGGCGACCTGTTTTTCTCGCTTCACCAGCTCTTCGGAGATAATCTTCTGAATGTCCATTTCTCTGTCCTTTCGTTCTGTAGTCGGCGCTCTCACGCATCCTTCTTCATTTTTCACGAAAATCGTCCAGCCGCGGTCGCTGTGGCATACTATCACGCCGCTCGACGCTCTGCACGCTGTCGTAGTCAAACGAGGATAACCGTATTTCCCGCGGTGTCGATCATTCCCCACTT
>VOFG01002548.1_pt1 | contig 13606 bp, 16 predicted proteins | sample 5384171 | NCBI WGS metagenome assembly VOFG01 (sample SAMN12384726, study PRJNA508395) | human gut metagenome | isolation source: healthy gut F | host: Homo sapiens | reverse complement strand
CACCATACGGTTATTACTTCCTGCCATCTGCTGAATGACATCATTTAATTTCTTTGGAAGTAAAATGCTTATCTGACTCAAACAGCTGCCCTCTTTTTCGTAAAAAATATGCTCTGCCCCATTTACCATAATCTCTGTGATTTCCGGATCATCCAGTAATTCCTGCAACACATCCAGCTTGCGGAGCGAATGGAACAGATACTGTTCTAACGCTTCCTGCTCTGACAGTTTTAAAAATTTTGTTTTCCGTAAATACTGCATTTTCTGAGACAATTGCCGGATTTCGGTATCACTCATCTCTCTGGTGAGGTCAATTTCCGCGAGAATATGTTCCCTCAGCTTTTGAATTTCTTCATCCGATGTCTGCATAATTCCTCCCAAACTCTCCTTTCCTCACAATACGCACTCCAAACATTTGCTACTCATCCATGATCTCCTTCCATCTTCTGACAAAATCACCAAATTCACTCCACTGTAACTGCTCGATGACATTTCCACCGCCATGAATATTTTTAGCCGTATATGGCACATTGACTTTGTGAATTTTTCTGCCACTGCCTGATGTCCTGTCTTTTTCCAGCCACTCATAAAAATGCTTGTCCCTGCACTCGTAAAAATAACCTTCCCTGCCAATCCCAGAAGCGGTTCATCACAGCGGCTCATGCAATCTGCCAGTTCCGAGCATACTCACGCCAAAATCGACAAACACCTCAAAGTCCGTATTTTGTTCCATAAAATCAATAAATTGTTCCACTCCTGTCTGCCAATCTGTCTGATATTTTCCGGATTTTCAAAGGCAAAATCACAGATATTCCGGACATTTCATAGACACAGTTCCAAAATACTCTGTCGTCAGTTCCCCACTGCGGAGTTTTAAAACTACGTCTGTAAAATCAAAATTCCCTGTTTGTCCGAATAATTCCCGAAAGCCCGAAAACTCAAGGACATTGAAATACAGTACTTTCTGCTCTCTGCCAAGATTTACCGCATGCATCACCGAAAACAGTTCCTGCATCTCATGACATTCCGGAGAAACTACCCCGATCACCTTCCCATGTGTCGCAACCTGCACTCCCACAGGTTCCCTTTTGGTCATCCCTGCCTGCACATAAATTTCATGCAGCAACTGTTCCATCGGCTGATATTTCGTAACAATTTTCTTCTGCGGTATCGTATCTTTTTCCCACATTGCCTCCTCCGCCGCCTGATTTCCACACAGATCAGACAGATACATGATATTTACGTCCGAAGAAAACTCCTCAAAAACCACTCCCTGCAATCACCAGATCAAAGTTTCCCATTTTCTCATCTCCTGGTAAACTGCTCGATCGTGGAATAAATATTCAACTCAATTTCCTGCGCTTTATGATTCATCATATAAGCCGCAAAGCGCTCACAATAAAACTTTGTCCTTATCACAAAGGGCAATTTTAATTTTGCAACTACACACCTCCTGTCACATACACAACTGCCAGCAGGATTTCAATGGAAAAATGAATTTTGTGAATCTTTCCTTTTTCCCTCCCTGTGAAAGATAAAGCTGCACTACTTTTCCCATGCCAAGCACTGCTGCAAAAAAGAAAGGAATCAAACATTACCAGAAATAACTGCTTTGTTGTCAAAACCACCTACTAAGGAAAATAATTTGATGTCGCCTGCTCCAAGAGCATGCATCTGAAATAAAAAGAAATAAAAGAACCACCGGAATTGTAATATTTAGAATAAAATACAGAATACCAACGTACCCATTTCCCCAAATTTTGAGTACCAGTCCCCATATTAATCCACACACGATCAGCCGGTTACTGATCTTCGCATTGCACATCTGTTACCACTGCAATCGATAAAAAATGTCAGCAGTGTCAGATTTGTAATCGCCCCAATTCATCACCTCGCTTTGTTATAAGTCGAATTATAGCAACCGCATTTTCGCTTGTCTATAGCAATTGTGAAAAAAATCGAACTTTGGCAGTTTCCTACAAAAACTTTTGTCACCTCAATTCCATAAAGCAGCGCAACCCCAGGAAATCCAAGGGTTCGGATGTCAAAAGGGTAACCGGATTTAAACCGACATATATATCGAAGCCTTGCTTTTGCAAATGTCATTGACCAGAAGAATCATGATGATGGCTCCAAGACTGTCCGAACTAAAAAATTTAAAATAATCTGTGCCCTTTTTCGCAATAACAGTACCAGAAGAATGATTCCACAAATGACGGCAAGTACCACCATTCCCATTTTTTGATCCATAACCACCACATTTTTTGTTTTAATTTATGATTGTTTTTCTGGAATTTATGAAAATTATTTGAGATATTGTATAGTTTTTCCATTTCATGACTATACTATTAATAAGATTTCAGTGACTGTTCCCATAAGGACAGAATTTTATTGATCGGAGGGGATTACCATGCGTATTTTACAAGAGGAATATGCAAAGGATAAACACTATGCGCTTCTTAAGGATGACCTCCACCAGACCGCACGCGCACTGCAGGATGCTTATAATAATCTGGAAAATGTTGTCGATCCGGATCTGATCGACTGCTACATCTACGAGTTAAACTCGGTGCAGATGCGTTATAAATTTTTGCTCGCAAGCATAAAAAAATGGAACTTTCCCAGTAATTCCGGCACTTCATATCGAAAAGAAGAGGCTTCTATGCAAAGAAGCCTCTTGATTTGTCCAGTTCCTGGCAGTTTTCCACCAGATCTCCTTTTCCGTATGTGTACCCGGCATACACCTGCTGGGTATTTTTCATCATTGGCGCAGAGGAATCTGTCTCTGCCACCTTTTAAAACTCTGATATAATTTTTGAAGCATTTTTTCTGCATTTTCAATCTCCGTCAGACTCCGTTTATACATTGCTGCCGCAAAGGGAATCATTTTGCAGAAAACATAAATCCGGTAAAGATTTCTGGAGATGTCATAAGAAAAAATCCAGTGTCTGCATTAACTCACCAATGGAATTCTGTGCTTTCCGCAGAGCCACCTTAAATTCTTCCCATTTTTCTTCCCGATATGCTTTTTTGCATCATCCAGATAAGCAAATGATCTCATAATTGATCACCGTAAGCCCGCTCCGGTTGCTCTGGCTGATCCTTCTGGTAAAATCCAAAATCTGCTCTTTTTCCACGTTTTACACCATCCCTGCAAAAATACTACTGTAACAATGATAAAACATTCTGTGGAAGATCATTTGCCTGACTTAAAACTGACACGCCTGCCTGCTGAAGTACATTGTACTGTGTATAATTGGTCATTTCCTCTGCCATATCCACATCTGTCAGTCTTGACATTGCATCCGTCATATTCTCCTCAAATGTATCGAGACTGGAAGTTGCATACTCAGACGGTTTTCATACGCACCGATCTTGGAACGTGCATCAGATACCATTGCAATTGCATCGTCCAATGCACTGATCGCACGGTCAGCTCCTGTCACAGTTGTGACATCCAGATCATCGATATAAAGGGTCTCACAGGAAATTTCCTGAATGCGGACATCCATATTCTGATGCTCGTTAGCTCCGATATGAAGTGTCATATTACCGATATCAGTCACATCAAAGACTGTCTTTCCTGTTTTTCCCTCTTTTGCCAGAAAACTCATGGAAAATCCATCTCTGTCCGTGATCGTCACTCTGTTTCCATCGGTTGCAACGGTTGCGGTGTTTGAAAAAATAGATGTATCTGTTGTTCCCGCAATCACCTTTCCAACACTAAGTTCCACTTCTGCATCCGTTCCAGAATTTCCGGCTTTTGCTGCATCATAAGTCATTGTTCCTGTTTTTCGCATCTGTTGTAAGATCTGTGGTATAACCTAACGCTGTTGCAAAATCTTTCGTTGTACTCACACCTTCTTTTCCAGAAAACGTTATAACTAACGCTGCCGAAGAACCATATCTGCTTGCCTGAAGACCAGTAAACGTACCATCGTCCGTCTTCATCTCTGCCTCGCCAACCTCTGCTGCTGCACGGATTTTCTCATAAACTTCTGACATTGTGTCATTTGCATCAATATCCACGGAAGAACCATTGATGGAAATTGTTCCAGATGCACCGATTGCCCCCGTACCCGTAGAATTAATTCCCACATCTGTTGCAGTATCTGTTGCCTTTGTTGCGGCTGTTTTGATATTGATCTCATATTTTTTCCCGGGTTTACATAATCCGAAACATTCACACGGGAAACATTTGCGTTATCCGCATAAACACGTGTACCCAAAGAACCATCCAACATCGACTTTGAATTGTACTCCGTATCTTTGGAAATACGGTTGACCTCATCCTTCAACGCCTCGATCTCGTCCTGGATTGCCTGTTTGTCCTCTAAAGAGTTCGTTCCGTTTTGCTGCCTGGACAGAAAGTTCCACGCATTCTCTGTAAAATAGCACTTGTCTCATTCAATGCGCCATCTGCGATCTGAAGTACAGAAGTTCCATCGGATGCATTGGAAGATGCTCTGTCTAACGCATCGATCTGTGCCTGCATCTTATTGGAAATTGCCATTCCTGCAGGATTATCCTTTGCATGATTGATCTTCAAACCGGAAGAAAGTCTCTCCATGGATTTTGTAAGATTGTTTTCTGTACGAAGCAGCTGTTTATTGGTGATCACTGCTGACATATTATTATTAATTCTCATATTTTTCCTTCCTTCTCAACTCATCTGCTTCATATATCGTCAAAATCCTCTTTTTCCCTTAGAAAAATCTACAAATTTATTTGCTTTCCAAAGCAAATCGTATTATAATTACCTCGTTATTGGACACACTAATACGGCAAATATCACTTTGTCGTCGTGGGAATACAACGAAAAAGTATCAGAACTTTTCCAGAAAGATACAAGGAGGATATCAGAATGGCTCAGGTTAATAAATCAACCATGATTGGTGAATTACTTCAGATTGACCAGAATATTGCACCAATTCTTTTAAATATTGGTATGCATTGTCTTGGATGCCCATCTTCCCAGATGGAAACAATTGAAGAGGCAGCTATGGTTCACGGAATTGATCCAGATGCTTTAGTAAAAGAGATCAACGATTTCTTAGCAAAAGACCTCGCTTAGTTTTAAGCAAACATTATTACAAAAAGGTATCGGCAAATTGCCGGTACCTTTTCTTTTTGCCCGAAGGCTTTTTGATTCGTTTATAATTCTGCCAGAGTCTGAAGCGCATTTCCCTGCAGGCTCATATGATAATGTTCCCTGAAAAATGCTCCTGTTGCCGGCGTATATGGCTGCTGAGCTGCATATTCTGATAAAATATTGCAGACCTTATTGAATGTTTCCGGTGACTGATCACTCTTACTCACCAGCAGATAATAGCGGTTGGCGGTCTGACTCTTGTAAAAGATCATTCGCTCCCGCATAAAAACCATTCAATATATGCGCAAGTCTTGTCACTTCATCAAGATTCTTGAAAACAAACAGCTTTGTAATGTCTACAAGTACGTTTACCGGGTTTCTTCCTTCGCTGTTTTCACTGCTCTCTGCCGTCTGGGTATCCCCCCTCCGGCTCCTTTGCAGCTTTCTTATGCTCTTCCTGAATCTTTCTGAATAATCCCTAATATATCATCAGCGCCTGCTGCCGCTGCATTCTGCACACTGCCTGACATAGCATCTTCATACAAATCTTCCGGATCAGGATCTGAAAACCTGGAAAACGTGTATCAAGTTCCTCCGGATATTCTACCTTCGTAATCACCAGAATAATTGTGTCCGCGGAAAGCGGGATAGCTTCAATCATAAGCGGTATATCGTCTGCTTCAAATCCAAATTCATAGGCAGCCTGCTGCATCATATCTCGAAACAGCATCTTCGCCTTTTCGGTCCCGTATGCGAGTTCACTGAGCTTAATCTGACGTTCTGCTAAATCTTCTCTCGTCAGTGTGCAGCGAATCTGATTATCATTTACTTTTCAATTTTCATACAATCACTTCCTTTATCCGGAAAACCTTGTAAACTGTACATCTATTATAAACAAATGCCCTATTGATGTAAAGTATACCATTTTATTAAATATTTCTAAACTCATCTTCAATTCCTTTGCACCCATAAAATTTTGTGAAAAATTCACCAAAGTTATAAAAGTAGTTGCAAAACAATTTTGTTCATGTTATAAAGGTATGCATGAGATGGCGAAACGGATACGCTTTGAAAGGAGCGATCTTTCGTTAAACCAACAACTTTGTTTGGCAAATACCGGGTTCTATCTACTCTTGGTACTGGAAACAGCAGCACCGTCTATCTTGCCGAACATATCAGACTGAACGTATACCGGGCGTCAAATCATATCCCCAAAGACACTTCTCTGGTATCTTCACCTTCTTCGGAAGCCACACTTCTGAAGAATCTCAATCATCCTGGAATTCCCATTATTTACGATATTGAAGAAGATGAACATTTCTTTTATATCATCGAGGAATTTATTCAGGGACAATCCATTGACACTTTGTGTCATATCAAAAATTTCCCATGAACTTTTAATAAAAATTTGTCATCCAGCTTTGTGATATTTTAGATTATCTGCATCATTTAATGCCATATCCAATCCTATATCAGGATCTAAAACCAGAGCATATTATAGTATGTGGAAATCAGATAAAATTAATCGATTTTGGAATTGCATCTTTTTACCGGTTCTGGAAAAATTATCAAATTTACGGAACAATGGTTTTTGCTGCGCCGGAGGCTCTGAATGGTCTTCCAGTAACGCCTTCCCGCAGATGTGTATGGACTCAGGAAAGTCCTGCAATATCTGAGCAGCTATACAACGGAACCCTGTTCCACTATTTTTCAGACAATCATTCAAAAAGCTACTGCATATGATGCAGCGGACAGATATGAAACGGTCCGTCTTTTTAAAGAAGCTCTTGAACAGGATCTAAAAACAGCGTGTCCATCCGTTTCCCATCTCACAATCAAAATATTTCTGTTTTTGAAGCAAACCAGGTATTGGCACAACACATATTGCCATAGCACTTGCCAGCACCTTAACTGCAAATGGTTATCCTGCCGTTTACACAGAACGTAATGGTAACAATCATCTGCGTTCCATGCTGCAGGAGCATCCGGCAGTCAAAGAACAGAATGGTATCTGTTATTACAAATATTTCCGCGGTATCCCGACTACGGTCAGGGATTGAACCGCCCGATTCCGAGACGCCATTTTATGTGAAAGACTTTGGTGTATATCAGAAGGATATAATAGAATTAGGCCCAGAGAATTTTAATCTTTTTATCTTAAGTGGCAGTCCGTGGGATCTCGCACAGACCATCTCCACCGGATTGGAATTATCCCGTCTCGGAAACACCGCTTTATCTGTAATTACAATAACCAGTCCTCTGCAAAAAAACTTGCAGGAAAACTCGGCTGTAAAGTATACTGCTTTCCTTTTGACGGGGATGCATTTACCTGTACCGAAACCAAAACAGATTTATTCTTTCATGTATTATCTTTCGAAAGGGGAAAAAAGAAATTTTTAAATTTCAGAAAAGACAACAAAAACATTATTCGATCGGCATCTGTGGCTGCGGTCACGGCTGTGGTGTCACGCATCTTTCCATTGCACTGTCAAACTACTGTGCTTCCAAACTGCGCTGTTCCACTGCCTGTCTGAACTAAACCAGTCCCAGGACTTTGAGAGTCTGTCCAGATTCACATCCAAAGACACACCTTTTTTTCAAAAAAAGAAAGCCCTCATAATATGTTTACCATTTATGATGTTGATTATTACCCTGCGGTTTCAATTGGGGAAATTCCGCAAATTTTAAATCATGGCTACTGTTATCTGCTGTATGATTTTGGTGTGCTGACAGAGACAAACTACAATGAATTCTTACGATGCGACCGGAAAATCGTAATAGGCAGCCTTGCGCCGTGAAAGAGCAACTTTACCACAAATTTATTCAATCAACTTTTATCGGGCAGAAATCAGGGGAAGACTTTTACTATTTAGTATTGTTCGGAGAAGGAAATGATATGCAGGCTTTTCGTAAAAAATATCATCTGTCCATGGCGCAAATTCCCTTTTTCAAGAATCCGTTTCATATCGAAAAGAACAGTTCCCTTTTTTACAGGAACTGCTTTAGGGATAAGATTCACATTTTACACAATCGTAAAAAACAATTTTAATTACTTTTTCATCAGCATATGCATTGCAGGCATTCCTTTGTCGATTCTGCTCTTGATCCAGCGCTACAATTGTAGGGTATTAAAGCAGACAGTGTCTGCCGCCTACGAAGCCGAACAGAACGCCTACGTGGACACAAACGTGTATCTTCTGTCAAAAGCACTTCCTGCCGGGGAAGCACTGACAAAGGATGATCTGACCTCGTGCACGGTAAAACTTCCACGCAGTCAATCGATTCTCTATGCTTCTGACAGCAAAAATCTGATCGGTCAATATGCGAAAACGGCACTGAAAAAGGACAGCTTCTCACAGCCGATTTTTTCTATTCGGATGAAAGACTTACAGAACGTAACCGCTATCTCGAATTATCAGATATCCGCTTACCGGAATCCGTTCACACCAATAATCTGATTGATATCCGAATTTCTTTTTCCTACCGGAGAAGATTATATTGTTTTGAACCAGCAGCGTGTTCTTTCCTTATTAAATGAGGATGAAGGAACTTCTGTCTGCGGCATAGCTTTAAATCTTTCCGAGGAAGATCTGCTCCGGCTGTCAAGTGCCCGTGTCGATGAAAATTTGTTTGAAGGTACCTATCTGTATGCGGTTATTTACCAGGCAGATTTTGAAAATGCTGCTGTGACAACCTACCCGGTAAACCCTCAGGTATTCACCTTTAATGCAATGGGATCCTAATATTGTTTCGCTTTTTACTGTAAAAAGGAACAGGAAAAACGTTCTGTATTAGAGAACCATCTGCAATTATTTACCCAGAAGGAAATGGGGAATTCTATCGAAGCTGAGCTGGAATCTCTTCCGGACAGCCAAGAGGAATTGCCAGAACAGGATAATAATATATCACAAATGTAACCTATGCGTTTTCCTTTTGGTCAGGACTATAAGCAGGAGAAAATCTTATGGTTGAAAAAACAGAAAAACTCTATATGGAACTGTCCGCCTTAGAAAACAGAGGTGTGACGATCTGGCTTGAGGGAACTCAAGCGATTCCCCTCAATGTATCAAATCAATTATCCATTCACGAAGATACCTCTTACATGAGGGATTACGTGTTTGAAGAAGGGAGCTGAAAGTACATTTTGACAAGGTTTCTAAATGAACCTGTATTATTTTGTCATTCTCTCTTTTTGTAAATGGAGACTTTTGACATTCATTCTTGTAACTTATTATATTGTAGATATCGTTTATGCATAAAAGCAGTGGATGTTCTAGGCCCTCAAAACCTGATGATCCAGGTGTCTATATAAACACTATTTGATAAGAAAAAGATTCAAAGCCGCTTGGGGAGTCCGCGGCTTCTTTATTTCTGTCGGTTCAAATTTACAATTTCTTTATGTCCACGAATAAGAAATTCTTAATAATACTTTTACTATGATTTTAAGTGTCAATATGCTACAATTGTTTCTGTAAATGTAATCCATTTCACCATACATATCATTACATTTTACAATTTGATAAAAATTTGTTTTCAAAAATGCACTTTTTCGATAGAAAGGAACTTTTTATGAAGAAAAAAATTATACCGTTTATTGCGCTATCGCACTTTATCATTGTCGTTGTTTTATTTATGGTATTAGGAAATATCATTGAAAAATACACTCCTTCCAAGGAGACAAAAGATCTGTCTGAATATTATGGACTGACTTCGGATACAGATGTCGCTCTCATATGCAACAACGAAGTCATTGATACCAAAGGAAACTTGTAAACGGAGAAGTTTATTTTAAGTTATGAAACAGTACGGAACTATCTCAATGCACGTTTTTATTGGGATCCCAATGAAAATATCCTCCGTTACACAACTGCCAATGATCTGATTTCCGTAAACGCGGAAAGTTCTGATTACACCGTGAACAAAAAGATACACAGTCATTTTACCAGACAATTGTAAAAGCAGATGCCTCTACCGCTTATATTGCAATCGATTTTTTGTCAAACAGTACTCTGATTTTCAGTACAATTACTATACGGATCCAAACCGTGTCGTTCTTACCAATGCATGGGTGATTATACCATTGCTTCTGCAAAGCAAAAAAACAGAAATCCGTTATCAGGGCGGTATCAAAAAGTCCGATTCTTACAGAAGCAGATAAAATACCGAGCTCACTATTTTAGAACCGGGTGATACCTGGACAAAAGTTGCCACAAATGATGGATATATCGGGTTTATATCAAATCCAATAAACTTGGAACAACTTCTACTACGACAATTTCCAGTGACTATGTTGCAGAAGAATTTTCCCATATTACCAAAAAAAGATTACAAGATTAATATGGCATGGCATCAGGTAACCAATCAGTCTGCCAACGACAATCTTGCTTCTATCTTACAAGAAAACAAAGGAATTAACATACTTTCTCCAACCTGGTTTTACTTAAACGACAACAATGGAAACATTGCTTTCCCTTGCAAGTTCCACTTATGTTGATTACTGTCACCAGAATGGCATTGAAGTCTGGGCATTGATCAGCAATCTGGAAAAATGACAGCGTCAATACCCGCAGAAGTGCTTTCCCACACTTCCTCAGAGATAATCTGACCAACAATATTATCTCTGCCGCTATCCAGTACAATCTGGATGGAATTAATGTCGACTTTGAAGCATTGAATGCGGATGCTGTAGGAAACTCCTACATTCAATTCATCCGTGAGTTGTCATCAAAATGTGCCAACAATGGAATTGTACTTTCCGTTGATAATTATGTTCCACGTGATTACACTGCATTTTATAATCGTGCCGAGCAGGCTCTTTTTGCTGATTATGTTGTGATCATGGCATATGATGAACATTATGCAGGTTCCCGGAAGCTGGTTCCGTTACTTCGATTGGTTTCATTGACAGATGGTGTGGAAAATACTTTAAAAGAAGTTCCTGCAAACCAGGTAATCCTCAGTATGCCATTTTACACAAGAGTCTGGTCCGAGACACCGGTAGAATCCGATTCCACTGCAACCGATGAAACGGACACAACCGTTGATTACGAATTATCTTCCTATGCGACCAATATGACAGAAGTACAGAAACTCATCGGTGCAAATGGTGTGCAGCCTGTTTGGCTCGATGATATCGGGCAGGTATGTCGAATATCAAAATGGTGGTGTCAACTACAAGATCTGGATTGAAAGATGCAACTTCATTGGAGAAAAAAGCTTACCGTCATGGACACCTATGGTCTTGCCATTGGTTTCTTGAAACTTGGAATGGAAGATTCCTCTATCTGGGATACCGGTATCAATATATCAAATTAGTGTTTGAAAACGATCCTGAAACGCAAATTCAGGTACAACCGATCAATAGATTCATATCTCCACAGTTTGTGGTACAATAGAAATAAAGCACAATGAGGATTTTTGAAAAAGAAAATAATTGCTATGGACTTTGTGATTCTCTGTGCCTTTGTCCTCGCCCGTAAAGGCTGTTTTGTACAGAGCGAGAGCGAGCCAAAATCTGCGCCTGTCTGCAATTGTTGTAGATGCCGGTCATGGTGGTGATGATCCGGGAAAATCGGCATCAATGACGCGTTGGAAAAAGACATCAATTCGGGCATTAAAACTGCAAAAAAATATTAGAACAAAATAACATCAAAGTTGTGATGACACGAAACACAGATGCCGGACTGTATTCCGAGGGCGCAACCAATAAAAAAGCGGAGGATATGCAGAACGCGCTGTAAATTATCGAGGATTCCAATGCCCTTTTACGGTAAGTATTCATCAGAACAGTTACACTTCACCTAAAAATTCAGGAGCACAGGTCTTTTATTATGGACAGTCAGAAAATGGGAAAAACTTGCCGAGATTTTGCGAGACAGCTCTGATCGAACAGGTCGATCCCGACAACCACCGTGCTGCCAAGGCAAACGAAAGCTATTATCTTCTAAAAAACACCCACACCTACGGTCATCGTAGAATGTGGCTTTTTAAGCAATCCAATAGAGGCGGAACTGCTTTGCAGGATGACTATCAGGATCAATTAGTCAACGCTATTTTTTACGGCATTAAAACTTATCTTGGAGACGAACTCCCGCAAAACGATCATCGTAATTAATTCAAATTCACGGTTGTTTTTAAAAATGCCTCTGCAATATGGTATAAACGGGCAGTCTGCACTTTGTACAGAATCCTCTTTTTCCCTCTGTGGACTGTCCCTCTTTATCCACAGCTTCTTTCGTAGAAGCTGCCGAATCATTCACAAACGTTACATTTCCACTCTTTCCCGATGCGACACCGGAAAAATGATTTAAATCGAGGTTTTTTATTGCAAATCTGAGGTCTACCTGCTCTCCGTCACTCTCTCCTGAATGGCAGATGCCAGAAATCCCATCTGATCTGCCAGAAGATCTCTTGTCTCCTGTTTATCGGTCACAACCAGACCGCTGATTCCTTCCTCTTTCGCCTGAAATGTCGCGATCTTACCAGACATTTCGCTTTCTAAATATAATATTGTCCACAATACCTTTTGTTCTACTCATCGACAATCTTCAGGGAAACATTGGTCACTTTATCCCCCCACCAGAACCGGAATGGAATACTGCTCTTTTTTCGCCAAAGTCTGATTAATGGAAAGTTTTGCCTACTGCATAAGACGCATCTCGCGCACATCAATGCTGGTCACTTCATCGCTGGAGATCATCGTCTTCATCACGTTCTCCGCAACTTTTCCCAATGTCTCCTGAACCTCTGCCAATGCTTTGGGCTCCGAAACTGCCTCTCCAAAATCCTCGATAATACTTTCCTTTGATCGCTTCGATATCTTCTGCTGTGATTTTTTCTCACGATCCGGATTCGTACTCTCTTCCCCGGAAGATCTGTCGGAACAGTTGATTACGGTTCATCATCGACTGGATAGCATTGATTCATTGTGCCTGTTTGGCAGATCAAACTGCTCTAACATCCGGTAAATCTCATCCGGAGCAGCCGCCAAGCTCCTGCACCATCCGCATCTGTTCCTGAAGATATTCCTGCCTCGGCCGTTGCGTCTGTGTCGACAGTTTCCGCAAGTGCATGCAAATTCCCCGGAGTCATATTCTACTGCCAGTCCGGATGCTGATCAAATACCTGCTGCAATCTGCCTGGTGTCAAAGATCAGCTGCGTCCTTCATACAGTTTGTCTGGTAAGCGGTCTCGATCTGATCTGTAATGGAGTTTGTGTTTACCGTCTGCTCTTTGCCTCTCCGTAATCATTGTCAACAGAAATATCCATGATTTGTCTTGTGGGATGACCGCACGAGTGAGCAGATTTTTCATGGTCATCTCTGCCCCTGATTCACCAATGCACCGATCGCCGCACCGTCTGTCTGCTCCACCTGATGGATGAGACGGTAAATTCCGATATAGGAGTTTTCGTTCTTCCTCTGTGATCTGATTATTTTTCTTTTCCAATTTATATAAATATTCGCTGAATTTGGTTATCATCTTTTCCAACTTCTGTTTTCACCTGCTCCGCAA
>VOFG01004147.1_pt1 | contig 13626 bp, 20 predicted proteins | sample 5384171 | NCBI WGS metagenome assembly VOFG01 (sample SAMN12384726, study PRJNA508395) | human gut metagenome | isolation source: healthy gut F | host: Homo sapiens | reverse complement strand
AGCAATGTTGTGTCTCTTATTATACAGTTCCTTCAGAATAAAAGGTTACGCCTTTTAAGCATACTTATATTATAGCACGGATTTACACACTTGTCAACACTTATAAGAAAGAAAGTTGTCAACTCGGTTGACAGTTTTGTAAATGACTGAAATGGTTCATTATTTCAGAAGCAGAAAGATAAAATTACGCGAATACCGTCTGAATTATGCCTTCATAATAATATTATACTGCAAACAGCGGTATAAATCAATAGTTATCGGTACAAATATCGTCCAATATACCGATAATAATAGTATAAAATATTAGTATACCCGACTATGGGAGGTGTACCATGATAGATGAACAGTATATCCGCGACCGAATTTCGGTCTTACGGACCAATAAAGGCATATCCGAATATAAGATGAGTCTGATTTAGGACACAGTAAATCCTATATGCAAAGTATCTCCTCGGGACGCGCCATGCCGTCATGGACGGAATTTCTGTATATTTGCGAATACCTCGGTACAACACCGAAGGAATTTTTTGATGAAGACCTCTCTGAACCGTCCCTTTTCGCACGAACTGGCGGAATTGACAAAAAGATGTCCAAAGAAGATATTGAAGCACTGATTACCACAGCTAAAAAGGATTGTGGCTAATAAAAAATAGGAGTATATTTCTTTTTTGCAACCTCCCTTTCCCATAACAAAAACCTCAAACATCGCGTTTGAGGTTTTTGTTATGGACATTCGGTTAGTTGCCTTCTTCAGTGAAACAAAATACCAAACCAACTGATATTTAATAAATTGCTGGATGAACTTGTTACATCAAAACCACTTGAGGGGACTGATTAATGCCCCATGATATTACAGACAGAAGCATAACTACTCAACAAAGGGAAAGCCTACGAAACAGATGATAAATCTGCATCGTAGGCTCTTTTCTTATTCTTCACCACACCAAGCACTCTTCCGCAACAATAAATGCTGTCGGACGAATGCAATGAAATCGGTTTATATGCTTTATTGTGTGAGATAAGGCAATGATCGCCCAACTTTTGATAAACACATCCCCATTCACAACGAAGATACCGATATCGCCTTTTTCAATGCTGTCCATTTTTTCGACAAATACTTTGTCTCCATCGTGAAATGAAGGTTCCATACTATCACCGCTGATCGGTATCACATAATCAGCATCTTCAGCTTCTTCCGTATCTTTAACCCAAATCTCTTCAGGCGACTCGGTCTCAAGGAAGTTACCGGTACCGGCGGAAGCGGGAAAGTCATAGTAATCAATCCTCATTTTACGTATTCTCGGCTTTTTTGAGCTGACTTGCAAGTGTACGATCATATTCTGCCGTAATCACTGCATTGACGGCTTTTTTTTCCGTATTCATCTATGGATCTATATTGATTTAACATTGCCCATTCAGTCAATGACGGCATTTCTTTTCCGTTTTTATACCGAGCAACTGGTCGGCAGATACGTCAAGCACTTCGCAAATTCGTAAAGTGTGACACAATCCGGTTTTGCTTTTCCGATTTCCCAAGTTGACACAGCAGAAGGTGATTTTGCTCCAATACGTGCAGCAAGTTCATCTTGTTTCATATTTTTAGCAAGTCTTGCTTCTTTAATCCGCAAGCCAATAGACTTCATGACACAACCCTCCAATCTATCATGATGCCATTATAACACAATAAAATCAAATGTCAACAGAAAACTTGAATTAAATTCAAGAAAACCTATTGACATACGAATTACATTCGTGTATAATGTAATCACTCCATTGTGATTCGAGCAAAAGCAGAGAAAGGAACAGATGCGTCATGTCGAGCGAGCCATACTACATATTGATATGAATAATTTTTACGCATCCGTCGAGTGTATGCTCAATCCGGATTTGAAAAAATATCCGATTGCCGTCTGCGGCAGTCAGGAAGAACGGCATGGGATCGTTCTGGCAAAAACTATAAGGCGAAAGCATTTGGAGTTTCTACAGGCGAAGCAATATGGCAAGCCAAACAGAAGTGCCCAGGATCTTGTGACCGTTCCACCTCATTATGAACAGTATATGCGCTTTTCAAAGCTCGCAAGAGAGATATACGGAAGATACACTGATCTTGTCGAACCATTCGGAATGGATGAGGTGTGGGCAGATGTGACAGGTTGCCAACACTTTATCGGCAGTCCGCTCCATATAGCAGAAGAAATAAAGGAAACCGTTAAGTACGAACTCGGATTGACCGTTTCCATAGGTGTTTCTTTCAATAAGATATTTGCCAAACTCGGTTCGGACATGAAAAAGCCCGATGCCATAACGGTTATTCCAAAGGAATCTTTCAAGGAAAAGATATGGGATCTTCCGGCGACGGATATGTTAGGGGTAGGGCGTGCGACCGAAAAGAAGCTCTTTCGGTCGGTATACACCCATCGGACAGCTCGCCCAGTTTCCGTCGACTTCTTTCAAAGAAAACTCGGTAAGTGTGGAGTTGACCTCTGGCGATTCGCCAATGGTATGGACGATTCCCAAGTTACTGTCAGAGATATAGAAGCTCCCGACAAAACGGTTGGTCATGGTATGACAGCTCTACAGGATTTGGAGAATGCCGCAGAAGTATGGAAGTTCATTCTCGAACTCTGCCAAGACATAGGGCACAGACTCTATGTCTTCAATAAAAAAGCAACAGGTATCGCAATAGCGGTCGAGATAATCAGTTATTTACAAAAGCAATGGCAGTGTGGGCTCCCCGTTCCCACGCAAAGTCCTTCCTGCATAGCGAAAGAGGCTTCTCCTGTTTACACGCAGCTATGATTGGGGAAACCCAATTCGTTCACTGACAGTCCGTGCAATCAATCTCACGTCTTTGGACACGCCTTGTCAGTTGGATATGTTTTCTGATCCGATCAAAGTAGCGAAAGCAGAATCTGGACAAAGCAATTGAAGAACTGCGCTATCGCTTTGGGAAAAAGATCATCCGCAATGCTTGCCTGTTGGATAATCCAAAATCCCGTCGCCGACATGATAATCCCGATATTATCATGCCGACAGGTGTGACCAATGTAGGAGGTTTACAATGCAAACAATCAAATATGTAAAACAGCCTGTGGCAAGAAGGAAAATGTTTATGGAAGACGAGGTGTCAGTAGAGAATGGGCAGGTACGCCCGAAAAGGGGATTAGGAAGCGAAAGACGGTAGATGCATTTGCAAAGATTATCTCAAACTATACCATCGATCCGTGTGACCAAGATTGAAACGGTTATGTGCAGCTTTACCACTCAAGGTGGGAGGGATTATATTCTGCGGCATCCGATATACCGTAATGGTGGAAGGCTTGCCTCGTTTCCTTTACGATGAAGAAGGAAAATGGTTTATGGAAGACGAGGTGCTCATCGAGGTGACCGAATGATTTGAACACAAACCGGTCAGAAAATGACCTGAGGATTTGAAAACCTTGCTGACTTGTACATTCCTGAGGGATTACCGATGGCGCAGAAGAAGATTCGAATACGACAGTTACTTTCGTCCATGCGGACAGGTGTAGATTACAGACATTTGCAAAAACAGATTATCTCAAACTGGATATATCCTATCATCCGATAGCAATATTGGATAACTTTTCTGTGGCATAATGCAACTTTCATGCGGCTCCTTTTTTGTTCCTTTCTGCTTCCTCCCGGCAGAAAGGATTTTTTATGCCTTGGGAGCCTTACATATCTAAATATCCGTAATTCCAAAGTTTGCTCAACCTATCAAATTTAACTCGCAGTAAGCAAAGAAAAGCAAACGAAAGGAATTACAAAAATGGATTATCAGAACGCAGAATTTTATAAGCTCAACAAGAACAACCCCGACCTCGTTTACAACTTCGCAGACGAGCTCATTACCTATCGCAAGGAAACAGATGAGAATGGAAACCTTCGATCGTTGAATACCGCAAGAAGGATGGCAGAAAAGGAAAGAAAACCACCATTCGCAGAGTTGTCCCCTCCACCGAAATGAGCATTGAAGACTTCGATGCTTGGAAAGCACGTCTCACGGAAGAAGCTCATGATTACTTCAACAAGGACAAGCGTGAAACTCGTGAAATGTATCTATCGAAAAACTTCTCGAAACAAATCTCGTCTGTTATGAATCGGTCGAGGACGAATACATTCGAGAGGAAGACGAAAGACAAGCTCTACCTAAAACAATGGATATCGCAAAGCGAAATCATGCAGGTACTAACTCCACTTCAAAGAAGCAGATATATTAAGTCCAAAATGTACGGAAAGAGTACCTACAAAAAGCTCCTACGCTACAGCTATTCGTCGGGATGCAAGTCCTTTGCATCCCAACCCGTCGATATCCGAAGGTTATTCGGTGATAAAACATTGCGGCTCGCGACATCGTGTTCGTTGGTGATTCGGGTTCGCAGTTCCTTAATTTCTGCTGCTTCGGGAGGTGGAAGCATAAGACTTGTAAGTGCCAATTCTTCCGAGAGGTATTCGTCTGAAAACCTGCCATCCGTTTCGAAGAATTTCTTTATTGCATTGAAATCCTCACGGGAGTTTAGGTTGCAGAAGCCAAGCTCGTGAATGGTCGCCATAGTCCGTTCCTTCATACACCGAAACAGATTTACAAGGTTTCGGTCAAAGTCGTTGTACACCTCAAAGGGATGCACCTCCGGCTTGCCGAGAAGAACGCTTCCTGAACCGCCGAACACATCGACAAACCTGCCGTATTTCATAGGGAAAACGGCGTACAGGATGTGGAGGATGGACGATTTGTTGCCCACCCTTGACACGGGCGTTTTCATGGGTTCACCTCACTTGATTGTGTGAAGTATCAATCGCCACAAAAAGAAAAAGGCATCAATCTCTCTTTGAGCGATTGACACCTCGGATTGCTAATTTTTTCTTTACTTTTTCTTCGATTTCTCGAATTTGCTTCTCGTATTCATTTAGGCGGTTGATTTGGAACAGGCACATCGTTATGATGCCAATACAACCTCCTGTCAGCATACCGAGAAAGAACCACAGAAAGCCCATATTATCCACCTCCGATGGTTTGTTTATGACCTTCGTTTATGAGTTCTTCGCTTTCTGTTGGTTCCGAACGAGGGACGGATCATACAAGGAGCCGCCACGAGAAGATATCACACCGTAATCGGTGAGTGTTCCACCGATACGCTCCAAGAGTTCTGTTCCTTCGTTTCTTGCGAGAAGGCTGTCAAGCCATCTTGGATCGATTTTCTCATCAAGATGGCGGAGGAGATAACTTTGAAAAAGTGGGCTTCATCCTCGACCATGGGTGCGAATTCGTATTGGTCCAGACTCCTTGCAATATCGAGAATTTGTTCGATTTTTCGGGTTCTTCTGCGGAAAGCACCGCCTTGAATTTGACCTGATCCGACGGGGACATTTCGAGCATCATTTCCGAAAAGATTGTTGAGCTGATCAAAGTCGTGCATATCGCCGAATTTGTCAGCATCTATCTGCGGAATTGAGCTTTCAAATCCGAGGTATGCACAGTCCTCGATTCGCTCCATACCGAGTCTTTTTGCAAGTTCGTCGGCATCTGCTCTGTCTACGGAAGTGTGAGTTTCAGCAATAGCTTCGACCTCGCCGAGATCATCGCTTGCAGGCGGTCTTGTTACATCCATTTTGAATGCGAACCATGAGGTCGGGTTCTCCATGGGAAGGTTCTTGCCGTCATAGACTTCCGGGAAGCTCGTATTCGGCTGTAACGATATACTTTCCGTCAATGAACACGCCACCGTCATTCTGCTGTTGAAGCTGACCGATTCTTGTTCTGTCGAGCAGATACACAGAATCGTCGGGGACGGCTTCCACATCGGTGTGTAAATCGTTTTCGATTACGAACTGTCCGAGCTGCTGTGCATTTCCCACATTTGAAATGATAGACACCTCGTCAAGACCATAGGTCATATTGATTAGATCCTTTGGGCTTACGAGTTCGTCCTCGCCGACCTTCAAAATCTTGGGAGATACCGCCTGAAGAACAAGCCTTTCTTCCTCGTTCAGCGAGTCAAGTCGCTTGGCAAGGAAGTTCAGCTCGTCAAGGGACGGAGAGTCCAACCTTCTGAAAGGAAGCGCAGGGATTGCTTCGCACTCATAAATTGAAAATTCGTGATAGGTGTCGGGGCTTGTGATCCTCGCTCGTTGGAAAGCATCACGGATTTCGTGTTCCTCCGCAGGAGTTGAAGGTCTGCATAGAGCCAACTCCTTGATTCGGGGTTTTCCGCGGCTATTTCGAGCTTGATTTGTTTTGCCATTTAGTTAATCACTCCTTTATAATTTCGTATTGCTCGACAAGCTCCTTGAGTTGCCTGCCGATTGCAGTAATGACAGGAACGCTCACGGCGTTGCCTGCCATCTTGTATAGGTGCGAGTCCTTGAGTCCTACGGCTCAGCCTTGTGAACTGCTCGTCCGTAAATCCTTTGTAAACGCCAACACTCGATTGGCATCAATCTGCGGATACGACCTCTGTGCCACACACCGTGCCTGTCCTGTGCGGTGATGGTGAACATCGGCTCGTTGGGTTCTTTGACTCGTCTGCCTTTTGCCTGACCGTTTCTCGGTCGGGGGTGAGGATTGCTCTTGGTGCATCCTCAATTAAAACAGCGGAATGCTCACCACGTCGGTTGCTGACACCCGAATCTTGCCGTGCGGTTATGCACCGTGCATCTTCGGTTATCACGGGATCGGCGTTCATGTCGATAAAATAAAGACCTGTTTTGCCGCCCCAACCTCCGCTTGAAGCACATTGAGTGCACGCTATTCCGTCTGCTTCGTAGACTCTTTGACCTTGCGGTCCGGGGATGATTTGGATGAGATCTTTTGCATTGCCGAGGGCGAGGAAATACTTGTCCGGCACATCTTGATTCAAGAAATCCGACAATATACAACCTTCGCCGTTGCTGGGGACTCCAAAGTGTCGGCTGTTATGCACACACCATTCGATATCATACCCCATTTCAGTAAACACGGAGAAGATGGTCTTAACCGTCCTGCCGCCGTCATGCGATAACAAGCCGGGGACATTCTCCAATAATAGAAGTGGATACCGTTTTTCTTTAACGATTCGGGCAACCTCAAAGATGAGTTCCTCGCATATCACCGAATCGAGTCGGCGACCTGCAACGCTGAATGCTTGGCAAAAAGCCTGCGCATAAAAGATCAAAGTCCGGCATGGTTTGGGGTTGATTGTTCTTGCATCATCACAGTAATATTCTCCTTGTGGATTGTAGATTGCGTTGTACTGCTTTTTTGCGTGCTTGTCGATTTCACAATGACCGACGCACTCGGAAGCCAACAGCTTCAAGACCACTTCGAAACCGCCGATGCCTGAGAACATATCAAAAAGCGGATATCTCTCATAGAGTATCCGTTCCTTCAGTTTATTCTTTTTCTGCCGTCATCACCTCACATCTTCATATTGAAGCCCTCGTCCTGTCCGTCCAAAGTTGAACTCTACCACAGCTTCTTCGGAGCTGTCCGAGAATGTTGTCCTGAATGCTTTTCGCCACATCAAAACTGATAGGCGGTTTGCCATCCCTCATCGGGGGATCATCTTGATTCCGAGTCGGAGCAATAGCTCTTGACAAGATCCCAACATTCTTCTTCAAGCTCGTCAAAGTAACCGAGTGAGGAGCAATCCACGGGTTCGTCGGGGAGGACGATTTGGCAATCGTCGCCAAGGTTCACAACCTCGTGTCCTTTGGCTATTTTTCATCGGCAATCTCATCCATCGTGAGCTTGCGGATAGTGTCGACCTCGGTGTTTTACGGCAAAGGGTTCTGCCGTTATCCCAATTCATGGAGCTGTCCGTCATCATCGACGAATTTGACCGTGCCCTTTCGTTCCATCGGGAACAGGTTGGAACGGATCATCCATGTAAGCTCCAACCGAGTGCCGGGTGGATAGGTTTCTTCAGTTTTTTTACTCTGTCCGTCATTGTGTTACCTCCATGTTGAATAGTTCTTTCGGTGACCAATCAATGTCAAACTCTGACTCTCGCGCTCATGGCAACGGGCTTCGAGAAAATCGGGACGGTCTTGTCTGCGTATCGTCATATAAGCGACTTCTTCGGGCGTTGCGATAAATTCTTCACCTTCGCCATACACATACGCATCGACATGGACATTCACCGTGCATTCCTCGTCAAGCTCATCCATGAATTCTTCGAACAGAGTCCAACCTTCAAGGTCGCCGTACTCTTTTTGGAACTCCTGACACCAAGCTCCGATTGTTTGTTGCCTGCGGTTAAGGTTACCGCAGAAAAAGGACACCCATATATCACATCACCCCCATTCCATGACCGTTATATTGCATCTCTTGGTCGGCGTACATTTCTACATAGTCCTCGACCTTTGATGCTATATCTTCAAATTCGGAAGGGGTTGGCTCGTATCCGAACCACGCCGCCTTGCCGTTGTCATCCCAAATATGTGGTTTTCGATCTCTCGCCGCACCTTTAAGTCCTATGATCTCGTGGAACATAAAGGTTTGCGAGTCGATAACACCTTCGTTTTTGTTGATGATGGAGAGCTTGAGGCCTTCGTACTGACCTGACACTCTGCCTGTTACAAACTCAACCTTGGCGCGAAGGTCATCGCTGATCTTCGAGAGCATTGCTTTGCCTGCGAACACCGTATCTGCGGAGAGTGTTTCCGAATCTCCGAACATTTTCTTGAGTTGTCTTTCATAGAAATTCGTCATAGCTTAACCTCCGAATTTCATGCCGGGGAGTTGCGACAGGTATTCGTCGAACTCATCCTCGGTGTGAAGGAAATAATCATCTCCGCTATGCCAATAGGATACATAGAGATCACCCTCGTCGATAGGGATTTCTCTTTGTTCGAAGCCCTCACCAAGACCGTCACTGTTCCGACCGCTGATTGCATCACGGAGGCGTTCCGTTTCATCGGGAGTAAGGGATTCGGTGAGGTAGCAATCGATCTTTCCATAGAGCGTTCCTCGGTGTTCCTCAACACCCCATTCTGCGAACACGAGCTTATCCTTGATGCCTGCGTGGTCGCCGACATATTCGCCCATATTGATTTCGGTTGCTTGCTCTCGCTCGATAGCTTCCTCAATCGCATCTGCGTTGTTGTTTATCATATAGGCATCGGTTTCGTAGTAGTCACCGTCGTGGTCGGAGAGATTGCCGGTCAACGGGCAGAAGAAGGACATCTTCGTGCCTGCAAGGTTTTTCAGCATTTCCTTGATATCTCCATACAGATCCTCGGTGCTGCCGTACTGCTCATTTACAAGGTTTGCTTCGAGGTCATCACGAAGTTCCTCACGAACTCCCGATACCGATTCATCGGTGTGGCGCACATCGTACAGGCTGTCGGAGTCGGGAAGGATTCGTAAGAGTCCGCAGCCGACATCGCTGTCTGCATGAAGCCCCATAGGTGCATCCTCGGCTTTCATATCCTTTACCTTCAGAGAGAAGATAGAGTTGATCAGCCCGTATTCCTTGGCTCTCTCAAACATCTCGATTGAATTCCGTTACCATATCATAGGTTTCGGTTTCCTGTGTGGTGGGGTTTTTAAGCGTTAATTTCAGCATTTTCGTTCTCCTTTTCGTTGCTTCTTTTGCTTTGTGATTCCGTTTCTGTTGATGCCGATTGCGGTGATAATGATTCCGTACATCTTCGGCGTGATGACATCGGGATCGGCAAGGTCGTTGATGGAAAGATAGCTCGTTCCGTTTGCAATATCCTTGGCTACGCCAAGAAGGGTAGGCTTTCGGATATCCCTTTTGTTTCCAAGGTCGATGCTATCAAGGTCAATGTAACCTTTTCTTCACATGGTGCTTTGCCATATTCCAAAGCCTGACATCTGCCGTTAGAAGGTACAGCAAAGCCATCTTGGTTTTGTCGTGACGGTTCAGCTTGTTAGCTGCGGTGTTGAAGAGTGCCTGATGGTTCTTGTTCTTGAATTTCATGTGTTTGCTCCTTTTCTGCTTGTTTTTTGGCATAAAGCACCCACCGTTTTTTCAAACGATGAGTGCTGATCTTATGTATTTAGTTTGTGGGGCTTATTCTTGTTTATTGCTCCCAAGATTTGGGGTGCGGTTACTCGACAAATTGGAACTTGTCGCGCTCTGTTTTATAACCGAAAAGTTTTCGTCACCAATCGTTTCTCTAAAAGGCTTTATCGTGTTCGACAAAAATCATCGTAGGCGAAAATTCTTTTATGAGCTGCTCAATCTGCATACGAGAATACACATCAATAAAGTTAAGTGGCTCATCCCATATGTACAGATGCGCTTGCTCACAGAGGCTTTTCGCTATCAAAACTTTTTCTTTTGACCGCCTGAAAAATCTTGTATATCTTTTTCAAACTGTACGCGCTCAAAGTCCATTTTCCGCAGAATTGCTTTGAATAAACTTTCATCTATATGGTTTTCTTCAGCGAAAGCTGATAAACTCCTTGTAGATGTGAGGTGTCCTGCGGCACATAGATATGATAAGTCCCGATGCAAGCTGTATCGTACCTGTATGCTCGATTGGCTCACCGATTATAAGTTTAAGCAAACTGCTTTTTCCGCTTCCGTTTCTGCCGTCAAGGACAACTCTATCTCCTTGCTGTATTGTAAATGAAACGGGTTCGCATATCGCTTTTTCGTCATAACAAACAGAAACATCAGAAAGGGTAACGAGCGTTTCTGCGTGATATATCAACGTAGTGAGCTTCAAATTTTCGGCAGTTTCGATATTTTTCAAAAGCCCGGATTTTTGCTCGATTGCCCGATGTTGCCTTGCTTCGATTGCTTTTGTCCGTTTCATCATCTTTTTGCTGCTTTATGCCCGACATAACCCTTGTCGGCTGCTCCTTTTTTCGACGCTTCTACACGGTCAGACCATACCGCAGAGCGTTTCGCCGATTGTTGTAATCGAACAATATCCTTTTTGTAAGCGCTCGTTTTGTTCGAGTTCAAATTCTTGTTGCCGTTCAAAGTTCTCCATCCAAGACGAAAAAATTGCCGCTTTGCACTTCGATGGTTGACCTGTTCAGCGACAAAATATGGTCAACACATCCATCCAAGAAGGCACGGTCGTGAGATACGAGTATAAAGCCTTTTTTTTTTTTTCAAATATGCTGATACCATTTCACGAGCGTGAACGTCCAAATGGTTCGTAGGCTCGTCAATCAAAAGAAAATGTCCTTCGTTGCAAAATAAAGCCGCTAACAGTATCTTTGTCTGCTCACCGTTTGATAGAGTTTCAAACGGACGGTAAAGCGCATCTGCCTCCACATCCAAGTAAGACAGCTCTCGCATTAACTCCCATTCCTCTGCCGCAGGGGCGATTTCAGAAAAAATTTCACACGTAAGCTTCGCTTTATCCGATACGGGATATGGAAAATAATCGAACTGCACGGATGCGTGAATTTTACCGCTATACTCATACTTTCCGAGCAAAAGATTTAACAGCGTTGTTTTTCCTCTGCCGTTTCTTCCCACAAAGCCGAGCTTCCAATCGGTATCAATTTGAAAGCTTATGTTTTCAAAAACATTATCATAACTCGTTGGATAGGAAAACGTAAGATTTTCTATTTTAATCATTGACATAAACTAAATCCTCCTTTGCATGGCTTAATAAATACAAGGTCGGCGTTTCGGTGATATTTCACTCCGTATAGATTTCACCGTTTTATACCGACACTATACGGATAAATCATGTGTAACAATCATTTCTTCTGCTTTCATAGGGTAGCACTTCCTGAAAATTATTTATCGATGAGATAATTATACCATGTTTTTATGAATAATTCAAGCGATTTCACACACAAAGCAGGGGGGGCAGGTCATCTATGCCTACCCCCTGCTTGATGATGTGACATAAGCCCTTGATTTTGCTTACCTTTTTCATTCCTAAATGTTAACACCGTAGGGCTTATGTAGGTGACCGTTCCCGAAAGGAGAAGGAACGGTCTATATTGAAAAAGAGATATATGAGATATGTCAATGTTAAGCGATGCCATAGTATTTTTTCACAAGGTCGAGGTGGACATCGTTTTTCTAATTATCCTATAGGCATCTTCGCAGTAGAAGTCGATCAACCATGTTTTTGGTGATATGAGAGCATCTTGAGTCCTTACGCTTCTAATCCGCTTTTCCTTCAGCCATCGCTGAATTGTATTGTGTTCGTAACCTGTTATTCTTGCAATGTCTTGCGTGAGAAGCAGGTCACTTTCAGCATACCATTCATCTTCGAGCCATAGCCGAAATTTTCGGGCGGTTTAATGAATGTTATTGGAGGAGCAGGTGCTTTTCATTGAACCTTCGCCACCGTTCTTCTTCGAGGTGAATGCTCCGACGGAGTCATTATCGACGGATCACCTCGGTCAACCTTTGTCGAGGTACTCGAATAGGTCATCCATCTTGACTCTGTATTGCTTGGTTTTCTTTCCGCTATTTTTGCACTTGATTACCCGTTTTGGAGCATCCAAGAAACTTTGCGTTTACTGAAGCCGAGTATGCACCGTATGTTTTCAATCGTGAGGATTTCTCGATAGGTGCTTCTAATTTCTTCTCTGATGATAGTTTCATTTGCCACCGCCTTTTGACGAAGTAGGCTTTGTGGCTGTCATCATCCCAATGGTCTGCGAGGGTATTCGATCGATCGATTTTAGCGATGATGTATGTGGCCTTTGGTATATGAAGGCTCAAGCTCAGCTTCGTCTTGATGTTCGTATACTCGATTCTTGCCGATTGGCACGCTCTTGCTTACCTTGGAGTGGACTCATTATTTCAGGGAGGTTTACAAGCATTCTTTCAAAGCTGTTCAATTTTTTCTTCTGTCATGGTAGTTACATCCTTTTTCATTTTTATTAGGGCAGACGAGCATGGATGCAACCTACATTTTTATTTGACTTATTTAAGGGTTTATGTTATACTGATTGCACTTGTGGCTAATGCGTTTTTAGCCGATTTCTCGCACCATTCTCGCAATTTTCTCGCCAATTTCCGGGAAGTTGCGAGGAAAGGGCTGTTTTAAGCGGAAATTCCGGGGGTTTAGGGATTATTCGGGACGAGTTGGGAAGGACTGCGGAAGTTCTTGAAAACCATTGCCAGCAACGGCGCGTGAGTTCGAATCTCACACCCTCCGCCACATAGGGGTCAGGATGGCAGTCTTGACCCCGTTTTTTGCTTATATGACTTCTTCTGTTGACAGAACCTTATCGATGATCCTTGCGCTTTCCCGCTTGTTGCTGTCTACATGCGCATAAATATTGCCGTGGTACTGATGTTCAGTGGCCAAGCCATTCCTGAATCTCTTTCATAGAAATATCGTTTGCCAGCATCAGTGAGGCACAGGAGGACGCAGATCGTGGAAGCGGATCTTTTTCAGCCTGTTTGTTCGGAGAATCACCTTGAAGTGTTCTGTGACATACTGTGGTTTCAGAATATCCCCATCGCATTACGCACACATAATCCAGGTATTTTCTGTTGTACGATTTACGCAGGACTCGTTGTATTTCTCTTGCCGCGCTTCTTTCCTCTAAAGCCTTTTTGATAAATGGCATCAGCGGGAGAGACCGGTAGAGATTCTGCTTTCATGACACTAAGACCCCTCGATCCGCTGTCGTTCAAATATTGATAGCAATCCTGCTGGCCACTG
>VOFG01002474.1_pt1 | contig 13626 bp, 18 predicted proteins | sample 5384171 | NCBI WGS metagenome assembly VOFG01 (sample SAMN12384726, study PRJNA508395) | human gut metagenome | isolation source: healthy gut F | host: Homo sapiens | reverse complement strand
CCTCCACGCGCAGCCTATGAGATCCACTATAAAATAGCGTCCCCCGGGCAGGGGAACGGCGTTTTCGCGGTTCACATAAAGCTCGGAGCCGCGCAGAAGCTCGGCGGCGTTGCGGTCGTATACCTTTTCCAGCAGCAGATATGCGGCCTTGCCGTCCACCCGTGCGCCCATTACGCGTACGGGAGTCATGGTGCCGTGCTGCTTTATATATGCGTTTTTGTATCAGAAAGCGGGAAATATCGTCGGTAAGCGGAGCCACCTTTACCTCTCCCTTTATCCCCTGAGCTTTGACTATTGTGCCGATTTTTATATAATCCATAGCGGTTGAAAATATCTCCGTATAATATGTATGCATGTGCATTTGTGCAAATATTACGCAAAACACGCGTTTTCAGAATACGCTTCCTGCGCGCCCGTGGGCGGGGCGGGAGGGGCGCGCAGAAAAAAAACGACAGCGCGTTGCGGCGCTGTCCCTTTTCTCAGATGATTTCCACGGTGACCTTCTGTCCGGAGGCAGCGGAGGCGTTTTTACAACCGTGCGTATCGCACGGGCAATGCGTCCTGTCTGCCGATTATCTTGCCCATGTCCTCCGGAGCCACGCGCACCTTCGATGGTGCAGCCGGCCTCGGTATCCACCCGGCGGATATCAACCTGCTCGGGCTTGGAAACAAGACTGGTCACAATGTATCTAACCAGTTCCTCCATGAGAAAAAACCGCGCCCCTGTAAGCAAGGGCTTCCTTTCGTCCGGATTAGCGCCCGCAGTTTTACCGTGCCGAATCTGCAATCGGTATCACGGCAGGACCCGACGGTATCTGTCAGTCGATCACGCCGGTCTTCTTGAACAGCTTTTTAACGGTCTCAGAGGGCTGAGCGCCGTTAGCCAGCCACTTTGCCCTCCTCGGCGTCAACCTTGATTTCCGCCGGCTCGGTAAGAGGGTTGTAATAGCCCAGTATAGCGATATTGCGTCCGTCGCGCGGATAGCGTCCGTCGGCGACCACGATGCGGTAGAAGGGGTTCTTCTTTGCGCCGTGTCTGGTCAATCTGATTTTACCATTTTGTATGCACCTCCCGTAAACTCAATTGTTATATTAACGCATTTATTGCGAAAATACCGATTTTATTTGCTTTTTGTTTTGACGCAGAGCCGCTTTTTAGGCGTGAAGCCGTCAAAACGGCATTCTCATGCGGCCCTTTTCATTTTGCCGAAGCGCTTCATCATTTCGCGCGTCTGATCGAATTGGCGCAGAAGTATGTTGACCTCCTGCACGGTGGTGCCGCTGCCGGCTGCAATGCGGCGCCGTCTGGAGCCGTTTATAATGCCGGGATTGCGGCGCTCCTTTGCCGTCATGGAGCGGATGATGGCGGCCATGCGGTCGAAGCGCTTCATGTCTATATCTTCAGGGCGTATCTTGCTTTTGTCCACGCCGGGCATCATTCCCAAAGATCGGATATACTGCCCATTTTTTTCATTTGCTCAAGCTGTTCAAGATAATCCTGAAGGTCGAACTGCTGATTTTTAAGCCGCTGCTCCAGCTTGGCTGCCGCCGCCTCGTCTACGGCCTCCTGCGCTTTTTCTATAAGGGATAGCACATCGCCCATTCCCAGTATGCGCGAGGCCATTCTGTCGGGATAGAAGGGCTCAATGCAGTCAAGGCTTATTTTTCGCCTATGCCGCAGAATTTTATGGGCTTGCCCGTGACGGCCTTTACACTCAGCGCGGCGCCGCCTGCGGGTGTCGCCGTCCAGCTTTGTAAGCAAAACGCCGGTAAGGGGCAGCTGTTCGTCGAAGCTTTTGGCAACATTCACTGCGTCCTGACCCGTCATGGCGTCCACGGTAAGCAGTATTTCGGCGGGATGAACGGCCTTTTCCATGCGGTGCAGCTCGTCCATAAGCTCGGAATCTATATGCAGCCGCCCGGCGGTGTCTATAAGTACGGTGTCGTACTGATAGCTTTGGCATAGGCAACGGCTTGGGAAGCGGTTTTTACCGGGTCCTGCGTGCCCTTTTCAAACACGGGCACATCAAAGGCCTTTGCCACCACCTGAAGCTGGCTTTATGGCGGCGGGCGGTAAATATCGCAGGCTACAAGCAGCGGGCGCTTGCCCTGCTTTTTGAGCCATCCGGCAAGCTTGCCGCACATGGTGGTTTTACCGGCACCCTGAAGGCCGCAGAGCATTATTACCGTGGGCGGTGCGGGGGGATACCGCAAGCCTTGCGGCGGAGCCGCCCATGAGGTTTATAAGCTCCTCGTGCACTAGCTTTATTACCTGCTGCCCCGGAGTGAGGCTGGAAAGAACATCGCTGCCCACGGCTTTTTTGGAAACCGCGGCGCAGAAATCCTTGGCCACACCGTAGTTGACATCCGCCTCCAGAAGAGCCATGCGCACCTCGCGCATAGCCTCCTTTACATCGGCCTCGGTCAGCCTGCCCTTGCCGGTGAGCTTTTTGAATACGCTTTGCAGTTTTTCGGAAAGAGAATCAAAAGCCATAATTGCTGCCTTTCAAAGAAAAACTCGGATAAAAACTTTTATGCGCCGCGCCGTGAGGCTAAAGCTCGTCGGGCCCCGACTGGAAGAGTATTTTTTCCATTTCGGCGGCGTATGCGGCGGCCGCGGCATCCTTTTTCATAAGGTTAAGCAGCGCGCGCAGGCGCAGCTCTTTATCAAGCAGGCCAAGCTGCTGCTCGGCATTGTTCATTATTCGCATGCCCTTTACGATGCTGTCCCTTACGCCCTGACGGGATATGCCCTCCATCGCGGCGATTTCGCCAAGAGAGAGTCCTCCTCCAGATGCAGCGATAAGCTCGCGCTGCCGCGTTGTAAGCAGACCGCCGTATATATCAAGCAGCAGTATGCTGCCGGTAAGATCGTCCGATTCCATGTCTGCCTCCGTTGCCGGACGGGAAGTGCCGGCAGTGCTGTAAAGCGAATTAACTTTACAGGCGTATGATACTATAAGCCAGTGCGTTTTGTCAAGCGGTAATTGCTTAAGGACGGCTATAAAGCGGTTAAAGCCCGCTGCGGGAAAGGAACGCCGGTTTTTCGGCAGGGTTGTTTAAATATTGCGTTTGCGCTCAACAGCTTTTTTGCGCGGACAAAGCTATAATCAAACGCGAAGGAACAAAAAAGCAAAAGCAGGGAAAGGGGCGGGAGTGTTGCCGCGTGAGCTGTTGACGGAGGCGGCGGCGGGCTTTATTTTTTCGCCGCGGCGCTTTATATGTGCGTGACGGCGGTTCTCGGCAGCGGAAAGCCCGCGCGGATAATTCCGGCGGCGGGGCTTATGGGCTGTGCGGCGCTGTATTCGGCGGGGCTTTCGCATTTGGCGCCGGATATTGCGGGGCCGGCGGGGGCGGACTGTTTGCCCTGTGTCTGCTTGCCGGGGCTGCCGCCTTGGAGGCGGGCGCCGTTTCCGGGGTGTGCGCGCTCTCGGCGGGACTGGCCGTCTGTGCGTGGCTTGCGCAGGAGCCGCTTGTAAAAATATCGGAGCGCTTTTGGGCATGCCCTCCGGCGTATATTCCGCAAGCTTTGCTTCCGTGCTGTTTTTTTGCGGCAGCCCTTGCCGCAGTAATTTTAAGAAGGCTTGCGCGCAGCCGGAAAAGAGTGCGGGTGTACAAAAGACGACGCGGGGCGAGGCAAGGCTTACGGCGCTGCGGGACAGCGGAAACCTGCTTACCGAGCCTGTCAGCGGGCTGCCGGTGATTATTGCGCGGGCGGAGGCGGTAGCGGAGGCGGCGCCTCCCGCCGTGCTGTATGCCTTGGGCTGCGAGCAGGTGCCGGGCGCATGGGTGCCGGGGGCAGACGGGGCAAAGGCGGAGGACGGCGAGCAGCAGGAAAGGATATATCCGATTGCATACCGCTCCTTGGGCGGAAGCGGAGCGCTTTACGGCTTTGAGCCCCGGCTGTGCCTTGTGAACGGCAGCCGGTACAGGTGCGTGGTCGCGCTGTGCAGGTCGGCAAGCTTTGCCGGCTGCGCCGCGCTCTGTTAATTTGGACAGACAGGAGGAATGGACATGAAAGCTGCCGCTGTGATACTGAAATGGCTGGGCTGCACGGGTAAAACGGGGGAGGAGGTGTTTTACATAGGGGGAGGGAATCTCTCCCGGCGCCGTTTTCGCCCCAGGAGGAGCGGATGTGGCTGGAAAAGCACGCCAAGGGGTCGGCTCAGGCGCGCTCGATGCTTATTGAGCACAATCTGCGCTTGGTGGTGTACATTGCAAAGCGCTTTGAAAATACGCCGGTAACCCTGGAGGATCTTATATCAATAGGCACAATAGGGCTTATTAAGGCGGTAAACACATATAATATGGACCGCAAAATAACTGGCCACCTATGCTTCAAGGTGCATAGAAAACGAGATACTCATGTTTCTGCGCCGCAGCAGCCGCAGCCGCTGCGAGGTTTCCTGACGAGCCCCTGAATGTGGACTGGGACGGAATGAGCTGCTTTTTAAGCGATGTGCTGGGCACGGAGGCCGATGTTGTGAACCGCGGCATAGAGCAGGAAACGGAAAAACAGCTTCTCAGGGAGGCGCTTACCCTTTTTGACCAAACGGGAAAGAGAGATAATGGAAATGCGCTTCGACTTGCGGGGAAAAAGGGAGCTGACGCAAAGGAGGTGGCGGAAAGGCTGGGGATATCGCAGTCGTACATATCCCGGCTTGAAAAGCGCATAATAAAAAGGCTCAGGCGGGATATCGGCAGGCTGGTGGAATAGCGAAAAAATTCTGCTGCCGGTGCGCCTGCATAAAGGACGGCATATACCTGCGCCGTGGCCTGCGGTATTGACAAAAGACGGGGCGGGGGTATAATCTTTGACACTCCGAAGGTGCAGGCGGAAAAAGCGTCTGCGTGCTCCGGGGTAACGGAAAAATTACGGAAGGAAAAACTCCGCAAACGGGGCGGAGAGGTGTCACAGATGAGCGAATGTACGCATGATTGCTCTTCCTGCGGGGAAAAGCTGCGCATCACGCGATAAGCAGCAGGAGCTTAAGGACATGAAGGAGAAGCTGAACTCCAAAAGCAGCATAAAAAAAGACCATCGGAGTAATGAGCGGCAAGGGCGGAGTGGGCAAGAGCCTGGTTACTTCGCTTATGGCGGTGCTGCTTTCCCGCCGTGGGCATAAGGTGGGAATACTGGATGCAGACATAACCGGCCCATCCATTCCCAAGGCCTTCGGGCTTACGGGGCACGCGGAAGGGGGCGGAGAATATATTTATCCCGTAACCACCAAAACGGGCATTGATGTAATGAGCATAAACCTGCTGCTGGAAAGCGACACGGACCCGTGGTGTGGCGCGGCCCCGTGATTGCCGGCGCGGTAAAGCAGTTCTACACCGAGGTGGTGTGGAAGGATATCGACTTTTTGCTGGTGGATATGCCTCCGGGAACCGGTGATGTGCCGCTGACGGTGTTCCAGTCCATTCCGTTAGACGGAATAATTGTGGTCACCTCGCCGCAGGAGCTGGTATCCATGATAGTGGAGAAGGCGGTAAAGATGGCCAACATGATGCATGTGCCGATAATGGGCGTTGTGGAAAACATGAGCTATGCCGTGTGCCCCGATTGCGGAAAAAAAAATAAAAAAAAAAAAAAAAGGTGTTCGGCGAAAGCCATATTGACAGCATCTGCCGCCAATACGGGCTTGCGCTGCTGGGAAGGCTGCCCATTGACCCCAAAACGGCCAAGGCCTGCGACAGCGGTCTTATAGAGCTTTTGAGGGAAATTATCTTGAAGCGGCAGTGGATAAGGCGGAGGCGCTGTAAGCACGGGTGCAATTGCGGCCGCGAAGCGATGTGTGCGCATAGGTGCGCATGTTCATATAAAAGAGCGGATAATCAGCGGCAGCTGCGGCCTTTGGCGGGCGGTTTACGGTAAATTGCCGTGAAAAGCTGCGGCAGCAGCGAAAATGCTTGAGTGTTCATGCGTGAAGTTATACGGCGCCGGGTGCCGGAAAATGAGTTGCTTTCGCCTATTTGCGGTGTTTAAGCCGGATGACTTTGCTAAAAATCAATATAAAACAGAAATAAAAACGGTGTTTTCCGATACTGGCGGAGAAGCGCCGTTTTTTATGCTTTGCACGGAGCAAAGCGGAGCGGCTCGGCGGAAGGGGATGCTTCGCCGCAGAAGAGAGAACTGACGGTTAAAGCCAGGACGACATCCCGGATATAAATAAAATACGCCGTATCGTTTTAAGCGATACGGAGTATTTTTATTTTATTCCGATCCTGTCTTTTCCTTTACGGCGTACAGCGCACTGCGCGTCAGACTTGCCGGTCGGGCTGCCGCCGAGGCCGGCCCGAAAACCTTGCGGCAAGCGTTCAGCCGGAAGGTCTTGCCGGTGCGCTCGGTAAGGGTGAAGGTGAAGCTTCGGCTCTGGCGGGAGCGCAGCACGGTAAGGGTTGGCGTTGTCGCCCACGGAATGCCTCGCGTATAAGGCGGTTAAATTCCGCACAGGAGGATATCTCGGTGCCGTCAAGGGTGAGAATGCAGTCGCCGCTGCGGATGCCGCTTTCATATGCCGGAGAATCGTTATCCACGGAGTACACATATACGCCGTAGTAGGATACGCGGTACTGCATGGCGGTTACGGAGTCGGTTATGTCAATAAGGGAAGCCCGGTGTCCACTCGGCCGCGGACATAGCCCGTCTGCACAAGATCGGTAATACCGTCTTTACCGTGTTCTGGGGATGGCAAAGCCTTCAGCCCTTCAAGGTTGTCTCCGGAGCTTTTGGCGTTTACTATGCCTATAAGGGCGCCGTTGGCGTCAAAGGGCCGCCGCCGCTGTTTCCGGGGTTGACGGCTGCATGGTCTGAAGCAGCGTCATGGTTTCGCTGTCAATGGTTATTTCACGGTCCAGCGCACTTATTATGCCGTTTGTAACGGTGCCGCCAAAGGGTGCCCAAGGGGTTGCCTACGGCAACGGCGGTCTGCCCACTATAAGGGGAGGAGGAATCGCCGAACTGCGCGATATCAAGGTTCTCCGCATCGATTTTCAAAAACGGCAAGATCGGTCTGCTCATCGGTGCCGATAACGGAGGCTTTCATAGGAGGCACCGTTGTGCAGGGTCACGGTGATTTTGCCTGCGGAGTCGATCACATGGTTGTTGGTTACAATATAGCCGTCCTGACGGAATATCACTCCGCTGCCTGCGCCCTTTGAAACATACTGCTTGAGGCGGGAATCGGTGGTGACGGTTTCGGTGGTCACCTCCACCACGGCGGGCTGCACCTTTGCCGCTATCTCCGCTATGGTAAGGGGGTCGTCGCTTCCGGCCTGGCTCTGAGTGAATACGGTGCCGTCAAACACCGTCTGCTCCGTGCTTTTTGGTGGGGGTCTGCGTTTGAAGTATTATCGTCCGCTGCCGCCTTTGGCGTAATAGCCTCCCAGAAAGCCAGGCGCCGCCGCCCAGCAGCACGCACAGCACGGTAACAATGCTTTTGAGCAGCGCCGCTGCTTTTGCGCGGCGCTGCTTTTTCGGAGCCGGGTATCGGGTACATTTGTATATTCATTAAATTCATATCGTTTCACATCCCTTCTTTGGGCTTATTATATGCCCGGTCTTTCTGAATTTATTGTGAAAACGGCTATGCAATAAACTGAAAGCTGAATAAATTCAAGGCGGAAAAGGGAAGAAAACGCAGGGGCGTCAGGGCAGAACAATGCTCAGACCGTCAAAGGCGGGCTGAATACCCATGGGAAGCATAAGCTGCTCAGCATCGTGGCTGTAAAGCTTTATTGTTGCAATAAGCCCCGAATGGAGAAATGCTGGGCAATAAATACGGTGTTTTCATCTGCCGTACCCTGCTTTTTGCTATTTCCATGCTCGCGGAAGGCGGAAAGCCCAGATGCGCCTGCGTCGCCTCCGGTTTTTGCCATGCAGAAGGCGCAGTCCATGCTTATCAGATCGCAGCGGCGCGCGGCAAGGTATTCAAGGGTGACCTGCGGAAGCGCCCGGTATCCTCGGCATAAAGAAGCGTTTTCCCCCTCCCTTAAAAACATCACAGCCTCCTGATCCAGGGGCGTGATTTGCGGCAGGGCGGTTACGGTATCGGCAAGGTGCAGCACATCAAAGGGTGCAGCGTATGAAGCGGTTTTTAATACCGCCTATTTCACCTGTCGGCCGCAAGTATTTGGCGCGGCATTTTCGTTGCCGTAAACATCAAGAGCGCCTCAGTGCTTTTACATAAGCTGGTGCAGGGCGCAATGATCCGTGAGCGTGGGTAAGCGGCAAAGCGCAGCCGTCAAGCGGCCCGCAGGCGCGGTAAACCGTCAAAAAAATCGGGGTGAGATCAATAAGCAGATCGTCGTTTATCAAAACGGAGGAGCGCAGGCGCTTTTGCGGCCGCCCAGCGCGCGTGCCATACGGCAGGAGGGGCAGGAGCAAAAGGCTGCCGGCACGCCTCAGCGCCGCCGAGCCAAGATAGGTTATTTTCATAATTTCCTCGTTTCATGCACCGAACGGTGCGGTATTCTCGGCGGCAGCGCCGCCGTTTTTTACAATTGTCAGATTATCATAACCGCGCGCGGAGAGGCAACATTTTCTTTTGTATTTTGTTAAGGCGAGCGCTGTTTTTTGCAGGGCGGAGTTAATTTTCAAAAAAGCAGCAAATAATTGCCGTATGTGATATTATATCAGGGTATTTAAGGCGCAGCGCTGATATGCCGCGTAAATACGGGCTTGCCGGAATGATGGAATTGGCAGACGTGCCGGACTCAAAATCCGGTGGTAGCGATACCGTGCGGGTTCGACCCCGCTTCCGGCACCAACCGATATAATCCGGAACCGAATCTTCTTAATCGGAGATGGGTTCGATTATTTGTTTTTTCCGGGAAATTCGAGGATACGCATTTCGAAACGGCGCGGTAAAGCGTCCCGAAGCCAAGCTTAAAGGGCCGAGAAAACCAAAACCGGTAAAGGATAAGCAGGACACCAGAAAAACCATCAAAGCTGTGAATTAACACCACCGGCTGCGCGGAGCTGCGGTTTCGGGACGCAGCATGATCTTCACCGGCTGCATCGCCGCGGAGAACGAGGTTGCGGACAACCGCCCGGCGGTCGGAGCCGACTGCCTCATCCGCAACTCCGAAACCGAAAATGCGGCCGCCTGTCGCCTTTTCAGCCCGTCTGCGTCCGCAGGGTGTCCCGTGTCTGAAATTGTGCTTTTTATTGTAACAGCGGCGAGGCTGTACGTCAATCTATGGGGAACGGTAGCGGATGGCAGCGTAATTTCGGCAGCGGCTGCCGAAACAGTTCCGTGGCCTGCAACCGGCAAGGGGCGGCGCGCAGCGGCCGTCAACGGTCAGGATGAACGCTTCGCGCCGTTGACTCGCCGCCGCCCGCCGTGCTTTTTCGAGACAAGGCGGGCAGACACGGATTGTGCCTGCCCGCCCGTACATACGTATTCCGGTGCTTGGGAGGTATTGATTTTTCAATCGGAGTTGCAGTTCGGTGCGCCCGTTTCAGGGCGTATCCGACGCTGTTCTTTTGCTGACCGTCTTTCGTATGACGGCGGCGCGGGAGAGTTTTGCGTACAGCAGGATTTCGGGAAGGCGCCGTTCAACAGGATTCCTTGTGGGACGGAATAAGCGGACGGCGAAATCCGGCCCGCAATTCAGCCCTCTGCCTTTGCCGTAAGCTGCGTATTTCTTCCTTTATAACCTACAACACCGGATGCCCGACAGATGTGTTGACTGCACCGGATTTTTCAATGCCCATGCCGTGATTCTCGCCCGAGGCAGCGTTCTCATATCGGTAGCAATCTCCGCTCTCGCATGATATAATAAATCTGAAGAATAATTTTTCAGTCCGCGCAATGAACGGTGATTTTTTGTTGTCTATATAGGTGAAAGGCCTTTACACAGAAAGAAGGGGAGGGCGCAATGAAAGACCGTGAGATCATAGAATTGTACTGGGCGCGTAACGAGAGCGCTATTGCCGTCACCGCAGAAAAGTACGGGAACTACTGTTACACGATTGCACATAATATACTGCATAACAAAGAGGATGCGGAGGAATGTGCCACGATACATATCTCGGCGCATGGAATTCAATCCCGCCGCAGCGTCCGAACCGTTTGCCGATCTACTTAGGAAAGATTACGCGCAACCTCGCTCTGAACCGTTATAAGCAGTATACTGCCGAAAACGCGGAAACGGACAGGTCGTCCTCGCGCTGTCTGAGTTGGAAGCCTGCATTCCTTAGGAAACGACTGTGGAGCAGACCGTCAGAGAAAATGATTTGGCTGCCGCCATTGACCGCTTCCTGTATTCAAAGCCAAAGCTGAACCGTAACATTTTTGTCCGCAGATACTATCATCTCTACGCAATACGGGATATTGCGGACGCATACGGAATGAGCCAGAGCAAGGTGACGTCTTTGCTTTTCCGTATGAGAAACGAATTAAGACGATTTCTGAAAAGGAGGGAATTATGCTGTGAAAGCCGAAGTTCTTCTTCATTCGATCGGAAGATCAACGACGAGCTATTGCTGACGCGGAAAGCGCTGCAAATACAAAAAGAATGCCCGGTTGGGCCAAGCTCGAATAATGGCAGCTTGCCTTGCACTGGTTCTCGGCATTGGCATAGCTGCAAATGCCATCCTAAGCAATGCGACAGCCGGCACCTTCACAATGGATGTCAACCCCAGCGTGGAATATACGATTGCCAAAAGCGGGCTTGTTAAGAATGTCCGCTGCCTGAACAGCGATGCGGAAAATGCGCTCAGCGATGTTGCGCTGAGAAAGCAGAGCATCCAGACCGCTTTAATGCGCACGGTCGCCGCCTACGAGGCCTGCGGATATATGGAAAAGGGCGAAGCGACTGTTCTGATCTCTTTGATTCCCGTCTTGATGCGAATGCCGAACTGAAAAGCCTCTCTCTCCGCGGAGATTCGGAAGGCCTTGAGCAGACCGATACCGTCGGCACACTGGTTTTCCGCTCCGGGCTGAAGGAAAACGCCGAAGCGGCAAAGCTCGCCGAGGAAGTTCATGTTTCCCTTGGCCGCGCCGACTGATCCTTACCGCAGCAAACAAAACCGGGCTGCCTGCGGAGGAGGTTGCCCGCATGTCGCTGGACGAGCTTCTTAAATACCAAGAGGCCTCCGGCATTGATTCTGTCAGCGTATCGAAGTTCATCTCCTTGAGGAAGGCGAAGAAGATTGCACTGAAGGACGCGGGCTGGATGAGCTGACGCAGAAGATCGTGTTCACAAGAGCGGAACTGAACCGGCAATCAGGGTAAGCCCTGCTACATCTTTGAAAGTTCTACACCGGACGAATCAATATTTCTACCAAATCGACGCAAAGAGCGGCAGCATTATTTATGCCGGGAAATTTATCACCCTTGCCCAAGCGAAGAAAATCGCCTTGATGATGCCGATGCATGGATAAAGTCGGCTTTACCGAGGAAATCCTTGTGAGCGGCGGCATCAAAACGCCTTACTACCGGCTTGTCTTTGCCGATGCAAAACACAGTGGACATACCGCATTGATGCGGTGCTGGGCACTGTGTTGGGCAGAAACAAGAAAGAGATCGACAACGAGGCTTCATCTCTCCGGAAGAAGCAAAGAAGATTGCCCTTAAGGATGCGGGGCTTGATGAAGCCACACAAAAATCGTGTTCACCAAAGAGGTGCTGAGCCGTAATAAGGGCGGCAAGCCCTGCGTTACATCTTGGAGTTCTACACCGCGAAGAAGCAGTATTTTTAGCAAGGTAGATGCCAAGAACGGCAGCATCATTGAGGCGTATCACTTCATTCTTTTGGCGGACGCGAAGAAAAATCGCGTTGGACGATGCCGGGGGTCAAATGTGAAGGTGGTTCACGGCAGAGGAGCTGATTGCCGGCGGCATCAAAAACGCCTTACTATATCGGCTTGTCTTTAAACGATGCAAAACACAGTGGACATACCGTATTGATGGGTGCTAGGGCATCGTGTTGAGAAGCAGCAGAAAACGAGCTTCATATCTCCGAAGAAGCAAAGAAGATTGCCCTTAAGATGCGGGGCTTGATGAAGCCGCACAAAAAACTTGATGAAGCCGCACAAAAAATCGTGTTCACCAAAGAGGTGCTGAGCCGTATTGGGCAAAGCCCTGCTACATCTTTGGAGTTCTACACCGCGAAGAAGCAGTATTTTACAAGGTAGATGCCAGAACGGCAGCATCATTGAGGCGTATCACTTCATTCTTTAGCGGACGCGAAGAAAATCGCGTTGACGATGCCGGGGTCAATGTGAAGGTGGTTTCACGGCAGAGGAGCCGGTTGCCGGCGGCATCGGCAGCCTTACTATCGGCTTGTCTTTAACGATGCAAAAACACAGTGGACATACCGCATTGATGCGGTGCCGGGCATCGTGTCGGAGAAATCCCGCGAGAACCTCGGTGCGCCGAAAACATCTCCTCCGATTGACCCGCTGACCGCGCGCGTTCGTGTCGGAAGTCTGGCGATATGACGGCGCAGAAACCGTTTCCTTAATTATGAATCGGCTATGAATCGGGCGTAACAAGCAGGGGCTTACCGACATGCGAGGGCAGAAACGGCCTCCGGCAGCGTAGGGGCATACCCGGTAAATCGGCGCTGTTTCGTGAGTGGATACCGCGATGTAATTCAGTGCCGGACGGCATCCCGACATCAAAAAATCAGCAAGACCCTCTTGAACGGGTGCAGGCGAAGCTGACGTAGGCAGAAAAGCCACCGCAAGATACTCATTGACACCTTCATCAACGCGATTTTCCCCGCGATGCGATGATAAAATGGTGATTACCTTCAACTACAAGGAAGGCACAAAACCATCACCCTTGCGGAATTGCAGGAAGCTATCGGCAGCAAACGGGCTCATATTCGATTGCCTTTGCTGCGCCGAAAAACGACAGGCCTCCTTTTTGAAGCCTCCGTCGTTTGCTCGTTATGTTCGCCATGCGGCAAGCTCCGCTCGGTGCGGCAATTCGTATACAAAGCCGCATACGGCTGCGGTGCAGGCGATAAGGTAAACCACAAAGGGCAGGTATCATGCGATGCCCAAGCCAGATCGTATTTGCTTTAATAATGTCGGGTATCTGATGCAAATCATTTCCATTCCGTTTCCGGCTCGGCGCGGTCGCAGATAAGGGTAACATCGGAGAAACTGTGCAAAACAGAGGCCGGAACGCGGGGTTTGCAGGCCCTGTAAGAGCTTTTGCCTGCATTACGGCTCGAACGATTTCGCCGTTCGCTGCCCGTTTCGCCGGAGCAACCTGTAATGGTTTTATAATGCTGCATAAAACCCGCCTTTAATAATAAATCAAGCATTATTATTATACCACTGCTGCGCGAAATATGCAATAAATAATAAGAAAAATGCATATTTATGCGTTTGCCTGCCCGGTATTGCTGGTATTTACGGTTTATATGATTGCCCTGCGCAGCACTCCGTTGTTGCCGGTAGGCAGGCTTTTTATCGGTGAGCGATAAAATATCGGCTTTTGCGGCGCATTTGTTTCAGTTTTTTTATCAGAATCATTCCCTGCGGGCATTTGATTTTGTATATTCGACTGCTTCGGCAAGGTTAAAATTCTTTCTTGAAAGAAAAACACAAAAAGACCGTTGCAAAACCGTTTTTAGCACACAACTGAACGAAGCAATACTGAT
>VOFG01005047.1_pt1 | contig 13637 bp, 21 predicted proteins | sample 5384171 | NCBI WGS metagenome assembly VOFG01 (sample SAMN12384726, study PRJNA508395) | human gut metagenome | isolation source: healthy gut F | host: Homo sapiens | reverse complement strand
ATCCAATATACAGGATTTAGAAGACTTTATCCTCAGTGATAATCTGCTGCCGATTGGAAGTCTGTTATATCTGTTGTTTTGCACCAGCAGATATGGATGGGGATTTGAAAAATTCCTGGCAGAAGCAAATGAGGGAGCCGGTGTTAAATTTCAAGATGGGCAATGTTTTACGTAAGTTATATCCTTCCGCTGATTGCGATCTTTATTCTGGTTCAGGGATATATTATGAAATTTTTCTAAATAAATTTAAATGAGAAGCATTTAGAACATGTAAAAATACAGCAAAAGCAGAGGCCTGTGCTGTAAGAGAACAGCATACGGCTTCTGCCCAAGCATTATTTTTTTAGTTGTCTAAAAAAATTAACAATTTTGAAAAATTTGTAGTTGACAACTGAAGAATGTGTATTATACTATTCAACGTAATCGAGACGAGGCGTGGCTCAGTTTGGGTAGAGCGCAGCGTTCGGGACGCAGAGAGTCGCGTGTTCGAATCACGTCGCCTGATTCATTTAGGCCTGATGGTCAAGCGGTCAAGACGACGCCCTCTCACGGCGTAAACCCGTCTGATTCCCGGTCAGGTCATATGGTAAGGCTGCTGCATTTGTAGCGGCTTTTTTTTTAAAAATGAATATGCCATTGTAGCGCAGTTGGTAGCGCAACGCATTCGTAATGCGTGGGTCGCCGGTTCGAGTCCGGCCAGTGGTTTTGCTTGAAACCCCTTTGTATTTAAAAGGGTTTTTCTTTTTTGCACAAAATAAAAAGAGGTTTGCGAAAACCTCTTTTACTGGCTAAATCCCATTATTTTCCCATTATCTTGATTTTTCCCAAGAACGGACTCCATAATGTCAGCCGCTTCCTGGCTTTTTTTTTCTTAAAGAAATAAGCATATATATTGAGAGTGGTACTGGGATCTGCATGTCCAAGGACACCGGCTACAGACCGGGGATCCATGTTGCTGCCGATCAGGATGGATGCAGCGGTATGTCTCGATCATGGAGTGTAACACTTTCGGAAGCTTCTCATCTTCAGACTGTGCTACGTTTTCATTGAAGATCCGGATCAATCGTTTGAATTCATGGCGTGGGCTTCCCAAGGTCCATTTGTTTTCCGTTTTCCTGAATAAAACAAAATTCTTTTTAAATTCCTTCCCCGGTATCCCTGCCAGCGGTCGCCCCAGGATCAGGCATTGCTTTTTTTTGCTCTGTCAGGTACTGGGCAGCTACATCCATAACAAAGCGTGGAACGACCACGGTACGTGTGGATCCCGTTTTGGTTTCTTTCATGTAAGTCTCACCGTCTACGTGGGCAGAGGCCTACAAACATTGACCGTGCATTTTTCCAAAATCCGATCATTCCGGTAAGTGCCAGATTCTCACCCCGTCGGTCTCCTGTAAAAAGAAAAAGCTGAAAACAGAAGCGCCATTTCAAGGGAAGCTGCCAGCTTTGCGTATATTCAAGGACGGTGTAAGTTGTTCCGTTCTTTAGCTTCCGGGTATGGGCTTTATGCTTTATGTCAATTGGATTGTCCAGAGCCCACAGGAACCATTTTGCCTGTTCAATGGTAAAATACTTCACCGAATATTCTTTTGACCGTTTTACGGCGGTTTGAGCGTTTTCTGGCATAGATCAGAGGATTGATAGAAAGATAACCTTCTGACACAGCATAGGAGAGTACAGCGCTTAATACAGCCAGGTCCTTATGGATCGTTGTTTCAGACAAAGGTCCGGGGCGGTTATCCCTGGGACTTTGGGATCGCGGATCAGGCGGGCATATTCATTGGCTGTGTGGCCGTTGATCCGTGAAAGCTTTATAGATCCAAGATAGGGGATCAGGCGCTGGTTAAGAATATTGCGGTACGAGGCATAAGTAGTACGGGCCAGTTCCGGCGGCTGCATATCCACTAGGAAAAGACGGCTGATCTTTCCAGGGTAAGCTTATCAGAATCCAGATTTTCACCGTTTTTCATACGGTTTTCCAGACTGTCAGCAAACTTACGCGCTTCACTGAGTGCTTTTTCTCTGACCAGGTTTCTTTCGGTTTAAACATACGGCTAATGGTGATACTGCTTTCCTGTGCTGTCATAACCGTCTGCATCCTGGATCTCGTACCCAGTCCCTTTTTTTCTGATAGATGCCATAGTATACCTCCTAAAGAGTATAAAAATACACCTCTTGCCGAGATGCTCCTGAAATGGTATAATCTGACTTGGAGTGTAGGTTATATCTTTCCAGAGTATCTGGCAAGAAAAATCTATGTAAAGCCGTTCGGTACGCCAATACCGGGCGGTTTTTTGTGTTTCCAGGTCTTTATTATCTATAACAAAAAAGCCCTGGAATATATTTCCAAGACTCTTTCAGCGACCGCCCAGCAGTCATTTGCTAATATCAACATTATAGCATATGAAAAAGTCTTGTCAAATATTTATGACGGGTGAAAAAAGAAAAAGATGCTATCAGTTGCCTGATAACACCTTCTTTAATTCACCGTAGCGTGAGTGCTCACGATTCAATCATATCCGTATTGTAAAGCAAAAAATATGATCTTGTCAAGGCGTATAAAAGTAAGTGTAAATCAGGTAATATCGTTTCCAAAAAAGTTGAATTTGCAAGTAATTCTTACAGGTTCTGTTTATTTCAATAGATCTGCAATGGTAATGGACAGATCTTTTAATTTTTGAACTTATTCAGACATAAAATACTGACACCTGTTCCAATAATAATCCTGTTCCAGACGGAATAGGGGAACACATTTTTGCTACAGATTCGCTTTCACGGTATTCTTTTAACGCTTCCAGATATTTGGGACGATGAGCATCCTCAATGATCAATGGGGGAAATATTATGGCGCAGACATTCCCTAAAGAGAATCATCCGGCCAGTGCGTCCATTTCCGTCCTGGAAGGGATGAATGCTTTCATAGCGAACATGAAATTCGGCTAGAATTTCAAGAGTGACTTCCTCGGAAGCATACCAGGAGATCGGCTTTTCCATTTCTTCTGGGACTTTTTACTTGAAGTACTGTTTCATACATACCGACAATGTTCGGACGTTTCTTGTAGTCACCAATTGCATATCCGTTAGCGCGATCTTCAAAGACACCGCTTTTTAGTTCATAATGGAACTGCTTGATCGGTTCCTGGCTGAGAGTTGATCGATTGTTTCAAGCATCTTATTGAACATTAAGAAGTGCCCGTTCATTTCCTCTACATCTTTTTTGCCCGGTAATAATCATCTGATTTTGGAAGCGTGCCGGTATCAAAAAGGGAAGCAGTCTGTTCTTCCGTCAGCGTGCTGCCTTCAATCTTGTTGGAGTTATAAGCAAGTAATCGCTGGGTGAGGCCATAGACTCCAGAGCGGTCACGGCGCTTCCATTCTATATGAAAACGTTCCATAAGGAACTGAATAAATTCTGTTGTTGTCATGATAGCTCCTTTCTAGTTGATTTTAGTGTAACCATTTTGTTGACATCACCAAAATGGTTTTTTTTTTTACCACTCAATAAGGGGGGTATCCGTACTGATCGCGGAATCTGCCATGAAGAATTTTGCTGATATCATGCATCCAACCCAAAGTAAAAAAACAAAAGTACAGAAGAAAAGAACCCCTTTCCAAAAACGTCCGACATAAAAAATAATGAAATCCCAATAAACCGCCAAAAATACATAGAAGCAATGCAGTTTTCTAGATTTATGGCTAGTATTTGTAACAAAATTACTCATAATTATTCCCCTTTTCTTATTTCCAAATATTTCCAAACCAATATACACAAAGGATATAATAAACGAATGCGTCCAGTCTTTCCAGAACAGCAGAAAGGTGTGAGGCTTGATGATCAAAAAAGTACATAAGCTATACAGACTGCAGAGTGTTTGCGATATGTTACCGGAAAACCCGTACTATCTACTATAACCTACTTTTTAACCACAATCTGACAAAACTCTACTATATCCGTTAACCCAGCTCCGGAAGGCTGGGCGCCTTTTGAGAAGTTTCCTTCCTGGTACCGTTTCCGGCCTCAGCAGGTGGATTAAGCTTTTCAAGATCGTCCCGATCGTCAGGATTAATAATCCAGGATCAGCAGCTACAGCAGACAGTAGCTGCTTTTTGAAAAATCCATTGCTGCTTTTCTGATGTCTGGATCCAGTTCAAAATATGTTTTCATGATCTTCAGCTCCAGTGGTGTAGCACCTTTGGCCTTTGCAAAGTCGTCCAAGCTAAAGGTTGTAGGCTGGGCGAACATTGGTTCTGTGCCATTTCGTAGCCATTCTTCATTTACATCGAATACAGAACATATAGCTTTGATGCTACTATCAGCTACAGTAGAGCCTTTTTGCTCCATATAACTAACTCCAGATTGCGTTACACCTAGAACTTTAGCGAACTCTTTCTGATTTATTCCCTTAATCTCTTTGCGAAAATATTTTATTCGATCATTTATTGTCATTATTTCACCTCTTTTCTGCTGATAAAACAAATATACCAGTCACTTGTATAAAAGTCAATAGGAATAACAATAAAACTGTTGACAAATACAAGTAACTGGTATAATATCAAAATATAAAACAAGTGAATGGTATTTAAAAACAAATTACTTGTATTAAAAATAATGATGAAAGGAGAGCAACCATTATGGCAGAAAGAAAAAAACAACAGAAAGCTTAATAGCATTAGTAGCAATGGAGTATGAGCCAGAAGCAGCAGAGGCAATGGCCTTTGTGTCTGAGCTGGAACAAAAAAAGAAAAGGAAGACTTCCTCACATTCCTGGAGGGAGTACGTTTCGGAAAACAGTTGGCCCAGAAGAGTGCGTAAGCACTAGAGCATAAGAAAGGGGTGAGAAGAAATGCCTGCTGTACACAAAGACATTCAAGCCAGTGACAAAGAAGAAAAGAACCCACATTTCCCAGTCTGGAAAACATGGATTCTTATTTCATTAATAGTCAGTCAGATTTAACAGCAGTTCAGATCCGTCAGGCGAATGAGGAGCTGTGGAAAGCTGTGATTCAGTTGGGAGATCATCTGAGTGATCATTTGGATAATGAGATTCAATACAATGAGGCAATGAGCCAGCTTCTTGAAGAGGAAAATCAACTTCTGGAGGAATGTAACAGGAAGTTGGGGGATCGTTTGAATTAGATTTTAATTGATCATAAATAGCCCCTAGTAACTCAAGCTCTTTTGCGATAGCTTCATGTATTGTTTTTGCTGAATTTTAAGCATTTCTTCATTTTGCTGAATAATCGTAGCATCATTTTCCATTTCTTCTTGGTGGTATTTTTCTTGCCAAGCTGCTGGAGATAAGCTTTGGTAGTATGAAATGCATGCAATAACTATTGTTATGAGCAAACTGATTATGCTTAATGCTTTTTCAGATGGCAACTTAATTAGTGATTTATTCTGAATGGGGGATTTACTTCTTCGTCATAATCGAAATTCTCAGGGATAAGCTGTTTGGGAATTTCTACGTAATTATCGACAACATGGTGCGTTGATAGCATCTATTAATGACTCTAATTGATAGATTAATACGTCATTAATATTATTGAGGGATTGTGTATCTAATGATTTAGCAATAAAGAAAAATCATTTTACGCATGGAAACAATAGAACTTTGAATGAGTTCGGAAAATTGAGTGCAATATGATTCCGAATAAAGGGCAGATGCCTCTTTAAGTGATGCAGCCATTTGACTTAATGCCGCGTTTAGTGTATCAGGCTGGAAAGCTGATTCATAAAGTGTTGTGATCTGTTTTATTTGGGCAATGAGACGTTCCAGCGCAGAAGACAAGTCAACAGATTGTTTCATAGAAAACTCCTTTGTATGTACTCAGCCCTGGCGGGGGCTTGTAAGTACAGTATAGGACGGGAAGATAAAATGTAAACAGACAGAAAAAGGGGTGAGAAGAGATGAAGAAAAAACATAATAAGCTGCATTATTGCGCTGGCATGCTCCCAGTATTTGTATTTTTATCAGGTGGGAGCATGTCCAGATATGAAGAGGCCAGTATATATTGCCTTGTCTATTTATGTGTAAATCAGCTTTTGAATTAGAAGATTTATAAAGACTTAATTTCATTGGAATAAAGATTAATGAACCAAAAAAGTTAAATTGAAAAAAATTAAGATTGATTCTTCTAGGATAAAATCAATCCAGTTTAAGAAAGAGCTTGGAATAGAAAAAGGTAGCCTTTAATGCAACTAAAGGATTAAACGCTTTTTGTAATCGTATACAAAAAATCCCAATTGTTTAATAGGTCAGAGTAATGCTGTTTTGCAATTTCATAATTTACATAATCTGGATTGCTACGTTTCATGCTTTCTTTTTTGATAACTGTATTTAACAATAATGGGGTAATAGGACAAAACTTTTTAAGATTTTTGGTGTTTGCTGACTCTGCGTATATATACCTATTCAATAAAAACAAGGACTTTTTAATCTCAAAGAGGCAATGCAAGGAATGAATAATTCCGTGTGCGTATACGGTTAGAAAAAGCAAAATAAGGACTTCTTTTTTGTGAAGGTGTGAAAGTTGTTCTATTAATTTATTTACTTTGGAATATAGAGCCATAAGCTATTCTCCTTTCTTTAGTACTTAGCCCTGGCAGGGGGCCTGTAAGTACAGTATAAGACAGGGAAAAAGGAAAAGTAAACAGACAGAAAAGGGGTGAAAAATGCTCAGTGGGTTACTATACACGGGCAGACTTGTGTACAACCACTCGGTCAATTAAAATAAGGGAGTCTGATGCACAAATCAGGCTCCATATCTTCTGTTAAAGATTTCCATGACAGCGGTATAAATGTTGGGGTTGTTTTTCGTACTTCAAGCAGCACACCCTTGCTATGACATAATTCTTCGATACTTTCAAGGCTTCGAAATGTCATTGCAAAAGTCTGTTTTCGTTTATAATCTCTCAAACAGCGTTCTGCGGTATTGTTTGTGGTTGGCACCCTCATGTCATGCAGGAAAAGAAGATGCTCTGTTTTATATTCCTGCATCCGGCGATATAAGTTGTAGCCTTCGCGGTAATACGGGCTTGGCTCATTACGTTTGTATTCTTCTTTGGCTTTGTCCAGGATTTCCTGATACTCTGTCTCAAAGCCAGCTACTGTTTGAGCGTCTAACGATGCTTCACCAGTATGTTCTTTCCGGTAATGTATCATTCGTTGGAGCAGTTCTCTCATTCGCCGGTTCCAGGTAAGGGATGACTCATTTTCCATGCTGTCTTTCAGATACCGTTCTACATGCGCAAGGCATTCCTGATGAGCGCTTCCATAACGGTAAAAAGTAATTTCATGATCGTGTACCAGAATCCCCGGAAATCTTCTGTTACAGTTCCCTTTACGCCTTCATGCCCCTTTTTCTCACGGGCAAAGTAAAGTACCTTTTCCTCATCTGAAGATGCGCAGACAAATACATAGGCGCTTTCTCCGTTTACGCGGGCATTTGTACAGTCTGTATGCAGAACCGGGCAGGACAGCAGGTCTGCAAAGATTTTTTTCCGTTCTGTTTCTGTTTTGGAAGAAAACTCACGGCAGAGTTTATTGATCATTCCTCTGGAAATTTTCAGCTTTCCACCTGTCAAATCAGAGAGAAAGCGCTGGCTTTTATCAATGGAAACTGCACAGTCTGTATTTAACAGAAATAAAAGTGACTTGATGCTGCCATCATAGTTCACATCATCAACCACTCCTGCGGGAAAAGCTGCATGGACTTTTTTCTCCCGTCTTGGAGTTACGATATACATCTGCCTGATATTCCGTTACATGAAGAATCATTTCAATGGAAACAAGCTGTTTGGTTATGATCTTCTTTGTTTTTTTGAAATCCGGATCCTCTGCCACAATTTTGGGCGCAGGCAGATGTACAGTCTGAGTTGCTTCCTGCTTTTTCCTTCCATGATGGGCGTGCCCTGGCTGCGCTCCGGGTTTTCTTCCAGTGCGTTCACGATTGTTGGATATTTTTCGACGGTTTCTTGATTGTGATGACAGAATGGAGGAATTTTCATAATCACGGTTCAACTGTGCCAGAAGTTTCTTATTCTGTCCCTCTGTTTTTTCCAGCTGATCCTTTAGCTCACTGTTTTCACGGCGCAGTCCAGCGACCTCAGACAATGCCCGATCACGGCGTTGTTCTGCGGCAAAGCGCATTCTTTTAGCCTTTTTAATGCATGCTCCAGATCTTTCATCTGTGCATTCAGTTCCTTAAGTGCATCTTCATATGCCTCTTCGCACCATTTCCAGGCTTTTCTTACATCTTTGCGAAGATTTTCAATCGTTTGTTTCAGACGTTTTATCTGTCGTCGGTACTCATCAAGTACTTTTTGATGTTCCATTTGAATCTGTTGGAATCGTTCTCCTGATTCATAATCGGCTACTTTTTTCTCAATATTCGGTTTTCACACTGCAACGCTCCAATATATTCAAACGGCTTTCCCATTATGATTGCTCCAATGCTTTAATGATTTTATCCTGGTTTTCAATCAACTGTTTCAGAAGACGGATCTGTTCTTCCTGGGCTTTAATTGTTTTTAAAAGTTCTTTATTTTCTTTTTTCGTACTGTTCGCAGACACCCTTTTGAAGTTTCAGTAACTGCTCGATTTTTACAGACATGTCATTCATGCTCATCCCTCTTTTCATGGAATGATTATAGCAGAAGATCTGAATTTATGCGAATTTGCAGGAGATTTATCATTCGTCATTTTTCATGTGAATAACTCTAAAAAATGGTCAGATAAGAAGCTGGCGTGGAGAAACCATCCACAAAAATCGATGAATTCAACACGCCTCAAAAGAGAATTTATAGATACTGTTGATAACTTAAGCAATAAAACATGTAGCCGGAAGCGATATCCGCAGAATTTCTTCCGGCTAAAATAGTTTTGATGAAAAAGAAAATGATTTTCGTCACTTTCCACAATGAAAATGAACTACCCGTGTATAGTAACCATGAATGAACTGCAACGGATAATAATAAATGAACAGAATCTGGATTTTAGCTTGTTTTAGACAGCAAAAAACCCGCAGATAATGGAATGATCTTTCCAAAACCTGCAGGTGTGAATTTATAAGTTAGAGATCCACGCGCCTTGCTTTGTACCGGCATCACAAACGTTACTCATGCAGTTAACTCAGTCCAGGCTGCCTTACGGCACACGAAAGGTCCTGCTTAGTGCTGCTGCATTCCTGCCCTGACACGGTTCACAGGTTTCCGTTGCGTAAGACCCAAACGTCAACGCCACTTACACAAGGCAGCTTTGCAATGGTCGGTCCGGGGCAAGGCATCACCTCTGCTGGAGCGGATTGCAGATACAGGGCACCGCTATCTCCCCGGCTGCGTGGAAACTTTATGACAAATTTATGCTTATCCAGTATACCTGTGGGGCGTGTTTTGTCAAGTTCCAGTTTGCAGTCCACTTTATCTCATCAAGTGATCTGCTTTTTTCATAATACTGTCTGCGCACTGCGTCCGGTACCAGTCTGCCACCGGTGGCCCAGGCAATATGGGCTGCGTGTTCCATTTTATCTTCCAGTCCATGCTCCTTTAAAAAACTGTTTTCCCTCTTTGCTGGAACAGATTTTTGCCGGTCCCATAAAAGGCAGCACAGGAACTTGGCTCTATAAAGATATCTTCTGTCTCTTTTAATGCGCCCATGAAACGATACAGTTTTTCATCTTCTACTGTAAATTCTCCTGCCAGCATAGGGGGCAATGGTCTTTCCTACAAACTTTGACGGTCGTCCTACTGCCAGACCATCTGCCTCTGTTTTTCCGGAAAGTCCAATATCCTGAACGCAGATATCATTATGCAGACCCGTCATAACGCCTAAAAGCATACAGGGCGCCTGTACCGGCTCCTCAAAGAAGCAGTATACATTATCCCCAAATACCTGTTTTAAACCGAAAGTCACACCACCTGGCGCGCCGCCTACTCCGCAGGGAATATATACAAGCAGCGGATGTCCGCTATCTACGGACACACCAGTTTCTTCCAGCTGCTTTTTCAGGCGTTTGGCTGCTACGGAATAACCTAAAAACAGATTTACGGAATTTTCATCATCCACAAAATAGCTCATGGGGTCTTCCTCTGCCAGCTTTCGTCCCCGTTTTACTGCTTCACTGTAATCAGAGGCATATTCTACCACATTAACACCTTTCTGGCGCAGAAGATCCTTTTTCCACTGTTTTGCGTCCATGGACATGTGGACTGTTACATTATATCCAAGTGCCGCACTGATAATGCCAATCGATAGACCTAAATTTCCTGTGGATCCTACGTGAATGGAGTGTCTGCTGAAAAATTCCTTAAACTCCGGAAGCGCAAATTTTTTCGTAGCTTTCTCCTTCTTTTAACATTCCTTTTGAAAGAGCCAGGTTTTCTGAATGTTTCAATATTTCGTAAATACCGCCTCTGGCCTTTACGGAACCGGCTACTGCCAGGTCACTGTCCATTTTTAGCAACAGACGACCGGAAAGCTCTGCTTTCCATTTTTCATTCAGCCGCAGTTTCATTTGTGGTATTTCTTTTTAACGGGGACTCGATCAATCCTCCTGACACTTCTGTTTCCGGGAACGTTTTTTTTTAATAAAAGGGCAAAACGTTCCCATCTGCGCTCTGCATCGTCAATATCTGCCATAGAAAGGGTCTGTCCTTTCATGGCATCTTTTTCATATCAAGCAGTCCCGGATTGATCCATATTACCTCCTTGGCCTGCTCCATATCTTTTATCAGGGGAAATTTATCTTCTATTTCCCTTATATTTTCCATCATATCTTGTTTTATCCTTTCAGCTGGTCTCCCATTATGTCATTTACATATTTTCTCGTATACTCCAGCAGTTCCTTCTGCCAGGATACTTTGTCATAACCATGGGTGGCTCCAGGAACTACATGGCGGACTGCGCCTGGGACTGTTTTTTCATAATTGGCAGAATTATACACCAGTACATCCTTATCTCCATCTCCCTGGATCAGCCGCAAAGGCTTTTTGAAATTTTTGATCGCTGCCAGCGGGTCGATCTGTGGCGCATCCAGATTTTCAAAAAAATTCATGGCATACCAGATCTCCCATAAAATCTACGTCTTCCCCTTTAAGTCCCCCGATCGAACAGATCTGCGCCTAACAGATGACGGAAATTCTCATATGGCTCACTGCAGGGACTCCAGAGCAGAATACCATCTAACGGTACTTCATTACACAGTACAGATGTAACAATACCACCCATACTGTAGCCTAATATCATAAATTTCTCTGGCCTGATATTCTCTTTGATCCAATGAAGTACTACTTTTGTATCTTCGATCTCTCCGTAAATCGTGGTGTAATGGCTATCACCTTCACTGTCTCCGGCACCTGCACAATCAAAACGGCAGATGGTATATCCTTCTTCCTGCAGTTCATGGCTGGCATTTACCATAATGCGGTGAGGTGTTATCTTGTTCCCAAAAAAATCCATGTTTATAAGGACCACTTTCTTTCCGCGGACAGAAGGATCTTTGTATTCTAACAGGCACACCATATCTTTTCCACGGCTCTTTAATGTAAACGCTTCGATCATTGTATCTTCCTCCTTTAGCAGCCCATGTTCTCTCGGAATCTTTCTGTGCCTGATTTTGTGAGAAGATTTTTTTGTCAGTTGTGTCCAAATTTCTGAGGCGTTGGCGTTGCGTCCGCCTCTGAAATTCGGGTGCAACTGGTGGAAAATCGGCCACAAAAGCAGGTTCAGGAAAGACTCCGAGAGGACATGTCTCAATCTTCTGATAGAAGCAGGTAAATAAGAATGCGTTTGGTGATAATACCTCTACAAAGTCGTAAGTAGTAGACAATGTTTTCATAATTCCTAATAACAGGAGAACGCTTCCACCAAATGGCATGCAGGCGTTAAAGGAGTCGCAGGCTACTGCCGGGAAATTAGCTCTTCTGTATGGATGAAGCTTTGCTTTCTGTCCTACTGCGTTTACTAATGGAGAAGCGCAGATATTTGGAATGGTATTGATAGCGCTGATCGAAAACGGAAAATACAGTGCTGAACAGGAAGATGAGCAGTTCTGCGCCTCTGGTGGTCTTAATATTTCTGCTGAGGCGGTCTACTAATTCGCCCATATAACCGCTGGTGATAAGCAGAGAACCCATATTCTTTCTGTTATAATTAATTTGTGAAAAAAATTAATAACATAATCTATTCTAACCCAAAACAGGCAGTTTTGCCAATGCTAATTCAAGATTATTTGGACATCTGTGATCCAGTGCTGACTTTTGATAAATTTATGGGAGAAATTGAACTGGAGAAGTATCTGAAAAATATTCCACAACATTATACAGGAAGACTCAGATATGACCCGGTCAGCATGCTGAAAACAGTTTTGTTTGGATTTATGGCGAATGGCTATATATCATTGCGCGAGTTGGAGGACCAGTGTAAAGTCAATCTCCGCTTCATGTATCTCATGGATCATCAAACACCTTCTTATCGTACCTTCGGCTACTTCATTAACGAGGTACTTGCTGATTCCATTAAAGAGAATATTTCAAGACATAAATAAAAAAAATCTTCGAGACAGAACATGTGGATCTCCAACATCTATACATCGATGGATCCAAGTTTGAAGCAAATGCAAATAAATATTCCTGGGTGTGGAAAAAACCACAGAAAAAGCCAGATACCGTCTCTTTGATAAGATTACTACACTTTTGAGGAAATCAATGAAGAACTGTCATGTACAGGGATAAAGCTTTGTATCAATAGTGAGTATGCACCTGAGTATCTGAAGAAAGCGACTGAACAGTATGCAGAAGCCTGGCAGATTGATGAAACGATGTTTGTTCATGGGAGGGGACATCGCAAAACCACGCAGCAACGGCATTATGAAAACTCAGGGAGTATGCTGCTAAGTTAGAAGAATACGTGGAAAAAATCAAAATCTGTGGGAAGGAACGCAACAGCTACTCAAAGACAGATCATTCAGCCACTTTTATGCGGATCAAAACGGACTATATGAGGAATGACCAGCTGCTGCCAGCCTACAATGTGCAGGTGGGCGTTGCGGATGAATACATAGCTGTGGTGGATGTAAATCAGTATCGCTCAGATATGGATTGTTTTGTTCCGTTGATGAACAAGTTTTATACTACATATGGCTTTTTATCCGAAGTATCCAGTGGCAGATGCCGGATATGGTTCTTATAACAATTACATCTTTTGTGAACAGCATGGAATGGAAAAGTATATGAAATTCACCATGTTCAAGAAAGAGACTACTGACAGGAAGCATCGTAAAGATCCATTCCGAGCAGTAAATTTTCCAATTGGTGAAGACGGAATCATGCGTTGTCCAAACGGGAAAAACATTTTATCTTCGGTATCGAAAAAACGTAAAGGGAAACAAGTATGGACGTCAGGAAGAAGTGTATCAGTGTGAGGACTGTTCCGGATGTCCATACGCAGAACAATGTAAAAAGACAGATAAAAACCGTATCGTTCGGATCAACCGTGAACTTACAGCGATGCATCAGGAAGTAATTGAAAATCTTGAAAGTATCCAGGGAGCGCTTCTAAGGATGAACAGATCCATTCAGGCAGAAGGTACCTTTGGTATCATGAAAAACGACCGGTGGTACAAAAGAATTGTCCGAAGAGGAA
>VOFG01004972.1_pt1 | contig 13637 bp, 15 predicted proteins | sample 5384171 | NCBI WGS metagenome assembly VOFG01 (sample SAMN12384726, study PRJNA508395) | human gut metagenome | isolation source: healthy gut F | host: Homo sapiens | reverse complement strand
CCAGTGCCAGAAGCAGGGCGATGATCTTTTTCATTTAGCGATTCCTCCTAAATTTTTTTGTGGGTTGCGAATGATCGGGTGCAAAACGAAAAAAACTTTTTGCAGGTCAATCAAGTGCCTTCATTTTACACGATTTATGCAAAGAATGCAATCCCCTTTCAAAAAAATATTTAGTTTTTGTGCTGTTTTGCTGATATTCGACCATATTGACCTAACAAATTTTTAGATTTTCGGGACGGTTGTAAGCTATGCACAGAAATGATTCGTCAGAATTGTTCAGAATCACTTTTTCGTTTCGATAAAGCTGTACGCCTTTCACAACAACCTAAAAAATTTTTAGCTTTTTGCGCGCCTTGTCCTTTGCGCAGACAAAGCGGGCGGATTTCGTGAAGTTTGACGAAAGACGGACGTGGAAAACGGGCGGCAAACATGATATGATAGCTGCAGTTGATCATGATGCGGCGCTTTGTGTATGAGACGCGCCGCTTTGAAAGAGGGAGTATTCATGCACGAACCGTTCTTCCTGCGCGGGACGCTTTTATACAGCAGCAGCCCGGATACCATTGAAATTCTCGACGACGGGTGGCTGCTCTGCCGCGACGGCAGGGCGGCAGGCGTCTTCCGCAGCAAGCCCGAGCGCTTCGCGAACCTGGACGTTTTTGATTATACGGGAAAGCTCATCATTCCCGGCATGACGGACCTGCACGTCCACGCGCCGCAGTTTTCCTTCCGCGGACTCGGCATGGATTTGGAGCTTCTCGACTGGCTGAATACCTATACCTTCCCCGAAGAGTCCAAATATGAGGACCTCTCGTATGCCGAAACGGCCTATGAGAGCTTTGTGACGCGGCTTGCCCGCAGCACGACCACGCGCGCGTGCATCTTCGCGACGCTCCATCTGCCCGCGACGCTCCTTCTCATGCAGAAATTGGAGGACGCGGGCCTCGATACCTATGTCGGCAAGGTCAACATGAACCGCAACTGTCCGGCCTACCTTCGCGAGATTTCGACGAATCAGGCCATCCGGGACACAGAGAGCTGGGTCTTGCAGTCGCGCGAGCGCTTTGTGCGCACGAAGCCGATTTTAACGCCGCGCTTTATTCCGTCTTGTACGGACGATTTCATGTATGCGCTCTCGCGGCTGCGCGCAAAATACGATCTGCCGGTGCAGAGCCACCTGTCTGAAAATCCTGGGCGAAATTGACTGGGTGAGAGAGCTCTGCCCAAGGTCTAAATTCTACGGCGACGCGTACGACCAGTTCGGCATGTTCGGCGGGGGGTATCCCTGCATCATGGCGCACTGTGTGCACTCGAATGAGGCCGAGCAGGAGCTGATGCTCAGACGGGCGTGTATATCGCCCACTCGCCGGAATCGAATATGAACCTTGCCTCCGGTGTCGCGCCGGTCAACCAGTTTATCGACCGGGGACTTCATGTGGGACTCGCGACTGACATCGCCGGCGGCAGCCATGAGAGCATGCTGCGCGCGATGATGCACGCCATTCAGGCGTCGAAGCTTCGGTGGCGGCTGCTCGACCAGAACGTGAAGCCGTTCAGCTTTGAGCGTGCGTTCTATCTGGCGACCATGGGCGGCGGCCAGTTCTTCGGCAAGGTCGGCTCGTTCCTGGACGGATACGAGCTGGACGCGGTGGTGCTGGACGATGCAGGTCTTGAGCATCCGCAGCCGCTTTCCGCCCGCGCGCGCCTGGAGCGCATGGTTTATCTTGCCGACGAGCGGAACATTGCCGCCAAATTCGTCTCCGGCAGAAAGATTCTGTAAAGACCTGACAACGGCAATCCCCGGATGCTGCATCCGGGGATTTTACCGGTTTTTTACGGGGGAATGGCGTGGAATTTGGATGGTTTCCTGCTTGTATCGTGTGCGGTTGCGTGGTATAATATTGCATCGAAAATGAGGCACAGGGGGGTCCGGTGCCGGAAAGAACAGGCAGACGCAGATGAGAAAGGTAGCAGATATTCACGCGCACATTTTCCCGGCGAAGCTGGCGGATAAAGCACCGGCTTCCATCAGCGCGTTTTATGGCGGCATGGATGTTGCCTGCCACCCGGCAACGGCGCAGAATCTGGCGTTTTACAGCACGAAGGGCGGGGATCACGCGCTTTGTCATGAGCAATTCGGCAACGACGGCGCATCAGGTGCACAGCATCAACGATTTTCTGCCGCAGGCGGTAAAAAATATTCCGGGCGCGATTGCCTTCGGCTCGATCTTTCCGGGCATGGACGGCGCAATCGAAGAGCTGGAGCGGGCAAAGGCACTCGGTATCCGGGGGCTCAAGGTCCATCCGGATTTTCAGAAGGTGCCGCTGGATGATCCGGCGGGCGTTCCCATTTACCGCAGGGCAGCGGAACTGGGGCTGCCGGTGCTGTTCCACATGGGAGACAACCGGTACGATTACTCGACGCCCGAGCGGCTTTTGAATCTTTTGCGGCAGGTTCCTGACCTGCAGGTCATCGCCGCGCACTTTGGCGGCTGGCTCGCGTGGGAGCATTCGTATGAATGCCCGCTGCCGAGTTGCGTGCTGTATGACACGTCGAGCACGCTGCCGATGATTCCGCGCGACATGGTGCTGCGGATGCTCGATAGATTCGGACCCGAGCGGTTTTTGTTCGGGACGGATTTTCCGATGTGGTCGCCCAAAGAGGAGCTGGCGCGGTTTCTGGCGCTGGGACTGGGCGAGGATGTGAACGAAAAGATTCTCTACGGGAATTTCATGAAGCTGTTTGACCTGCACGACGAAGACGAGACGGAGGGTGCGTAACATGTATCAGATCGGTGTGGATATCGGCGGAACCAATATTAAAGTAGGCCTTGTGAATGAGACCATGGAGCTGGTGCAGACGTGCAGCGTCCGGTTCCCGCACGACGGCGCGAGAAGCGTGGTCAAAACCATCGAGGAAGCGGTCAATTTCCTGCTGCGGCGGCGGCATCATCTCTGAACGGCAAAATGTTCAACGGCGGCATGAACCACGGCGTTGAGCTGGGCCACGCGTATCTGGTCGACGGCGGCGAGCCGTGTACCTGCGGCAATCACGGCTGCATGGAGGCCTACTGCGCCGCATCCGCACTCACGCGGGAGGGGCGGCGAGCCATGCAGGCCCACCCGGAGAGTATGCTGGCCGAGAAAGACCGGCAGCGACCCGGCAAAGATCACGCCCAAGCTCGTCACCGACTGCGCCAAGGCAGGCGACCCCGCCGCGACGGCCGTTTTCGACGACTATATCGAGCACCTGAGCTCCGCCTGCGCGTCGATCTATAATATTCTCGACCCAGAGGTACTTGCCCTCGGCGGGGGCCTCAGCGCGGCAGGCCCGTTCCTGTTTGACCCCCTGCAGGACAAGGTCAGCAAAAAGTGCTTCTATTCCACGCGCGGCAAGCTCGTCCCCGCCGTGCTCGGCAACGAGGCCGGAATGATCGGCGCAGCGCTTCTCGCGCGCGACGCAGAAGCTTAACGCCGCGCATCGGTTTTTGTCATTTTCTCATCATAAAAGGAGCGATCAATATATGGTAAGCATCAATTTTGAAGGCGCGAAGCAGTTTTATGCCAGCCAGCCGGACAAGGCCGCGGCGCAGGCCGCGTTTGACACGCTGGTAAACGGTACCGGCGCAGGCAACGATTTCATCGGCTGGGTCGACCTGCCCGTAAACTACGACAGGGAAGAGTTCGCCCGCATTCCAGGCTGCAGCAAAAAAGATCCAGTCTGACTCCAAGGCGCTGGTCGTCATTGGCATCGGCGGCAGCTATCTCGGCGCGCGCGCCGTGGTCGAGCTTCTGAAAAGCCCGAACTACAACGCTCTGCCCAAGAACACCCCGGACATTTATTTCGCCGGCAACGGCATTTCCTCCGACGCGCTGACGGAGATCCTCGCCATGATCGGCGACCGCGATTTCTCCGTGAACGTCATTTCCAAATCCGGCACGACGACCGAGCCTGCCATCGCGTTCCGCATTTTTAAGGCTGCGCTCGAGAAGAAATACGGCGTGGAGGGTGCAAAGAGCCGCATTTACGCCACGACAGACAAGGCGCGCGGCGCTCTGAAGACGCTTGCGTCCCGTGAGGGCTATGAGAGCTTCGTTGTGCCCGACAATGTCGGCGGCCGCTATTCCGTTCTGACGGCTGTGGGCCTGCTGCCCATCGCCTGCTGCGGCATCGACATTGAAGCGCTCATGCACGGTGCACAGGCCGAGCGTGAGGATACGCTGAAGCGCGGTGTGGAAAGCGCCGCCGTGCAGTACGCCATGAGCCGTCAGGCGCTGTACGCGGACGGTAAGAATATTGAAATCCTGGCGGCCTACGAGCCTGCGTTCCGCTTCATGGCCGAATGGTGGAAGCAGCTTTACGGCGAGTCTGAGGGCAAGGACGGCAAGGGTATTTTCCCGGCCTCCGTTGATCTGACCCCCGATCTGCACTCCATGGGCCAGTATATCCAGGACGGCGTTCGTATGCTGCAGGAAACGGTTGTCTTCTTCGACAACTCCAGAACATCTGTTACTGTTCCGTCCGACGAGGAAAATCTGGACGGCTTGAACTATCTGGCGGGCCGCGAGATGAGCTATATCAATGAAAAGGCCATGCAGGCGACCAAGGCCGCGCACATTTCCGGCGGCGTGCCCGTCACCGAGATCCGCCTGCCGGAGATCGGCGAGGAAGCGCTGGGTGCGCTCATCTACTTCTTCGAGTTTGCCTGCGGCCGTGCCTCGTCAATCTGCTCGTCCGTTCCTTCCAGCCGAAGCGCCCGCAGCTCCGAAGGTCAGATCTTCGATCATGCCCTGCGCGCCGGTGCAGCGCGAGAGGCTTGAATCGTGAAATACGGCAAGCGTGCCGTCTTTTAAAAGATGCACGTCCAGCTCGGCACCCCAGCCGTGCGCGATGGCGCGGCGGAAGGCGGGGAGACTGTTTTCCGGAATCTGCGGCTTGTCATGGTAGCCCCGGTGGGCAAAGCGCTGCGCGCGGAAGCAGGACCACAGCGGGTGATTTCGTCTGCCCTGCAGCGCAAGAATATAGAGCACGCAGAGAAGCAATAAAATGTAGAGTACGATCATAAGAATGCCTTCTTTTTCAGTTAATCTTCCATATCCTCGAACGCGGCAAGCCCGCGCTTTGCCTCCGCCTTGCTGTCTCCGTGCCGGACGAAGCACATCGTCACAAACGACATCGCCACGAAAAAAGGCGGCATATGGGAACAGAATCCGGTAGCTGATGCTCCGCATGAGCGTTCCGGCAAGGACCGGGGTCACAACCTGCGCCGCCATGGAGGCGGTGTAGTAAAAGCCGGTGAATTTGCCGGTGTCGGACCCGCGGCACATCTCGACGACCATCGGCAGCGAGTTGACGTTGATTGCCGCCCAGGCAAGCCCCACAAGCGCGAAGACGAGGAACATGACGGCGTTGATGGAGGAAAAACTGGTCGTGAGGACATAGCCCAGAGCAAAGCAGGCGGCAAGCAGCACGATGCCCAGCTGGATGGTTTTCTTTCTGCCGATCTTTGCGGCAAGCGCGCCGATGGGGATGTAGGAGACAATCGCGCCGCCAGTTGCAATCAGAAGGCAGGTCGACGCGCCGCCGAGTCCCTGCCCCATTACGGCGGAGACATAGGTCGTAAACCAGGTGGTCACGCCGTTATAGCCCATGAACCACAGGGCGATCGATGCAAGAAGAAACCCGAGGCTGCGCCGGACGGGCTTCGGAAGGACCTCGGTTCCTGTAGCTTCGGTCTCGGCAAGATTCCACTCGGGGTGCTGCGATTCCAATTTCTGGTTTTCCTTTGCCAGGCGCGGCTCTTTGATCGTGAGGAACAGAATGCCGACCGAGACAAACATGATTGCCGAGACGATCAGGAAAAGCGGCTGATAGTCCAGCCGGTCCGCTTTGGTCAGCCCCATGGCGTCCAGCCGCTTCTGCGAGTACAGAATGGCGGCGACTGCGAGATACAAAATGCCGCCGACGGCACCCATGAGGTTGATGATGGCGTTGGCGCGCGAGCGAAGAGGCTTCGGCGTGAGATCCGGCATCAGCGCAACTGCGGCAGAGCGGTAGGTTCCCATCGCGATAAGCAGCAGCCCCAGCACGATGACAAAGCTTGCCGTCTTGAAGCCGGAAGGCGCGGCGGCGTAGCTGTTGTCCATGAGCGGCAGCAGGTTCATCAGAATCACCGCGCAGCCCGTGCCAAAGAGAATGTAGGGCATGCGCTTGCCGATTTTCGTGTTCGTCTTGTCCGAGCGTGCGCCGAAAAACGGCAGAAGAAACAGCGCCAGCATTGTCTGCCGCCATGATGGCGCCGGAGAAGGTTTCGTTCATGTGGAAGGTTTTCGTCAGAATGAGCGGAATGACGTTGTCATACATCTGCCAGAAGGCGCAGATGGACAGAAATGCGAGACCGGTCAGAATGGTGCGGCGGCTGTTGAGCTTCATGGGCGCGGCTCTCCTCTATATCATAAATATCTATCATTGCGGACACAGCTATTATAGCGGCGCACGGCGCATTTGACAAAAAAGGCGGCGGCTACAATGGGGGAAACGGTTTAGGGAGTGTGAAGGATATGCAGCGTCTGCCGGAGGGCTTGAAGGAAAAGCTGTGCACGTGGTATGACGCGGGGCACCGGGAGCTTCCCTGGCGGCAGGACCGGGAGCCCTATCATGTGTGGCTGTCGGAAATTATGCTGCAGCAGACGAGAGTCGAGGCAGTCAAGGGCTATTACGCGCGGTTTTTGACCGAGCTTCCGACGATTGCGGCGCTGGCAGATTGCCCGCCCGACCGGCTGACGAAGCTCTGGGAGGGGCTCGGGTATTACAGCCGGGTCCGGAATTTGCAGAAGGCGGCAAAGATCATCATGGAGGAATCCGGCGGCGTATTTCCGAAGACGTATGACGCGGTGCGCGTCCTGCCGGGCATCGGAGACTATACGGCAGGGGCAATCTGCTCGATCTGCTTCGATTCTCCCACGCCCGCGGTGGACGGAAATGTGCTGCGGGTTTTATCGCGCGTGATGGAAGACGGCGCGAGCATTACCGCCCAGAAAACAAAAAATGCCTACCGCGAGGCGCTTGTGCCGGTCTACGAAAACGGCCCGCGCGGTACGCTCACGCAGGCGCTCATGGAATTGGGGGCAATGGTGTGCGTGCCGAACGGCGCGCCGCGGTGCGGCGATTGCCCGCTGAAGGAGCTTGTGCCTTGCAAATGCGCACGGCACGTGGGAAGCATACCCCGTGAAGGACGCGAAAAAGCAGAAGCGCGAGGAGGAAAAGACGGTTTTTATCTGATCTGCGAGGACTGCCTTGCCGTCCGAAAGCGCGAGAGCCGGGGACTTCTGGCAGGGCTGTGGGAGCTTCCGAACGTGGCGGGAAAGCTCGACGCGGAGCAGGCGCTATGCTATGTGGAAGATGCCGGATGCGAGCCGGCGGAGCTGCTGAAAAGCGTCGAGCGTGTGCATGTGTTCACGCATATCATCTGGCGGATGCGCTGCTATTATATGGTATGCAGACGAAAATCACCGGAATTTGTCTGGGCAGATGCGCAAAGACGGCGCGCGGATGTGGCGCTGCCGACGGCGTTCGGATGTTTGTAGAGGCATAAAAAGTTCCCCGCGCAGAGCTTTCTGCGCGGGGAACTTTTGTATCTGTGCAATCAGCCGATGTTCGGCAGCGCCGCAAAGCTCTTTTGAAGCTGCTCGTCGGTGGGAATGGTGTCGGTCATGGTGCCGTTGTTGTAGGACTCGTAGGCGTAGAGATCAAAGTAGCCCGTGCCGGTCAGACCGAAGAGAATTGTCTTTTCCTCACCGGTTTGCCTGCATTTGAGCGCTTCGTCGATTGCCGCGCGGATGGCGTGGCTGGACTCGGGCGCGGGGAGAATGCCTTCGACGCGCGCAAAATACTCCGCTGCCTCAAAGACGCTCGTCTGCTCAACTGCACGTGCTTCCATGAGTCCGTCGTGGTAGAGCTGCGAGAGCGTTGAACTCATGCCGTGGTAGCGAAGACCGCCCGCGTGGTTGGCAGACGGAATGAAGCCGGAGCCGAGCGTGTACATTTTTGCCAGAGGGCAGACCATGCCGGTGTCGCAGAAGTCGTAGGCAAATTTGCCGCGCGTGAAGCTCGGGCAGGACGCGGGCTCGACGGCAATGATCTGGTAGTCCGCCTCACCGCGCAGCTTCTGCCCCATAAACGGCGCAATCAGACCGCCGAGGTTCGAGCCGCCGCCGGCGCAGCCGATGATGATGTCGGGCTTGACACCGTATTTATCGAGTGCAGCCTTCGCTTCCAGACCGATGACCGACTGGTGAAGCAGAACCTGATTGAGAACGCTGCCGAGAACGTAGCGGTAGCCGGGCGTCGTCGTTGCAGCCTCGACCGCCTCGCTGATCGCGCAGCCGAGAGAGCCGGTGGTGTTCGGGTCCTTCTCCAGAATCTTTCTGCCGACGTTCGTCGTGTTCGACGGGGACGGCGTGACGCTTGCGCCGTAGGTGCGCATGACCTCGCGGCGGAAGGGCTTCTGCTCGTAGGAGCACTTGACCATGAAGACCTTGCAGTCAAGTCCCAGATACGCGCATGCCATCGAAAGTGCGGTGCCCCACTGGCCCGGCGCCGGTCTCCGTCGTGACGCCCTTGAGCCCCTGCTGCTTGGCGTAATACGCCTGGGCGATGGCGGAATTTAATTTATGGCTGCCGGAGGTGTTGTTGCCCTCAAACTTGTAGTAGATCTTTGCCGGAGTGCCGAGCTTTTTCTCGAGGCAGTAGGCTCTGACCAGCGGCGAGGGGCGATACATCTTGTAAAAATCGCGGATTTCCGCCGGGATTTCGATATACGGCGTGTCGTTGTCCAGCTCCTGGCGGACCAGCTCGTCGCAGAACACCGGACGCAGATCGTCGAAGGTCATAGGCTTGCCAGTACCGGGGTTCAGCAGCGGCGCGGGCTTGTTTTTCATGTCGGCGCGGAGATTGTACCATGCCGTGGGCATCTCGGCTTCGGAGAGATAGATTTTGTACGGAATTTGTTCAGACATTGCTGCGTCCACCTTTCTTTGAATTTTCAATGGATGACCTGAATCTGCGGGACAAAATGAAAACCCTCCTGTCCCTACAGTACGAACTGCTGGGACAGGAGGGGAAAACTCCTGCGGTGCCACCCGGCTTGACGCGCTAGCGCCCACTTTGCGTATGCCAATACATACCGGCTCTTGATAACGGAGCGCCCGCTCCGGCTTGCCTACTGGAAACAGCGTTCGGCTTGCCCTCAGAAGCCCATTCGGCAACCGCCCTGCGCCGCGCTTCCACCGCCTGCGGCTCTCTTTGGCAAGGGGTGTGATTGCTTACTCACACTTCTTCACTGGTTTGAATGGCTAAACTCTACCACTTGAGTAGGCGTTTGTCAAGTGAAATTTTTGTGCGCGGTTTTTGCCGGAACTTGCGGAGAAAACCGGTCAAAGCATGCGCCAAAACGACCGTATTTTCCCGGAACACATGTCACAATGGGCTATCAGACGCAGAAAAATTCCGCAGCAAAAGAGGGAAGGGCATGAAAGTTTTTCGGAAACTTGCACTGGCAGCGCTTCTGACGGCGCTTCTGACAGGGACGTGCTTTGCGCGCGAGGTGTTTCATGGGGCATATCTGCATGGCTTTCCGGACGGAAGCATCCGACCGGACGCGGCGGTTACGCGCGCGGAGCTGGCAGAAATTCTGTACCGGATGATGGAGCCGGAGCAAAGGCGGGAGCTTACCTGCACGGAAAGTGCGTTTCAGGATGTCTCTGCGCGGCACTGGGCGTATGACGCTATCTGCGCGATGGCAGGCGCGCGGCTGATGCTGGGAGGCTCTGACGGATGCTTTCGACCGGACGACGGTGTGACGGGCGAGGAGCTTTCGATTATTTTCGAGCGCGTGCGTGCGCAGGAGACCGGGAAGAAGGCATTGCCGGAGCTTGCCTCCGGCTGGGCTTCGCAGGAGGTGACATTCGAAGCGGGCAACGGCTGGGTCATGGGGCTGCACGGAACCGAATTTTCCCGCGAGCAGCCCTTTACCAGAGGCGAGCTGGCGGCGCTTTTGAACCGGATTCTGGGGCGCGAGCCCGAAAGCCTTTCGGATTTGCTGGTCGGGATGCCGCTGTTCTCCGACAATCTGGACACGGCGGCACCGTATTTTCTGGCGCTGCAGGAGGCGGCAATCGACCACACGGCGGAAAAAACCGGCGCGCACGAGCGCTGGATGGGACTTGGATAGAAAATCAGGAAAGCTTCATGCGCGGAAGATCGTCTTCCGCGCGTTTTCGCGTTTTTATATGCTTTTTCAGATGGACAGGGCGCGGAAAATGGCATATAATACGAGAGCTTGAAAAGACAAACAAGAGGGCGGACGATGGAGAGAAATACCATGAAGATCAGAACAAGAATGCTGGCGCTGGTGCTGGTGTTGAGCTTTCTTTTGGGGCTGTGCGGCTGCCTGCCGGTGCCGACGGTCCAAAAGGGCGAGACGGCGCCGGAGGAAGAGCTTCAGACAAGCGAAGCCGATCTTCCTGCACGGGAAGAAGCAATTGAGACGCTGGCGGGAGACGGCTATTTTACGCCGCTGGCGCGCGAAGCGCTTTCCTTTGACGAGATGGTGCTCGGAGATTTCCCTTGATGAATTTACACCTTACGCGCAGGCGCTCACACGGGCGGCGGAAGCAGAAAGCCGGGAGGCGTTTCACCGCGCGTGCGTAGAAGCCGAGCGGATGCTTGTCCGGATCAACACGGCGGGGGGCGCTTCTGGAAATCGAGAGCGACCGCGACGCGACCGACGAAGCGCGCAGCACGCGCGCGGACAATCAGGTGCAGGCATACTACGACGCGATGGATTTGTACGACCGGACGCTCTGCGAGATTGCCTCGGGGGATCATGCGGGGATGCTTAACAAGGAATTTGCCGCGTGGCAGATTGAATATTTCAGAAGCTATGACGCCGAAAGCTCCGCGCAGAGTCTGTACCTGACCAATCAGGAGGCGCAGCTGGTTTCGCAGTACGCGCTCTGCTCGTCGCAGGACGAGGTTGACTACGAGCGGCTGACGGAGATTTATCTGCAGCTCGTTTCCGTACGCGCAGAGATGGCGGAGCTTGCCGGTGCGGCGAACTACTCGGAGTATGCCTACAGCGCGTTCTATTCGCGCGACTATACGCCCACGGACGCGCAGAAGATCTGGAAGACGGCAAAGGAGGATTTTGCACCGCTGCTGCAGAAATACACCGACAGCCTGACGCAGGCGCTCTGGAAGGAGGACCTGAGCGCAGGAGAATGCACGGAAGAAAGCATTGTGCAGGCGCTTTGCTACGGCGCGGCGCGCATGAGTCCGGAAATCCGCGAGGCGGCGGAGTATCTGCTGGACCATCAACTCTACGACATTTCCTACGACCGCAAGAAGCTTTCCACCGGCTATACGACGTATCTTTACAGCTTCGACGCGCCGTTCATTTTCAACTGCCCCGACGGATCGTATACGGACTACACGGACATGTTCCACGAGTTCGGGCACTGGGCGGCAGGGTATTATCACGGCTCGGACCCGCTTTTACGGCGTGCCGGACTATGATCTGAGCGAATTGCAGTCGCAGGGCATGGAGGTCATGTTCCTGCAGTTCTATGACGACCTGTTCGGAACCAGCGCGCAGGTTCTGCGCGGCGAGACACTTCTGAACCTTGTCTACAGCGTGGTCACGGGCGCGATGTATGACGAGTTCCAGCAGCGCGTTTATCTGGAACCGGAACTGTCTGAAGAGCGCCTGCTTGAAATTTTCCGCGAGGTCTATGAGAGCTACGGCTTTGAGATCTATGACGGGTATGAATACGAATGGGCGGATGTGATTCATAATTTCCAGCAGCCGCTTTACTATATCAGCTACGCCGTTTCGGCAATTCCGGCGCTGGAGCTTTATGTGCAGTTGGTCGAAACCCCCAACGAGGCAATGGACACGTATCTGCGTGTGGCAGGCATGTCGGACGAGGAATACTACCTCACCGACGCGCTGCGCGAGACCGGGCTTTCCAATTCCATGAAGTCTCCCATCGGAGATGTGATTGCGCAGGAGCTGGAAAAAAAGCGGCGCGTTTGATTTCGAAAACGGATCGAAAGAGATGAGAAATACAGAATGAAACGATTGGTGTTTACCTCAAGCCCTATACGCTGCAGAGCATTTTAGGACCGCTCTTCAAGCTCCTCGAGGCGCTTCTGGAGCTGTTTGTGCCGCTGGTTGTGGCAGACATTATCGACACCGGCATTGCCTCCGGCGACAGCGGGTATCTGGTCCGGCGGTGCCTGCTTCTGATCGGGCTGGGGCTTCTGGGGCTTGCCGCCTCCGTGACCGCGCAGTATTTTGCGGCGAAGGCGGCAATCGGCTTTACCGCCGGTGTGCGCCACGCGGTCTTTCAGAAGGTGCAGAGCCTTTCCTACGCCGAGCTTGACAGACTCGGCACGTCGACGCTGATGACGCGCATGACAAAGCGACATGAATCAGGTGCAGACGGGACTCAACCTCGCGCTGCGGCTTTTGCTGCGGTCTCCGTTTGTGGTATTCGGTGCGATGATCATGGCGTTCACGATCGATGTGAAATCCGCCTGGGTCTTGCGGTGATCATTCCGCTTCTGTTCGCGGTGGTCTTTGCCATCATGTTCAGCTGCATTCCGCTCTACCGGCGCGTGCAGGGGCGGCTGGACGGCGTGCTTGGCGCGGCAAAGGAGAATCTTGCCGGTGTGCGCGTGATCCGCGCGTTCGGAAAAGAGCGGCAGGAAGTCGAGAGCTTCGAGGAAAAGAGCGGGGCGCTGCTATCCTCACAGCTGTTTGTCGGCAAGATTTCGGCACTTTTGAATCCGGTGACCTACGTGATGATCAACCTTGCAATTATTGCCGTTCTGCGCACCGGCGCAGGGCAGGTGGACAAGGGTATTCTGACACAGGGGGCAGGTGATGGCGCTTTACAATTACATGTCGCAGATTCTTGTCGAGCTGATCAAGATGGCAAGTCTGATTCTGAGCATGACGAAGGCGACGGCAAGCGCAAAGCGGGTGGCATCGGTTCTGGCGCTGGAAAGCAGCCTGTCTGTGCCGAAGCGCGACCCGCAGGAAAAAAAAGGACGCGCCCGCAGTCGAGTTTGACGGCGTCACGTTTACCTATCCTACCGGCGGCGCGCCCGCGCTGAGTGATATTTCGTTTGCGCTCGGGCACGGAAAGACGCTCGGCATCATCGGCGGCACCGGCTCGGGCAAGTCGACGCTCATCAGCCTCATTCCGCGCTTTTATGACGTATCCGCCGGCGCGGTGAAGGTCGATGGATGCGATGTGAAAAGACTATCCGCTGCAAACGCTGCGCGGGAAAATTGGGTTGGTGCCGCAGAAGGCTCTTTGTTTCTCGGGAACCATCCGCGACAATCTGCGCTGGGGCAAGGAAAATGCGACGGACGAGGAGCTTTATAGAGGCGCTCCGCGCGGCGCAGGCGCTGGAAGTCGTCGAGGGAAAGCCGAAGGGACTCGACGATCCGGTAGAGACCGGCGGCAGGAATTTCTCCGGCGGGCAGCGGCAGGGGCTTACCATTGCGCGTGCGCTGGTAAGACGCCGGAGCTTCTGATTCTGGACGACAGCGCGTCGGCGCTCGACT
>VOFG01003310.1_pt1 | contig 13641 bp, 18 predicted proteins | sample 5384171 | NCBI WGS metagenome assembly VOFG01 (sample SAMN12384726, study PRJNA508395) | human gut metagenome | isolation source: healthy gut F | host: Homo sapiens | reverse complement strand
TCAAAAACACTTATTCAACCGTTGACCCTATAGAGCGCTCTGCGCGTCAGGCGGCGATCTGCCGTCGCTGCCTTCTGCTGCTGGCTGCCCGCGCGCAGAGGTGAGGCCGATGGATGCCATTTATGCGCGTCAGTCCATCGATAAAAAGGGCAGCCTTTCGATCGAGGGACAGATCGAACTTTGCCGGAAGTTTACTGCAGACGATGCCCTTGTTTTTTCGGACAAGGGCTTTTCCGGCAAAAAAACACCAAGCGGCCTGCTTTCGGCGAGCTCATGGAGGCGGTGGAGGCGTCAACGAGCAGTTCGACACTTCCTCACCGATGGGACGGGCCATGCTCAACATTGTGATGACCTTTGCCCAGCTTGAGCGCGAAACGACCGCGGAGCGTGTGCGCGACAACTACCATCACCGCGTTTCCCTCGGTGCATGGCCGGGTGGTCCCGCACCGTACGGGTATGCGCTTTCCAAAGCTGAGCTTGACGGGCGCAAGGTCTCATCTCTGATAGCCGATGAAAACGCAAAGACTGTTCTCCACATTTTTGAAGAATATGTCCGGTCTGAAACATCACTGCGCGCATTGGCTAAGGCTCTAACTGAGCAAGGCATTCACGGCCCCAAGCGCGAGGCGTGGGATAACGTGACTCTGTCCCGTATTCTGCGGAACCCCGTCTACGTGCAGGCTGACGAAGCGGTCTACTGCTATTACCTTGCGCAGGGCATCCAGATCCGCCAGATGCCCGAAGTTTTTGACGGCGTCCATGGCTGTCTTCTGATTGGGAAGCGCGACCGCAGCCGCGGCAAGTACACGAAAAAGGATGAGCAGATGCTCAGCCTGTCCACGCATGAGGGAATCATTCCGTCTTCCCTCTGGCTGCGTGCGCAGGACAAGCTCTCCGGACAGATGCAGCTTCCCCGCGCCAACGCGGGTAAATACTCCTGGCTGACCGGTCTCTTAAAATGCAGCAAATGCGGCTATGCCGTCAAGGTCAACTACATAAAGTCGGAGCAACGCTGTAAGCTGGTCTGCTCCGGTCGGTCCAACTTCGGCAACTGTGATGAATCGATTGATGTAGATCTTAGAGAGCTGGAGACCCATATTGCCAATGAGCTCCAGCACATTCTCGATGCCTGTCCCGCCGAGCTTCCCTCAGTAAATGAAGACCACGCGCAGGCGAAAGCTGTTTTGGAAATCGAGCAGAAAATCGATCGTCTGGTGAACGCTCTCGCCGAGAGCAGCGATGTGGCGGTCGTGTATATCTCAAAAATGATTGAAAAACTGCACGCCGAGCGGGAACAGCTCTTACATACCGCCCCGCATTCTGCGTCTCAGATTCGGCGGTTGGATTTTTCCCGCTCTGCTTTTGACGAGAAAAAAATTGATCGCCGCCGAATTTATCGAGCGGATCGAACTCGACGGCAACCATGTCAACATCATTTGGAAGGCCTGATGGGGCTGCACAACTGCGTGCGCTTCATCGGGCTCTTTCATAGTCTGCACCAATTTTTTATCACGCTACAAACATCCGAATAAAGGGGCGTCATACAATTTGCGCTCCTTGCCACGAGCAACAAGAAAGAAGGATTTCAATGAAAAATCGCATTCTGTCCGTCCACCTCTCAGAGGACGAACGAAATGATCAGTGAGGAGATGAACCGGCTGTGCCAGACGTTATCTTGATCCGCAATCAGTATCCAGACTCAGCAGCTTTGCACCGCGTTCTTGACTATGTGTGCCGTTCCGGAATGATAGGCGGATATGCCGTCGATCCAGTCTATGCGTTCCGTGAGTTTATGCTTGTTAAAAGCACTTCAGCGGATTCCATGATCTTTTCCCGGTCCGCGATTTTCTGCAAGAATGCTTTCAGCGTTCGAACGTGCACATTTTTCTGCACCAGTCTTTCCCTGACTCCGATGTTAACCGCTTCGGATGCTCCGACGATGACGAATTGCTGCGGATCGATTAAAACTGCGAAAGAGCTGTAAGACTTTTCCTTGCCGCAGGAACCTTTTCAACATTTTCTGCAGCACAAGGCCAAATATTCTATTACACACTTTGAACTATGCCGGTTCGGCTGTATTGACAGTCCGCAGCAGGAATGCTACCATGAAATTAAAACTGGGCAAGAAAAGAGGAAAGCGAATGACATTGAATCAATTAAAAGTGGGGGAATTCTGCCGTGATCACCACTGTTGGCGGAGATGGAGCCTTGCGCTGCCGCCTGCTGGATATGGGCTTGATCCCGCACACCCGCGTGACATTACAGAAGGTCGCGCCGATGGGTGATCCTATCGAGATTCGCGTGCGCGGCTACGAGCGAACGCGGCGCGTAGAGGAGGCTCAAAAAATCGAAGTGGAGGACGAGCCGAAATGATCTTTGCACTCGTTGGAAATCAGAACTGCGGGAAAACGACTCTCTTCAACGCCCTCACCGGATCCAATCAGCATGTCGGCAACTTTCCCGGTGTCACGGTAGACCAGAAGATGGGAGAGATCATAGACGAAAAAGGCTGCTCCGTGGTGGATCTGCCCGGCATCTACTCCTTGCGGCCCTATACACAGGAGGAGATCGTCTCCCGTGACTTTATCCTCAACCAAAAGCCGGACGGCATCATCAACATTGTGGATGCCACCAACATTGAGCGGAATCTGTACCTGACACTTCAGCTGCTTGAGTTGCGGATACCTATGGTGCTGGCGCTGAACATGATGGATGAAGTGCGTTCCAACGGCGGTTCCATCGACGTGCAGAAGATGAGCGCCTCGCTCGGCATCCCTGTCGTACCGATCGCGGCCGCAAAGGGTGAGGGCGTGAGCGAGCTGGTGAATCAGGCGATTGCTGTGGCTCGGAGCAGAACTCTGCCAAAGGTGACAGATTTCTGCGCGGATGATTCCGCCGTTCACCGCTGCATCCACGCTGTTACGCATCTGATTGCCGATCACGCCGACCGCATCGGTGTGCCGGCTCGCTTCTGCGCAGCAAAGCTGATCGAAGGCGGCGATGACCTTGCCGACCGTCTGGCACTTGATCAAAACGAGCGCGAGTTGCTTGAGCATTGCATCGTGCAGATGGAGAGTGAGGCAGGAGTTGATCGCAACGCGGCGCTTGCTGATATGCGCTACACCTTCATTGAAGGCGTGGTGGCATCATCTGTGGTGAAATGCCATGAAAGTCGGGAGCACGCCCGCTCCATGAAGATCGACAGAATTCTCACCGGTCGCTACACAGCCGTTCCGGCGTTTCTGCTTGTCATGCTGCTGATTTTCTATCTCACCTTCAATGTTATTGGTCAGCGTCTGTCCGACTGGCTGCAAGGCGGGATCGATGGCCTTACCTTTCTTGTAGACCAAGCTTTGACTGCCTATGAGATCAATCCTGTGGTACACAGCTTGATTATTGACGGCATTTTTTCCGGTGTTGGCAGTGTGCTGGTGTTCCTGCCTATCATTGTGACGCTTTTTTTCTTCCTCTCTATCTTGGAAGATACCGGCTACATGGCCCGCGTCGCCTTTGTAATGGACAAGCCTCTGCGAAAGATCGGTTTGTCCGGCCGCAGCATCGTCCCTATGCTCATCGGCTTCGGCTGTTCTGTGCCGGCAATTATGGCAACGCGCACGGTGTCGAGTGACCGTGACCGCAAGATGACGATCCTGCTCACGCCTTATATGAGCTGCTCGGCAAAAATATCAATTTATGCATTTTTACCGCAGCGTTCTTTCCAACGCACCGCGCGCTCATAATGATCCTACTGTATCTGCTGGGCATTCTGATTGGAATTGCTGCGGCCCTCATCATGAACCAAACCGTGTTCCGCGGAAAGCCCGTGCCTTTCGTTATGGAGTTGCCCAATTATCGGCTTCCGAGCCTCAAGAGCGTTGCGCTGCTGCTTTGGGAAAAGGCCGAGGACTTTTTGCAGCGGGCGTTTACTGTGATTTTTCTTGCTACCATTGTGATCTGGTTCCTCCAGAGTTTTGATACCAGGCTGAATGTAGTTGCCGACAGTGCCGATAGCCTTTTGGCTCTCATTGGTCGATGGATCGCGCCGGTGTTCGCACCGTTGGGCTTTGCGGATTGGCGCTGCGCAACCTCCCTTATTTCCGGTTTTATCGCAAAGGAATCTGTGGTCAGTACGCTGCAGATCCTGTTAGGCGGGGCTGCACTTTCTACGATGTTTACCGGTCGTTCCGTTATCAGCTTTCTGGTGTTCACGCTGCTGTATACTCCCTGCATCGCGGCGGTAACCACGATTCGACGAGAATTCGACTCAGCGCTGAAGACAGTTGGGGTCGTGATGATGCAGTGCTGCGTGGCATGGATCGTGGCTCTTGCTGTCTATACCTTGGTGGGGATCCTGTGATGCATCTGTTAGATTGGGCCCTTCTTGTCCTCATCGCAGCTGCAGCTATCACAGCTATCCTGCACTGGCGAAAAAAGGCCAGATCAGGTAGCAGCTGCTGCGGAGACTGCTCGCACTGCAAAAGGCGCTGTTCGTAAAGTCTGATAAGCTCTGGAATAGGAGCAGCGGTTTTGTACCGCGTGATCATAGAATCTAACCGTGTAAGGACACATATAAGACAATAGTGGCGAGAAGTTTTGTGTGAAACTTCTCGCCACTATGCCATTCAGGAGCAAATAGAGAACGATAAACGATTTCTGCTTTCCGATGTGCACTCAATCCGCGTTGGGGCTGAACGTCGTGTTGGAAGTACCGTTCGTCACGTTATTCGCAACCGCCCAGTTAATCGCATCAGTGTAGAACGCGTCGGACTTCACGTCGGTGAAGTTCGTGCTGCCGCTCGCGGTGCCCTTGAGCGCGCGATACAGGAACGTCACGCTCTGGCCGCGGGTGCAGGTCGCATTCGGGGCAAACGTCGTCTCGGTCATGCCGTTCGTGATTCCGTTCTCAATCGCCCAAGCGACAGCCTTCGCATAGTAAGCGCTCGCGGGAACATCCGTGAAGCTGCTTGCGGTCCTCGGCTCGGGGCTGCCGGCGGCGCGCCACAGGAAGGTGACGATCTGACCGCGGGTGCAGGACTCGTAGGGGCCAAACATCGTGTCGGTCAGGCCGTTCGTCACGTCCTTATCGACTGCCCACTTCACTGCGTCGGCGAAGTAAGCGTTCGCGGGAACATCAGCAAAGCTGGTAGCAGCAGTCTTAACGAACTCCGCCTCGACGCTGACCTTGCCATCCGGCATGACAAAGCTGTACTTGCCGTTGCCGAGGTCGGCGAGCGGAAGCAGATCGCCGCTCGCATCCTTGACGGCGAGGCTGCCGAGCTCATAGCCCTCGTTGGGCTTCACCGTGACGGTCACATTCGCGCCCTTGGAGATCTACCAGTATATCCCGTCTTATTAGGAATCAGCAGGGAACTTCTCTGTGCTGATAGAGCCACCATTCTTGACATAGAATGTACCCAGAACGGTCTCTGCATTCTTAAAGGTTACAGTACGGATCGTTTCAGCAGTGGGAGTAATTTTCAGAACAAGATAGGTCTTTTCATTGCCCGCTGTTGTAATGCGGATGCCGTTCGCCTCTGCCGCATAAGAGATTTCACCACTCTTAGCAATCCGCTCAAATCTTCCCAAGAACAGTTCAGGTGCAAGTTCACAGACCTCTGTACAGGAAGCAAAGCCGTCATAGTACAGATACGTGCAACCATCATATTCCACGGTATCCCAAGAGCTCTTGCCCGTATCACATGTAGAGGCGTCAAAGTACTTTTTATGCGACACCGATGATTGCCTGATCCTTGGAAAGTATTGACGCCGGCCTTACTGGTCACATAAGCAGGATAAACCTTATTTGATTTATAAAGGAATCCCCATCGGTCTACGCTGTCCATGCGCTTTTTGTGCTGTTGCATTATAGCCAAACGGAAGATAACCGCCAGCGAAGGCCACTTCGTTCGTCCCGTCACTGCTTCGCATATAGTCCCACTTGGCGTCTGGGACAGCATCTGCGGGATGTCCAATAACCACTGTCAACGGTGACCCCCTCATGCTGATATTATCCACACGCGACGGATCAGAAATCTGCAAGCCTTTTGTTCCGGGAAGATAACGGTACACACCGCCCCCAAGGTGTTCTGTTTTCTGCTGGTACTGAATGCCACCATAATAACCCATAGCAACAGAATCCAAAATCTTATGATCCATGATTTCCAGGACGGTACCGTCAGCAAGGATTCGATGAGTCATATGATAGTTGACAATGGGCGTTCCGACGCCAATGTAAAAGGCTGCTCTGTATATCCGCCTTCCGGACGAGCTTCACGCAGCGCGTCTGCCACGGTAGAGGATCGATGATATCATAGTATTCTTCAATGTCCACATAATCGCAGCCGGCATCCGGTGCATCCTTACCGAGCAAATATCGTTTTCCATTCTTGACCGCGTAAGCCTCGATCCGGATATTCGCAATAGCAGGCTGTACCTGCACAGAACCTTCCTGCTTTGTAAAGTTAATACTATCGCTATGTGCACCGTGGCTCACATAGGTCAAGGTGTTTCCAGCGATTTTCTTCCAGAAAGAATACCCAGAGCCAGATGTTTTTGGTTGTCAGACAGGAACAGCAACTTATCCTTGTCAACTACTCTGAGCAAGTTCCAGTAAATGCCATCGCTGTCTTTCCATCTGGAACCAACGTCTGCCGCAGTCTTTCCGTGATTGGCCATAATGACTTCTACGCCGTCAGACTGCCCGTGATTGGCGCCGATATAAGAACTATTGAGGTTGAATGGCGTCGCCTCATCGGCAGAGCCGGAAAGAACACTTCCTTCGGCGGTATAGCCGGCATCGACCGGAACTAACTTTGCTGTGCTGAAGTTCATCGGCGCATTACGTGTCTGGCTGCTTTGGTAAGCTGTGAAAGCCTGTACCAGGTCACGGGTTTCGTCAAACGACGTCCGCACATAGATGTAGTCCCCGTCGGAGTATACCTGCACCGGCGCGGAAGGATCGCCCTTCGAGGTATCTGCCACAGTGAGCGTCGTCGTCAAATCTCTGCCCAGATACATATCGAAAGTAATGGTATGCTCGCCGACATTCAGCCCGTTTAGGGCATTTCTGCTCAGCGTATAGGTGATCTTTTTCATACGTTCCAACACCTTCGGTGGTTTTGCGGTAGTCTGTGCTCTCAGTCAGCGGAACGTTGTCGCAAAGAACACGAAGGACACGATCTCCATTCGTGCTGACTGTGAAAGTGGGCTCACTCTGCACAAGGAAGTTCTTATCATAACTTGCGGCATCCGGTGTTACGGTAGCCGTACCTGCGCCGTAGTTTGCCGTGAAGGTGAAGCGGATATCGCCCACAACATACTTGCCTGGCAGTGTGAAAGGTCTTCTCTGTTTTGGGAGCAAACGGATACACCATACGGCCACCTTCGGAGGTGGCATACTGCACCAGATCATTTTCTCTTGTGCTGCCGGCTACAACGGAAAGTCCTGCGCTTTCGACAGCCGCATTACTTGCAGCCATAGTATTTTTCTGATCGTTCAATAGGAAATACAGGGAGGCAGGTTTGCTTGTATCGAACTCTTCAGAATAGCTCAGGCCTGTCATATTGATCACGACATAGGACCAACCGGCTTCTTTGCGCAAACATTTTGCCGTAACGGTGCTGGTCTCAAAAACGTGTTGAATAAAGTATTCATACTGATGGATTGTGTAGTCCCAACAGATGCCGTCACAGCGGGCAAATCAACAATAAAATGCCCCATCAGCGCATTATCATTAGTTTTCTGATATGCTGCCCAGATCTCAAGACCCTTCTCGGACTTCTTAAACACATTCTCGACAGAACTGTCCTTGATCCAGAATGCAATAGACGCTTCGCTCGGCTTACCGCTCCACATTGTGGTCGGATAGGAAACGTAATTGGTGTTTTTGTTGCCAGTCTGGGCAGCCGATCTACGCTGAGAAATAATATGTTTGTAAGGGTAAAGTGTCTTTTCCGGGAAATCGTTGTCCACAGAGCTAATTTCAATTTTAGGGTTGTAATCTCCCTCAGGACAAGCCTTCAAAAATGCAGGGGTTTGCGTATTCTCTCCGATGTTGAATTCAATGCCCGGAGCCCCGGAAATCTCTGCATACCCCTCCTCAAAAGCTGTTACGCCATTTGCCGCGCCGTCCAGCGTAATGGAGAAGGTGAGATCATTTTCTTTAAGGGTTTCTGCCGGCAGACTTGTTGTCACAAAGGTGTTGTTCTGCGTGATCGCCACATTGCCAGCAGCAACCAAGGTAAACGCTACTGTGCGCTCGTTGCCGTATTTGTCGATGGCTGTCAGAACATAGCGGCCTTGAGAAGTCAGCGCGTTGCCAAAGTTGAAGGGATAACATTCCCATCCTTTTTCAGAGAAATGCTAACAATGTCATTGTCAGTGCAGTTGGGCGTCACCGACAAAACCTCGCCCTTTCCTGTGTTATCGCCGATAGCGTAAGTCTTTCCATTCTCAACACCAGTAATCACAGGTGCCGTATGGTCATTGCCAGAAGCGACAAGCGTAAAATCGCTGTTGATCCACGCTGCCGGAATGTGATTCTCACCCAAGACAGCATTTTTCAAAACTCTCTGAAGCGTTCCGGCCGGCATATTGGAATAGTTGATACCCGTATCGACGATCGTATCACCGGTGATCATAGTCAGACCCGCGATCTCTAAGCTCTTCTCGCTATGATACAGAGTAGAACTGATTCCATTCAAGGTAAGATAGACCCTTTGTGTCGCACTTGGCGTGTAGCCCTCTGCATAAACAATATCGGTCAGATTCAGCGCAATGTAGGCCCACGCACCGTCTCTGGCAATGCAAGAGGCAGAGGAAGTAGCTGATGTCAACCAACTCGGCAGGGCAGAAGGCGATCGCACGACTCGCCCTGATGCTCCACCAGTTTCTTCAGCGGGAGTTGGCAAATCGCTCCGGCATCTTGATCGTATGCAACCCACACCTCAATGTACTGAGAATCGTTCGGGAAAAGATCCTTAAAATTCTCGGTATTCACCCAGAATCCAGCAGAAATTGTTTTGGGTTTATCATTCAAAACATTATATTCTTTCTGAGTGTAAACGCTATTTGTTGCAGCGGCGCCAGGGATGCTGTCATCATAACTATACTTGGCCGCGCGCTTCCAGATGCCATCAATAGGTGCTGCGCTGTGATCCACCACTTCACATCTTGGGCCATGTGCATCACCAGCATACGCAGCGGTGCCAAAGCTGTCGGAGAAAATCACCTTCCCAGACCAGGGCGCTTCGTAATAGACTTGATCCAACGTCACAGATTCACTCGATTTTGCCAGGTTGAACTCATAGTCCTTCAGGTCACTGGCACTATCTGCACCAGCGATTATGATATTTTCGCCCTTCTTCGTGACGTTGTAGCTATGATATACGCTGAAAGTAACTTCCGTCGTATTGTTGTTCCGATCCGTCACCGTCAGAACATAGTTGCCCTTCTGCGTAAGCGTCTGTCCGAGCTTGTAATCATTTACAGGAATACCATCACGGGTCAGCGTAACAGTCGCAATGTCGGTGTCAGCACAACTCGGGGTAGCAGAGGACTGATACTCTTTCCCATTTTCTACTCGGTGATCTGGGGTGCGTCCGATTCATCACTAATGACGATCACCGTCATATTAGCCTGAATCTGCTTTCCGGGGACAGTATACGTACCAGTCGCAGCTCCAAGCGGAAGTACGGTTTTGCCGTCCTCTACGTAGGTATCCTTGGAATTGATCGTTGTGCCACGCAGTAAGCTCAATCCGCAAAGTTCAATCTTAGTCCCGAAATTAGCCTTCATAGCCTTCCACAGTTGGGTGGGAAGGACAAAATAGAACGCCTCCTGCATACCGTCGGTATGCAAATTCGAATACTGCAGATCCGCTGCATTCAGGCAGATCCTGTACCAATTGCCCCTTGCTTTTCAAGGCACACTGCCGAGTAATCGCCGGACGAAAGATACTGATTGCTATCGCCAGCGACATATATCGCCGCCAGAGGGACAACGGTTCCGACATTTGTCACAGAGGTCTTTAATAGGAAGTGACACTTTTTAGACCTTGTGCCAGCTCATCAACATAAGAGAACCAGATATCCAGTGCATTCTCATTCAACGTCGTCAGACTATCTTTACTGATCCAGAAGCTGAAAGAAAAAAGCATTCGGCTTTCCCCGCGTCAGATTCACATTGCTAATCTTGCGGTAAACAGAAGATGTATCACTGGAACTGTTCGCATGAGAATAATTCAGCGTGTACTTGTATGCATTTCCATCAGGAAGACTGCTGTCTTGCGCTGCATCAACGCCAATCGTGTTCACGTTCGGTGCTGTTGTCGCTGAAAGGAGTGTTGTCTCACTACCGTTGACCTGATTGAGTTCTTCTGCACTGGTCGCCAGTTCAACCTTGACCTCTTGAACGGATACCGAACTATCTTGTGCAGTCACATTGAAAGAATAGTCCTCTCCGGGGGTCGCAGTTTTCTCGCCGCTTACAGTCACATATCTATTCTGGTACTGGAAGTCAACCGAAACACTCTTCGAGCGGATCGTAAAAAGTCAAAGCTGTGGAATTTCCGCTCGCGTTTGTCACACGCAAAGGAATAGCTGCCCTTCGCAGCGATTGGGGTGCCTAACGTGTAGCCCGATACTACCGCACCGTCTCTTTCGAGAATAACGCTGCTGATATCTGTATCAGTGCAAACAGGGGTAACTGCGCGATCGTAGGGACTGCTCATCCACCACTCCGGTAATGACAGGCGCCTTGTCATTGCGCGCTCTTGCATGAATGGTGACATCACCAGTAATGCAGTCTGCGGAATCGAGAGTTGTGTATTGTTTTCCAGGTACATCCAATAATAAGCGCTACTATCATATTCGGTGGGATAAACGAAATAAGGATTCGTAATTTCCTTGCCAGAAATCGCCTGCAAACCCATCACATTGGCAGATTTTTTGTCGCCTAATCGGAAATTCAGATAAAGATAGACCAGGCTTCCCATATTCGGGTTAAACGCTGCATCGGTCTCATCCCCATTGAAATACACAATATTTGACAACACATAGGAGATGTAGTACCAGTCGCCCTGATTCTCCAGGCACTTTGCCTCAGAGCTCGCACTGGTTACAATCAGGTCGTGATTCTTTCCGTCCAAAGGTACGGTCTGATGCGCGTTCTTACCACTGGTAACCAGAGACTTCACAGGAATATTAACTTGCAGGTATCTCTCACCATAGTTCTCCTTATTCTGATAAATCAGCCAGAAAGGGACCTCGTCCACCATGTTGTCAGTCTTCTGAATCCAGAACCCGAGAGACACGGTTCTTGGCATTTTCAGCAAACATAATCGCCGTTTCATTCCATTACCTCCTAAGATTCTCTATCTTTTGCCCGCCTCCTCGGGCTGGGTTTACTTGGTTTTGCGTCTGGTCTTTCCGGCGCAGACGGGGCAGTCGCATTGCTGCACGCCCGCGCGCGAGTAAATCGCGGCTTTCCACGCATGGCCGTAAGAGCATTGCCACCACGCTTTTTTGTGGCTGCCCGCGGTCACCATCTCCGGTGTCAGCGCGCCGTTGAGGGTTTCGTGCCATTGCTTCGCGACGAGCGGCGCTGCAGTCGCAAGGTCGTTGAACCCCGGCAGCACCTTTCGGTTCGCGCAGTAGGGACAGCCGTCGCCGCGCTGCGCGATCACAGCGCGGTAAGAGTGACCTTTTTCGCATCGCCACCACACACGGCGGTTCGAGCCCGCAGTGACATTGCTTGGATGAAGCGCACCGTTTTTCTCCTCGTCCCACTGCGCGGCAATGTCCGGGTACAGCGTCGCAAGATCATTTTCGCCTGCAAGTGCCTGTCGTCCGGTGCAGACCGGACAGCCCGTGCCGAGGGTCGTCCTCGAATACACCGCCGCGCGCCACGAATGGCCGTTCGGACAGCGCCACCAGACTTTGCGCCTTGTGCCGGAGATCACCTGCGTAGGCAAAAGAGGCACGTTTTTTGCCGCATCCCATTCTTTCGCGATCGACGGATACTCAGTCGCAAGGGAGGTTTCCTCTGGCAGGACGTTCTTTCCCGCACAGTACGGACACCCACTGCCCTGCACGCGCGTCTTCACGGCGGAGCGGTAGGAGTGGCCGTTCTGGCAGCGCCACCAGATGAGCTTGTGGCTGCCGGGCGTAATGTCCTTCGGTGTCAAGGGCGCGTTCTTCTCGCTGTCCCACTCCACCGCGAGCATTGGGAATTGCTTTGCCAAGCAGTTCTGCTCAGGTAAAGCCTTGCGGCCCGTGCAGTAGGGGCAGCCTGCACCCTCGCTGCGGGTGTAAACCATCGCCTGCCACGAATGACCGCTTGGGCAGGTCCACCAGACTCTTTTGTGACTGCCGAAAGTCACATCATCTGGCGTGAGTGGTAAATTTCGCTCAATATCCCACTGGGCAAGCAAAGCAGTCTTTCCCTGTTCCGTGCAAAACACTCGAAATGTCTGTCGGATCGTCAGCCTCTCCCTCGCGAAAAAAGCTCCGTTCCAGCAAAGCCGGACGGAGCAGTGACAAGCGAATACATCAGTAAGGGTGCAACCGGCTGTCATAGCGTGTTCTCCATTCGGAGAGGCGTTAGACCCATCTGGCTTTGCGTCGCCGCCTTTCGGCGGTTTTGCCAAAATATGAGATTTTGGGAACGGAATCTATATTCCGTATATGCAAAGGAAGCGAAACGATCTTATCGTTTCCTTTACTCGTAGCAGAATATAGCACAATCTTCCGACAAAGGCTAGGGAAATTATGATTCCAAATATAAATTATGGAGTTTACAGGGGAAAACGCACTGTAAGCTTGTGCCTCTGCACCCATTTGAGCGTTCTCGGGCGCAGACAGCTCGATCTCTGCATGCGCTTTAGTTGTGAATATAGTGGTAACTGTATTCGCTTTGGCATTTTTGCGCAACAGAATATAGATTCCGTTTTTATGATACAAGTTTTAGCTGTTCGAGCTGACGCCGATGCTCCGCCATGCTCGTAACAAGGTAAATGCGCGTCGTTTCGATGCTCGAATGCCCGAAAACATCCGCCAGCTTAACGATATCCTTGTATGCGCGATAAAATGCCGTCGCGAACAGGTGGCGCAGGTTGTGCGGGAAGACTTTCTCTGCATCCACACCTGCGCGGGCGCACAGCTTTTTCATTTTCGGCCAAATTTGATATCTCGACATGGACTTGCCGCTTTTGGCGCGAAAGATCGCGCCGGAGGCGGTTTTTTGCTGCGCGGCAAACTTGAACAGCTTGCGGCAGAGTTTTGACGGCAGTAGGATCGTGCGGATTTTGCCTTTAAGCGCAATTTCTGTTTTGCCGTTCTTCGCGGCCTCAACCGTGATATACTGCACCTCGCTGACGCGGATGCCGGTGGAGCAGATGGTTTCCATCAGGAACGCAAAGCCCCGGTCGCCCGCAGCCTCTGCCGCGGCGACCAACCTCTCGTATTCCCCTCGCGTTAGCTCCTGCCTGCTGTCTCGAAACAGGCGGCGCTGAATTTTGAGAAACCGTGCGCGGCAGTCTGTCCAGCCGCAGAAGCAGAAAAAGCCGTTCAGCGCCGCTAAATAGGTGTTGATCGTCGACGGCACGTAGTTTCTCGCGCGCAGGTCGTCCTGTGTGACCGCCG
>VOFG01000927.1_pt1 | contig 13664 bp, 28 predicted proteins | sample 5384171 | NCBI WGS metagenome assembly VOFG01 (sample SAMN12384726, study PRJNA508395) | human gut metagenome | isolation source: healthy gut F | host: Homo sapiens | reverse complement strand
TGCTACACCCCATAAGAGAAATACCTTTTCCTGAAAAGAGCCAGCGTACCCCGCTGTCTGTTTCCTATATAAAAGCCAATAAACACAATCGTTACATGTGTTCAGAAAAAGGTTGTATTACATGGCAAGTGTTACGTAAAATATAAGGAAATGAAAAGACAGAGGCGTTAGTTCATGGATAAAACAAGAATGCAGCAGTATATGTCACAGATGCGGGCGATGTTCAACAAGCATGCGCTCTACAGCGATGAACCCGCAGTATCAGATTCCGTTTGAGCCGAACCCGGGCGATACGGTGAAGATCCGCTTCCGTACCCTGAAAAATAATGTAGATGCGGTTTATTTCATCAGCGGTTCCATCCGTGCGCATGATGCAGGTCGGTTTGGTCGGAACGGTTTGATTATTATGAGATCGAGATTCCGGTCGGAAATGAGCCGATCCGCTATTTTTTTTGAGATTCAGGCAGGCCGCGTGGTCTGCTATTAAACAAATGCTCGGTGTCACAAGAGAGCTGCAGGAGATGTACTTTTCGGCATTATCCCGGGCTTCCATACGCCGGACTGGGCGAAGGGGGCGGTCATGTATCAGATTTTTGGATCGATTCTGCAACGGAGATCCGTCCAACGATGTGCTGACGGGAGAGTACAGCTACATCGGTGAGCAGGTCAACAAGGTGGATGACTGGAACCGCTTCCCGAGCAGATGGATGTCCGCAATTTCTACGGCGGCGATCTGCAGGGCGTCATTGACAAGATGGATTATCTGCAGGATCTCGGTGTGCAGGTCATTTATCTGAATCCGGTGTTTGTTTCGCCGTCGAACCATAAGTATGATATTCAGGATTATGACTATATTGATCCGCATTTCGGAAAGATTGTCTCCGACGAAGGCGATCTGCTTGGCCGGGCGACAAGGACAATACGCGGGCAACGCGGTATATTGACCGTGTGACGAACAAGGCGAACCTGGAGGCGAGCAATGAACTGTTTATCCACCTGGTGGAGGAGGCGCACAAGCGCGGCATGAAGGTGATTCTGACGGCGTTTTCAACCACTGTGGTTCGTTTAACAAGTGGCTGGACCGCGAGCGGATTTACGAGGCCGGAAAGGGCTATGAGCCGGGCGCGTATGTGGCGCAGGACAGTCCGTATCACACGTTTTTTAAGTTTTATAATGAGCATAACTGGCCGTACAATGAGTTTTATGACGGCTGGTGGGGCCATGATACGCTGCCGAAGCTGAACTACGAGGGTTCGGAGAAGCTGATGGAGGATATTATGCGCATCGGCGCGAAGTGGGTTTCTCCGCCGTTTAATGCGGACGGCTGGCGGCTGGATGTGGCCGCTGACTTAGGACACAGCCCGGAGTTTAACCACAAGTTCTGGAAGGAGTTCCGGCGCGTTGTGAAGGAGGCGAATCCGGAGGCGATTATTCTGGCGGAGCACTACGGCGATGCGATGAGCTGGCTGCAGGGCGACGAGTGGGATACGGTGATGAACTATGATGCGTTTATGGAGCCGGTTTCCTGGTTCCTCACGGGTATGGAGAAGCACAGTGATGAGTTTAACCAGGGCTTCTCGGAAACAGTGAGAGTTTTATCGGGGCGATGACGTATCATATGCCGGCGTTTTATGCGCCTTCGCTGTATACGGCGATGAATGAGCTGGATAATCATGATCATTCGCGGTTCCTCACGAGAACGAATCATCGTGTGGGGCGTGTGGCGAATGTTGGGCCGTATGCGGCTGCGGAGAATACGAATAAGGCGGTGCACTGCGCGAGGCGGTTGTGATTCAGATGACGTGGCCGGGGCGCCGACGCTGTATTATGGGGGATGAGGCCGGCCAGGTCGGGTTTACGGATCCGGATAACCGGAGGACGTATCCCTGGGGACAGGAGGATCAGGAGCTGATCCGATTCTATAAAGAAATGATTGCGGTGCATCGGAGATTTCGGTGCTGGCGATGGGATCGCTGAAATTTTTGTACCATGATTATAATGTGCTTTCTTATGGACGGTTTAATCAGGAGGAGCAGGTAATTGTGGTGATTAATAACCGAAATGAGAGGGTGCATGTGGAGATTCCGGTGTGGCTTACCGGGATTAACCGGAGTTCGGTGGCGAAGCTGACGCAGGTGTTTGCGACGGATGCGGTGGGATTTTCTTCGGAGGAGAAAGAAATCGAGGCACCGGCGGGCATACTGGAGATGGATTTGCTGCCGTTATCGGGGAGTGGTACTGCATAGATGCGAGGAGTGACGGACGCCTCGCCGCCGCATCACGCAAGACTGAACGGGCGGCGAGGCTGGTAGTGGGGACGGGAGGTTGAAAAATAGAAATGGAAAAAGAGCTCCGATTCGTATGAATCAGAGCTCTTAATCGTGCCGCAAACCGGGATCGAACCGGTACGGGTATCACTACCCACGGGATTTTAAGTCCCGGGCGTCTGCCAGTTCCGCCACTGCGGCATATGGACGGAGATGGATTCGAACCATCGAAGCAATTTGCAGCAGATTTACAGTCTGTCCCCTTTGGCCACTCAATCCGTCCATGTATTTTTGTTTTTGTGTCAGAATGACTTCCGACATTGAATGATTATACTGGATGTGGAGGGAAAATGCAAGGGGTTTTTTTGAAAAAAATAGAAAAAAAAGTTGAAAGGGGGGAGCAGGTCGGGTATAATATCAAATATATGGGCTTCTATATTGAGTAAAAATGGAGGATATAGGGTAAGTATGATTAAGATTAAGGATTATGTCCGGGTGGGGTCGCTGGAGGAGGCGTATGAGCTGAATCAGAAGAGAAGCGCCTGTATCCTGGGCGGGATGCTCTGGACGAAGATGGGGCAGAGGCAGGTGCAGACGGCGATTGATTTGTCCGGGCTTGGACTGGATCAGATTGAAGAGTCCGAGGAGGAGTTTCGATTGGATGTATGGTGACGCTGCGGCAGATGGAGGAGCATGAGGGGCTGAATGCTTATACCGACGGTGCGGCACGGAGAGTGTGCGGAGTATTGTCGGGGTGCAGTTCCGGAATCTGGCTACGGTGGGGAGGCAGTATTTTCGGCAGATTTGGATTTTCGGATGTGCTGACGCTGTTTCTGGCGCTGGATACGGAGGTGGAGCTGGTTCATGCGGGACGGATGCCGCTGGCGGAGTTTGCCTGTTCAAAAGAGACAGGGATGTGCTGGTAAGGCTGATTGTGAAGAAGAAGCATGAGGGTGTTACGGTTTATCAGAGTCATCGAAATTCCAGAACGGATTTCCCGGTGCTGACGTGTGCGGTGCGGTGGAAGACGGAAAAGGATGTGCGGTGCTTGGGGCAAGACCGGCGAAGGCGGCACGTGTAGAGCTTCCGGCGGAGCTGGCGGAAAAGCTGGCGGCTGGAAAGGCATCTGCGGAGGAGCTGAAGGCGGCGGCTTCGGAGATTTCTGATCAGTTTACGTATGGCAGTAATATGCGCGGAAGTGCAGAATATCGTCATCATCTGGGACGGGTGCTGCTGCGCAGATGTATGGAAGAAATTCAGAAGAAGGAGGAGCAGTGATGAAGATTTCGATGATCTTAAATGGAAAGAAGACGGAAGCGGAAATTGATGCAGACATGCTCCTGATCGATTTTGTGAGAAGCCAGGGATGCTACAGTGTGAAGCGCGGCTGTGAGACGTCGAACTGCGGGCTGTGTACGGTTTTTCTGGAGGGAAAACCGGTGCTGTCGTGTTCGGTGCTTGCGGCGCGGGCGAATGGATGTAAGGTGGATACGCTGGAAGGCCTGCAGGAGGAAGCAGAAGAATTTGGTTCCTTTATTGCCGGACAGGGCGCCGAGCAGTGCGGGTTCTGCAATCCGGGGATGATTATGAATGCGATTGCGCTGTTCCGGGAAAATCCGGATCCGAGTGAGGAAGAAATTAAAGAATATCTGGCGGGAAATCTCTGCCGCTGTTCCGGATATGAAGGACAGCTTCGGGGAATTTTGAATTTCCTTGCCTGGGAAAAAGCAGCAGGGAGGTGCGTCATGAGCAGAGAAAATCATATCTATGAACCGGACTGGTCGGGAAGAACCGATCAGCTCTGCAGTGTGAATAAGCCGGTGATCAAAAAAGGATGCCCTCGCGCTGGTAACCGGAAAGCCGGTTTATGTAGATGATCTGGCGCCGAAGGATTGTCTGATTGTCAAGGTACTGCGGAGTCCGCATGCCAATGCAATCGTAAAATCCGTGAAAAGACGGCAGCAGAGCGTGTTCCGGGCATTGAGGCGATTTATACCTGGGAGGATGTGCCGAAACAGCGTTTTACAATGGCAGGACAGACTTACCCGGAACCAAGCCCGTATGACCGTCTGATCCTCGATCAGCATGTGCGCTACGTGGGAGATCCGGTGGCGATTATTGCCGGAAAAGATGAAAAATGCGTGGACCGTGCGCGGAAGCTCCTGAAAGTAGAGTACGAAGTGCTTCCGGCCATTCTGGATTTTCATCAGTCCAAGGATAATGAACTGCTGGTGCATCCGGAGGAAAGTTGAAATCGCTCTGTCCGGTCGGTGCGGACAATCAGAGAAATCTCTGTGCAAGTGCGGAAGATCACAACGGAGATGTGGAAGCCGTGCTCGCAGAGTGCGATGAGGTCGTAGAGCATACGTATCATGTACAGCGCAGCCCAGCAGACGATGATGGAGACGTTCCGGACATACTGCTTTATGGATACCTACGGACGGCTGAATGTGCTGAGCTCGACCCAGATCGTTTACCATGCGCGCCGCATTCTGTCCAATGCACTCGGCATTCCGAAATCGAAGATCCGTGTTTCCAAGCCGAGAATCGGCGGCGGATTCAGCGAAGCAGACGGTGGTTGCCGAAATTTATCCCGGCGTTTGTAACCTGGAAAACCGGAAAACCGTCGAAAATGATCTTTACGAGAGAAGAGTCCCAGACAGCATCCACACCGCGCCATGAGATGGAAGTAACGATCCGCCTCGGTGCGATGAAGGATGGAAGAATCCGTGCGATCGATCTGTATACACTTTCCAACACGGGTGCATACGGCGCGCATGGACCGACAACGGTCGGCCTTTCCGGCCAAAATCGATTCCGATGTATGGATCTCTTGAGGCTTACCGGTTTGCGTATGATGTTGTGTATTCCAACGTAATGTCAGCCGGTGCTTACCGCGGATACGGTGCGACGCAGGGTATCTTTGCCGTAGAATCTGCTGTCAGTGAGATGGCAGCGCGTCTTGGCATCGATCCGATCCGGATCCGGGAGCAGAACATGGTCCGTGAGGGACAGTTCATGCCGGCTTACTATGGCGAAACGGCAAACAGCTGTGCGCTTGACCAGTGCGTGGAGCGTGCGAAAGAGATGATCGGCTGGGATGAGAAATATCCGTGCCGTGATATGGGAAATGGAAAGGTGCGCAGCGTCGGCATTGCGATGGCGATGCAGGGTTCCTGTATTTCCAATCTCGATGTCGGATCGGCAACGATCAAAGTCAACGACGACGGCGGCTATACGATGCTGATCGCAGCGGCCGATATGGGAACCGGCTGCGATACGATTCTGTCCCAGATGGCGGCAGAGTGTCTGGAGTGTGATGTGATGACATTACTGTTGTCGGCGCAGATACCGATACGTCCCCGTATGACTCCGGTTCCTATGCATCGAGTACGACGTATATTACCGGAAAAGCGGTGGAAAAAGCCTGCATGACGCTTCGGAAACGAATCTGTGCCCTGGCGGCAGAGCGGATGAACGCGCCGGAAGATGAGACAGAATTTACCGGTACCGGCGTCGTGCATGAAAAGAGTGGAAGCAGCATGACGATGGAAGAAATCGCAACAGCGGCCATGTGCAATAACGGCATCGCGCTGGAAGCGACGGAAAGCAACTGCTCTCCGGTATCGCCGCCCGCCTTATATGGCTGGTGCGGTCGAGATCGAGCTGGATAAAGAGACCGGCGAGGTCAAGATTCTCGATTATGCCGCCGTTGTCGATTGCGGAACCGTCATCAACCCGAACCTTGCGCGCGTACAGGTCGAGGGCGGTCTGGTGCAGGGCACGGCATGACGCTGTTTGAAAATATCCAGTACACGGACAAGGGTCAGATGATCAATAATTCGTTTATGCAGTATAAAGTGCCGACCCGCCTCGATATGGGCAAGCTGCGCGTCGAGTTTCGAGCAGCTACGAGCCGACCGGTCCGTTCGGTGCAAAATCGATCGGCGAGATCGTCATCAACACACCGGCTCCGGCGCTGGCACATGCAATCTACAATGCGACGGGTCTGTGGTTCCGCGAACTACCGATCACGAGCGAGCAGATTGCAATGGGAATTGCGGAAAAAAGAATGCGAGTAACGATACTTTATCTGGCAGCCGGGAACAGCAGACGGTTCAGGGGAAAATAAGCTGCTCTATCCGCTGGATGGAAAGGCGGTGTACCGCCATCTGCTGGACCGGCTGGCCCAAATTGCCGGAAGGCATGAGAACTGGGAACTGCTGGTTGTGACGCAGTATGAAAGGATTCTGGAGGAGCTTGCGCCGCTGGTAAAAGCCGGGCGTCTGCAGACGGTGTTTTCGCCGGACAGCGAAAAAGGAATTCCCTATACAATCCGCGCGGGAATCGAGGTGGCGGAGAAGCAAAATGCCGATGCCTGTGCGTGTTTTGTGGCGGATCAGCCGTACATGAAGGAAGAGACGGCGGAGCGCTTTCTGGAATCCATGGAGATGCAGAAGGCTCCACTTGGCTGTGTTTTCTGCGGCGGCGAGCGGCAATCCGGCGTGGTTCTCAAAACCTTATTTTTCAGAACTAAAAGAACTTTCCGGCGACCGCGGCGGAAAAAGGTGCTGAAACGGCACTGGGAATCGGTAATTCCGTTCCGGGTCGAAGCCGCGTGGGAATTAAAGGATCTGGACCGGAAAGAGGATCTCTGATGCAGAGACACCGGCGGCTGCCATGAATAAAATTTGAGACAGTGCGAAATTTGATGGATTTGGACTTGCATTTCCAGTGAGAAGTAAGTAAAATGGGTATAATAAAAATTCGGGAGGCTTCAAAAAATGCAGTTATTGGAAGACAGAATCCGCAAAGACGGAAAAGTACGCGAGGAAATGTCCTGAAGGTGGACAGCTTTTTTAAATCATCAGATGGACGTCAATCTGTTCCGGGAAATCGGAAAAGAGTTTCAGCGTCGTTTTGCGGGAGAGGAGATCACGAAAATCCTGGACCATCGAGGCATCTGGAATCGGAATTGCCTGTGTTGTGGCTGAAATTTTTAATGTTCCGGTTGTGTTTGCAAAAGAAAACACAGACCAAAAATATCGCCGGAGATGTTTATACCAACAAAAGTAGAATCTTTCACCCATGGAAGAGTTTTTATGATATCATTGTTTCCAAAGAATTTCTGGGAAAAGGAGACAAAGTTCTCCTGATCGATGATTTCTGGCAAACGGAAAAGCGCTGGAAGGACTGGCAACCCTGGTACAGGATTCCGGTGCAGAGCTCGTAGGAGCAGGCGTTGTCATCGAAAAAGGGTTCCAGATCGGAGGAAAACTGCCGCGTGACCGTGGCATTCATCTGAATCTCTTGCCATCGTCGATGGTATGGATGATAAAACCGGGGAAATTACCTTTCGGAAACAGTAAGGAGGCGTCAAAATGGCAAATCTGATTGCAAGAATTGCCGTTCTTCTGGTTCTGGCGGCCGCAGGAATGGTGCTGGCCGACAGAAAAGAAAAAATTGATCTCAGTGTGTCACTGCTGCTGTTTCTGGCGGCAGTCAATGTGACCTCTTTTTTCAGCCTGAAAGATAACAGGATTGTAGTTGTTATGATTCTGACGGTATATTTTCTGTTGCATGCAGGCGCAAAAGAGCTGCTGCGGGAGACGGGCAGAGAAAAAGAAAATGAATGCAAACCGAACATCCGGCTGCGAGCACCCATGCAAAAGTGCCGGTCGGATGTTTTTGAATTTTCCTGTAAATTCAAAAAGCAGAAGATCCTCCGGGCAGGATCGCGCTGCAGAGCGATATTGCAGAAGAACTCCATATGGAAGGATGCCGCAAGAATTCACCAGCTCGTTTCTCTTCTTGTGGATAACGCCGTTAAATACACTCCGGATGGTGGAAAATCCACATTTTCTGGCGAAGAAACGGCAAAAAGCAGAATTTTCGGTGCAGAATACCTGCGATACCCTGCCGAAGCAGTGATCTCAACCGCCTCTTTGACCGCTTTTCTACCGTGCGGATGCGTCGCGGGCCAGGGAAAGCGGCGGCTATGGAATCGGCCTTCCGTGGCAGCTGCAATTGTAAAGGCACTATAAGGGAAAAATCACCGCAGAGCGGACACGAGATGGCATCTGTTTTAAAGCAGTCTTTCCGGCAAAAGGATGAAAGAAACAAAATTCCGGAAAACGGAAAATGACGGCAGGGCAGGAAAGGCAGACACACAAAAAAGCAGAAATCAAAAGCTTTCCAAGAGAGAAAACAAAAGAAAACAAAAGAAAACAAAAGAAAACAAAAGGAGGAATATATGATGTTTGATTGTGGTTTACAAAACATTTTCCAGCTGAAAAGCGGACAGTCCCGTTCTATTAACTGGGAAAACCGGAATGGAGAAAAAGGAAAAGGCGGCATGGCATCCAGCGATCTTGGTCCGTCCAGAAAAGGTTCCCCGTGTATCCCGAAAATAGAAGCAGGAGAGACCGTAACACTTGGTGAGATCCGGGGAGAAGGCATCATTCAGCACATCTGGATCACCGTCACAGACCGTACCAGTGAACGTAACCGTTATGTTCTGCGGGATCTTGTTCTGCGCATGTACTGGGATGACGAAGAAGATCCATCCGTGGAATGCCCGCTTGGCGATTTCTTCTGCTGCGGCTTCGGTGTTTCCACCAGGTAAACTCAGTCCCGATTGCTGTCAATCCGACCCGTGGTTTCAACAGCTATTTCCCGATGCCGTTCCGTAAAACGCCCGTATTACCATTGAAAATCAGTGTGATGAGCCGATTCCGGCCTTCTTTTATCAGATCGACTATTGCCTGACAACGGTTCCGGAGGATGCTGCCTATTTCCATGCCCAGTGGCGTCGTCAGCGCATAACGGAAAAGGCAAAAAGACTACGTTGTCCTCGACAACATCAAAGGGAAAGGCCAGTACGTTGAACGTATCTTGCACTTACCAGCCTCGAACGCTACTGGTACGGAGAAGGTGAGATGAAATTCTACATCGATGGAGACAAGGATTATCCAACCATCTGCGGAACCGGAACAGAAGATTACTTCGGTGGTGCCTGGAGCTTTGCAACACAGCAAAATGGCCAAACCGTTGAAAATCAGTACTGCACTCCGTATCTTGATATCCTTACTACTCTACCCACGATACCTTCCTTCATAATGATTACCAAATGATGATCAGATGCCACAGCGCAGCTTCTACCGCTGGCATCTGCTTGATCCCATCCTTTTGAGAAGGATCTTAAGGTAACCTTGCAGCAGATTGGTGTCAGTCACGGAGGCCTTTTGAACGTCAGGATGATGTCGCTACCACAGCTTACTGGTACCAGACGCATCCTCATGTACCATTCGCGCCACTCATGTCCAGAAAAAGAGCGCTGGCCAAGATGATTTTGACGCTTTTCCTATTTTATATGTTTCATGACGTTGCATATCGGCTGCAAGTCCGTTCCGAACAAATTCGCTTCCAACGAATGTGTCCGGAAAAGGGCTCTTTCTTTTTTATATGGTATTCAAAAAGCGATCCGGATTACAGAGGTCCGTCTTTTCACAAACCTTTCACATTTTCCGTCCATTCTTTAAGGTTCCTTTAAAGTTTCCTCATTATACTTAAAAAGTGTAAAAACATTTCCGGAAGTAAATCAAACGAAAGGATCAATCGATTATGATGCAAAGCCAACAGATTCCCATGACCTTCCAACGGTATGAAACAAAATACATGCTTTCCCCGATCATGGCTCGCAAGCTTCGCAAGAGCCTTCCGGGTCATCTGCAGATGGATGAATACGGCCTTGATACCATCTGCAGCCTCTATTACGATACCCCGGATCACCAGCTCATCCGCCGTTCGCTGGAAAAACCCGTCTACAAAGAAAAACTGCAACTCCGCAGTTATGGTCCGGTCAAAGAGACCAGCCCCATATACGTAGAACTAAAGAAAAAATATGAAGGAATCGTCTACAAACGCCGCGAGCGCATGATATTATCAGAAGCGGTTCCCTATCTTGCAGGAAAAATCAGAACCAGGCTTCGACAGCCAGATTCTCCACGAAATCACTTGGTTTCGCAACTACTACCGGGGGCTTGCTCCCGCTATGTACATCGCCTACGACCGCATCGCCTGCTTCGGCACGGAAGACAGGAACTTTTCGTGTTACCTTAGACACCAATATCCGATGGCGTACCGACAATCTGTGTCTTGACGGTCCAACGGAAGGAACCAGGCTTTTTAGAACCAGGCTGGTATCTCATGGAGGTGAAAACACCAGGTGCTGTGCCCCTATGGTTCAGCAAAATTCTAGATGATCTTGCAATCTATCCGGCATCATTTTCTAAATACGGCTTTGCCTATCAGATCGAAAATCAGAAAGCATCAGAAGAAAAAGCTTTCATACCATTCACAGATATCCGGCAAACCGTATCAAAACAGCATTCTGTTAGCTGAATCAGGTAAGTCCTCTGCGGCCATTGCGAAAAGCAAGAAGCAGTGGGTGGACTCACAGCTTGCGAAAAGCCTTTCAAACATAATCTGCTTCACAAAAGAAAATGTAACTATTCAGAGCCATGCAAAATAGAAGCAACATCGCGATGTAGCGTAAGCGGAATCGAGATGGGGCTCTGAATAGACAAGAAAATAAAAAAATTCTGGGAGGAATTTGCTATGCTTAACACAATATTCAGTTCCGTTTTTACAGAAACAACCGCCGCCTTCACCTTTGGTCAGTTCTTTGCCTGCACAGCAGTTTCTCTGATTCTGGGACTGTTGATCGCTGCTGTTTACAGGTACAAAAGCGAATGCACCAAAAGCTTTGCTGTCACGCTTGTTCTGATGCCTGTGATCGTACAGAGGGTGATGATGCTCGTCAATGGAAATCTTGGAACCGGAGTCCCTTGATTATACCAGTGTTTTTGACGATATCTTTGCCAGGTATCTGACCCGTTGCGAGCTTGTACAGGCAAAACCACGAATATGGGAAGTCTTTTCAAGCTGGAGTATCGCATCGTATTCCGCGAGGAAGGCGAAGAGAAAACATGATTGACCAGCTCCGCTGCAGAAACGGAAACCTTGAAATCCTGTGTAGTCGTGCGCAGACCGGAAGGGAGGAATTATAATGAATCGAAACAGAAAGAAAAAAAACAGAAAAAAAGAGACCGGCGCAGTCGTCAGCCTGCTTCTTGCATCATCGCTGGCCTTCGGAGGATGCGGCACAGCAGTGACATCTTCCAGCTCTGTGAATGCCGAATCTGCCCGTACAGAGTCAACCGGCGAAACATCTGCCGACAACGCGGATACCACATCAGAGAGCACAGATTCGAAAATGCAATGGAAAGTGCTTCCGATATTAATTTTGACCTGGAACTGACCGAATCCACTATCGACACCGAATTCACAGACCGTGAGAAGAGCGGAAGCTATAAAGCATCAGAAGCCGTAAAAATTACACTTAATAAGACGACAGCTACCGTCTCCGGCAGCGGAGCCAAAGCAGACGGCAGCACAATTACCATCACGGAAGAAGGCGTTTACATCGTAAGCGGAACACTTGAGGATGGCCAGATTATCGTAGACGCATCCGATTCCGACAAGGTTCAGATCGTACTCGATGGAGTCCATATCAACTGTGAGACGAATGCTGCCATCTACGTTCGCGAAGCGGACAAAGTTTTCATCACGCTTGCCGAAAACAGCAGCAACACGCTTGGCGGTGGAAACGAGTACACTCAGATTGACGACAACACGGTAGACGGCGTTATCTTCTCCAAATCAAATCTTGTCTGCAACGGGACAGGAAGTCTGACCATCGAGGCAGACTACAAGCACGGATTGTATCCAAAGATGACCTTGTGATTACCGGCGGAACCTACAAAATCGCCGCTGCGGACAACGGGATCACAGCCAAAGATCAGATTAAAATTCTGAACGGAAGCTTTGACATTGATGCTGCAAACAGTGCGGTCAAAGCGAAGAATACGGATGACGCAGAGCTTGGAAATATCTATATTGCTGGTGGGATTTTTACGATCGAGGCGGAACAGGATGGATTCCATGCAACCGGCAGCATCGTTGTCGATGATGGAACCATCACCGTAAACTCTGGTGACGACGGTTTCCATGCGGAGCTCGACACCGTCATCCATGGCGGAACGATCCTTGTTGAAAAAAAGCAACGAAGGCCTGGAAGGAAAACGCGTCGTGGTCAACGGCGGTGACATTACCATAAACGCCAGCGACGATGGCATCAATGCCGCAAATTCCGGCGACGATGGCGTCAACGCCATAAATCCTGGCGCCAATGCTGTCGGTTCCGGTGACGATGACAGCAATGCCGCAAGCTCAAACAACGATAGCAGTGCTGCCGTAAACTCCGGTGATGATGGCAGCATATCCGGCGAGGCAGACGGAAAGGAACCTCAGCAAATGCCGCCTGATACAGAAAACGGCAGCGATATGCAGCCATCGCAGGACTTCGATCCGGAGAACGCCCGTCTGACGGAAATGCGCCGCAGAACTTCGATCCGGGAACGCTCCGTCTGACGGCGATGCTCCACAGAAGATGCAGGAGGCCCCGGCGGTGGAGGCAACTCTGAGCTTTACATTAAAATTACCGGCGGAACCCTGACCGTATCCGCCGATGGTGATGGTCTTGATTCCAACGGCGGTCTTCTCGTGACCGGCGGAACTACGATCGTGTACGGGCCGACCAGCGATGGTGACAGTGCCCTCGATTACGACGGAAGTGCAATTGTGACCGGCGGAACCTTAGCTGCTATCGGCAGTGCCGGCATGACAGAAAGCTTCAGCGAAGATTCTACCCAGCCCGTCATCACCTACTACTGTACGGAAACCCAGTCCGCTGCCACTACCATCACACTGACAGACAGCGATGGAAGTGCCCTTTTCACGGTCACACCCGAAAAAGCCTACGCCAGCATCGTTTTGACCTGCCCAGAAATGAAACTGACGCAACGTATACTCTGGCTGCCGGTACCGACAACGAAGAGATCACCCTCACGGACATCATCACCACCGCCGGAACCCGGTCTGTTAAAAACAATGAGCGATCCCGAAGGTGGAAAAATGCCAAATAACAGCGACAACAAAGGAACTCCGCCTTCAAAACCAAGCGACACGGCTGAGTGAACCGTTATAGTTCATTCAGCACCGGAACATTTGCTGTTCCGGTGCGTAAGAAAGTGATTCTACCGTGGCTGTCTTCCTACTTCCAATTTACCGTATTCTGTGCTAAAATAACCTCACAAGAAAAGAGGTAGAAAAATCATGTATGATAAACTGACCGAAAACGATATTAAAAAAATGCAGGAAGAAATCGACTACCGCAAACTGGTTGTCCGTCCAAAAGAACTCGAGGCTGTAAAAGAAGCCCGTGCCCAGGGCGATCTCAGCGAAAACTTTGAATACAAAGCTGCCAAACAGGAC
>VOFG01002995.1_pt1 | contig 13683 bp, 12 predicted proteins | sample 5384171 | NCBI WGS metagenome assembly VOFG01 (sample SAMN12384726, study PRJNA508395) | human gut metagenome | isolation source: healthy gut F | host: Homo sapiens | reverse complement strand
AAAACGTGCTTTCCACGTGCCATGCAGGTGATTGATAGGTTTCATGTACAAAAACTTGTATACGAAGCGGTACAAGAGTTGCGTATTACATATAGATGGCAAGTGATAAAAGAGGAGAATAAAGCTATGAAAGCGGCAAAAGAGAAGGGGGAAGTATATAAAGCAGAAGAACTCGAAAACGGAGATACACTCAGGCAATTATTGGCCAGAAGCAGATATTTATTATTTAAATCACCTGATAAATGGACCAAGAGTCAGAAAATCAGGGCAGAATTACTTTTCAAGCAGTTTGAAGATATTAAGCACGTATATTACTACTCATTGGAGTTGGGAAAGATCTTTTCCACAAACTATGACAAGGATGTAGCAAGAGCAAAGCTGGCACTATGGTATAATAAGATTGAAGAATATGGATACGATACATTCACAACAGTAGCAAACTCTATTGAGAATCATTATGAAAGGATTCTGAACTTCTTTGTGAACAGGAGTACAAATGCAGCAGCGGAAGCATTTAATGCTAAAATCAAAGCATTTAGGGCATCATTTAGAGGAGTAGTGGATATGAGCTTCTTCCTTTTTAGGCTAGCAAAGGTATAAAGGTATATTCAGCCCTATTAAAAAACTTAAAATATGATGAAGAAACTACTCACAGCCACTGCTATCGGCTTGGCTTTGTTAACTTGGCACACCAGTTGTACTCAACAACCAAAGGCTCCGGAAGCCTTTACTCCTATCAAAGTAGAAACTCCTGCCCGCCCTGCCGGACAAGAAGATGTAATCCAACTCGTTACTCCTAAAATTGATACCGTACGTGTCGGTTTCATCGGCTTAGAAATGCGTGGTCCCGGTGCAGTTGCACGCTGGACACATATTCCGGGAACTCAGATGGTAGCTTTATGCGATCTTCTCCCCGAACGTGTTGAAAAAATCACAAAAATTTTGAAGAATGCCGGACTCCCGCAAGCTGCTTCTTACAGCGGAGAGGAAAAGCATGGAAAAAAACTTTGCGAGCGGGATGATATTGATCTTGTATACATAGCTACAGACTGGAAACATCATGCAGACATGGGTGTCTACGCTATGGAACATGGCAAGCATGTAGCCATCGAAGTACCTGCCGCTATGACACTGGATGAAATCTGGAAGCTAATCAACACTTCTGAAAAGACTCGCAAACACTGTATGCAACTGGAAAACTGCGTATATGACTTCTTTGAACTGACTTCACTCAATATGGCACAACAAGGTGTATTCGGTGAGGTACTTCACGTAGAAGGTGCTTATATACACAATCTGGAAGACTTCTGGCCGTATTACTGGAACAACTGGCGAATGGACTACAATCAGAAACATCGTGGTGATGTATATGCAACTCATGGTATGGGCCCGGCTTGCCAGGTACTCAATATTCACCGTTGCGACCGTATGAAAACTCTCGTAGCTATGGACACCAAAGCTGTGAACGGTCCGGCATACATTAAAAAGTCTACCGGAAAAGAAGTAAAAGACTTCCAGAACGGAGACCAGACCACAACCCTCATCCGTACGGAGAACGGCAAAACAATGCTGATACAGCACAATGTAATGACTCCCCGTCCTTACAGCCGTATGTACCAGGTAGTTGGAGCTGATGGCGATGCCAGCAAATATCCGATTGAGGAATACTGTCTGAGACCTACACAAGTAGACTCTAATGATGTGCCGAATCACGAAAAGATCTGAACGCACACGGTTCTGTATCTGAAGATGTAAAAAAAGCATTGATGGACTAAATACAAAGATCCTATTCACAAAGAACTGGAAGAAACTGCCAAGAAAGTAGGTGGACACGGCGGTATGGATTATATCATGGACTATCGTCTGGTATACTGTCTGCGCAATGGTTTGCCACTGGACATGGACGTTTACGACCTCGCAGAATGGTGTTGTATGGCCGAACTGACCAGACTCTCCATCGAAAACGGTTCTGCTCCGGTAGAAGTTCCTGATTTCACCCGTGGCGGATGGAACAAAGTGCAAGGTTACAGACATGCTTTTGCCGAATAAGCCATTATACCTTATTAATATATAAACTTACGGATCAGCCAGACTGGGAAAAGTCAGGTTATCCGTAAGTTCATGTTCGGACACTTTACTGATTATTATAATCACCTATATGAAAGCAGATATTTTAAAACCCTCTAGACAGACTATCCTTCGGGAAGCCAAAGATTATGTGATGATCGCCGTAGGTATGATACTTTATGGCATCGGATGGACCGTTTTTCCTACTCCCCAACGACATTACGACGGGCGGAGTGCCGGGTATTGCATCTATTGTATATTGGGCAACGGGATTCCCGGTACAGTATACATATTTCAGCATTAACTTTTTCTTATTGTTGCTTGCGCTTAAGTTATTGGGATTAAAGTTCTGTATTAAAACTATTTTTGGAGTATTCACCCTGACTTTCTTCCTGTCCGTTATCCAGCAACTGGCATCAGGCGTTTCCCTTCTTCGCGACCAACCTTTCATGGCATGCGTCATCGGAGCATCGTTCTGTGGCGGCGGTATCGGAGTTGCGTTCTGCGCCAAACGGAAGCACCGGCGGTACGGACGTCATTGCCGCCATCATCAACAAATACCGGGACATAACCTTAGGAAGAGTCATACTGATCTGCGATATGATTATTATTTCTTCCAGTTATTTTGTTCTAAAAGACTGGGAAAAAGTAGTGTATGGGTTTGCAACACTTTACATTTGCAGTTTCGTCCTCGATCAGGTAGTGAACAGCGCACGTCAGTCTGTCCAGTTTTTATCATATCTAATAAATATGAGGAGATAGGACGACACATCAACGAATATCCACACCGGGGAGTTACGATTATCAATGCAACCGGCTTTTATACAGGACGAGAAGTAAAGATGATGTTCGTATTAGCCAAGAAGAGGGAATCGCCTATCATCTTCCGGTTGATTAAAGATATAGACCCGAATGCATTTGTGTCACAAAGTGCTGTCATCGGAGTTTATGGAGAAGGATTCGATCATATCAAAGTAAAATAAAAAAGAAATGAAAAACCAATATTGAGAAACATGAAATTTCGACCAACCCCAATTTATTACAGGCATTTTCATGGGAATATTTTCCCTGACAACATTTAATGTAATGGCTGAAAAGCCGTGACCCCCTTATTGGCAGGATGTGCAGGTAGTTGAAGTCAACAAAGAGTATCCACGCACTTCTTTTATGACATACAACAATCGCGACTGATGCCTTGAGTGGCAAGTTCGAACGAAGCAAGTATTACCGCTTGCTGAACGGAACCTGGAAATTCTACTTTGTAGACTCTACAAAAAGCACTTTCCCGACAACATTACTGACCCGAATACGAATACAGATTCGTGGAATGATATTCAGGTACCTGGTAACTGGGAAGTACAAGGACACGGAATAGCCATCTACACCAATCATGGTTATGAATTCAAGCCACGCAATCCGCAGCCTCCGGCTCTTCCCGGAAGCGAATCCGGTGGGAGTTTACCGTCGGGATATCGATATTCCGGCAGATTGGGAAGGACGGGATATCTACCTGCATCTGGCAGGAGCCAAGATCCGGCGTATATGTATATATCAACGGGCAAGAAGTTGGATATAGCGAAGACTCCAAAAATCCGGCAGAGTTTCTTATTAACAACTATGTGAAGCCCGGCAAGAACGTGCTTACCGTTAAAATCTTCCGTTGGAGCACTGGTTCTTATCTGGAATGTCAGGACTTCTGGCGCATGAGCGGTATTGAACGCGATGTTTATCTGTATTCACAACCTAAAGCAGCCCTCAAAGATTTCCGGGTGAAGTCTACCCTGGATGACAGCTACAAGAATGGAATCTTCAGCTTGAATGTCGATTTGAGAAATCACGAGAAGGCAGCAACTAATCTCACATTAGTTTATGAGCTATTGGATGCACAGGGAAAAGTAATCTCTACTGAAGAGAAGACCGCCTATATCCCATCGGACGAAGTACGTACACTTTCTTTTCGATCAGAAGCTGGCAGATGTCAATACATGGACATCCGAACATCCGAATCTGTACAAACTGCTGATGACCGTCAAAGAGAATGGCAAAATAAATGAGATTATTCCTTTTAATGTAGGATTCCGCCGTATTGAAATCAAACCTATCGAACAAAAAGCTGCTAACGGAAAACCATACGTTTGCCTGTTCATCAATGGTCAGCCACTAAAACTGAAAGGGGTAAATATCCACGAACACAACCCGTCAACAGGTCATTATGTAACAGAAGAGTTAATGCGTCGTGACTTCGAGCTTATGAAGCAACATAACCTGAACAGCGTACGCCTTTGCCACTATCCGCAGGACCGCCGTTTCTATGAACTTTGCGACGAATACGGACTTTACGTGTACGATGAAGCCAATATCGAAAGCCACGGTATGTACTACGATCTACGTAAAGGCGGCTCATTGGGTAACAATCCCGAATGGCTGAAACCACACATGGATCGCACAATCAATATGTTCGAACGCAACAAAAACTACCCCAGCGTCACTTTCTGGTCATTAGGAAATGAAGCCGGAAACGGATATAATTTCTATCAGACTTACCTTTGGGTGAAAGAGGCTGACAAAGAGCTGATGAATCGCCCTGTCAACTATGAGCGTGCTCAATGGGAATGGAACTCCGATATGTATGTTCCTCAATATCCGGTGCCGACTGGTTGGAAAGTATCGGCAAAAACGGCAGTGACCGTCCTGTAGCTCCTTCCGAATATGCGCACGCTATGGGTAACTCCACCGGAAACCTGTGGGGACAATGGCAGGCGATTTACAAATATCCGAACCTCCAGGGTGGATATATCTGGGACTGGAGACCAAGGTCTTCTCCAGAAAGATGAGAATGGAAGAGAATACTGGGCTTACGGAGGTGACTTCGGTGTAGACGCGCCGAGCGATGGCAACTTCCTCTGCAATGGTCTTGTCAATCCGGATCGTGGTCCGCATCCGGCAATGGCTGAAGTGAAATATGTACATCAGAATGTAGGCTTTGAGGCAGTAGATGCCGCTGCCGGTATATTCAAAATCACCAACCGTTTCTATTTCACCAATCTGAAAAAGTATCAGATTCACTATAACGTACTCGCTAACGGAAAGACTATAAAAGGTGGAAAAGTATCTTTGGATATTGCTCCGCAGGCATCCAAAGAATTCACCGTACCGGTAAACGGCTTGAAAGCCCAACCGGGAGTGGAATATTTTGTAAACTTCAGCGTGACAACCACAGAACCTGAACCGTTGATTCCAACAGGATATGAAATAGCATACGACCAGTTCCAGCTTCCTATCCAGGCAGAGAAAGCTATTTATAAAGCAAACGGTCCGGCACTGAAAACAACGACTCAAGGAGATGAGCTAATCGTTTCTTCTTCCAAAGTGAATTTTGTATTCAACAAGAATAGCGGATTAGTTACCTCGTATAAAGTGGACGGCACAGAATATTTCAAAGACGGATTTGGTATTCAGCCTAACTTCTGGCGTGCTCCTAATGATAATGATTATGGTAATGGCGCTCCTAAACGTTTACAGGTATGGAAGCAATCAAGCAAAAACTTCCACGTAACGGATGCAACCATGACAACAGAGAATAAGGTAGTTTCCTTACATGTGACCTACTTATTGGCTGCCGGCAACTTGTATGTTGTCACATATAAAATCTATCCGAGCGGAGTGGTCAATGTAAATGCCAAATTCACGTCAACAGATATGCAGGCAACAGAAACGGAAGTTTCCGAAGCTACCCGCATGGCTACGTTCACTCCCGGAAGTGACGCTGGCCGCAAGGCCGCTTCCAAACTGGAAGTTCCCCGTATCGGTGTTCGTTTCCGCTTGCCGGCACAGATGAACAACGTACAATACTTTGGCCGTGGTCCGGAAGAGAACTATATCGACCGTAATCATGGAACCCTCGTTGGCGTATATAAGACAACAGCAGATAAAATGTACTTCAACTATGTACGTCCACAGGAAAACGGGCATCACACCGATACCCGTTGGATCGCTTTATCTCCCGCCAAAGGAAACGGCCTGGTTTTGGTAGCCGACAGTACGATCGGTTTCAATGCCTTGCGTAACTCAGTAGAAGATTTTGACTCTGAAGAGGCACTGCCCCACCCTTACCAATGGAATAACTTTAGCCCGGAAGAAGTAGCCAATCATGATGAGAATGCCGCCCGTAATGTATTACGGAGAATGCATCATGTTAATGACATCGTTCCGAGAGATTTCGTAGAGGTTTGTGTGGACATGAAGCAACAAGGTGTAGGCGGATATGACAGTTGGGGTGCACACCCGAACCTTTCCACCAAATCCCGGCTAATCGTGATTACCATTGGGGCTTCACATTAGTACCTGTTCGCTCGGCTAATCAGGCCAACGAAGCGGCTAAATACGATTATCGATAACCTTAGTATAAATTTTTTTAAAGAAAAAACACCATGAAAGATTTATCTAGCATTGTAGCTAAATTTAAAGTCCAAGGTACGATAGAAGAAATCAAACCTTTGGGTACAGGACTTATTAACGACACTTACAAAGTAAACACCAAAGAAGCAGATGCTCCCGACTACGTTTTGCAACGCATCAATCATGCCATTTTTCAGAATGTAGAGATGCTTCAATCCAACATTACCGCTGTCACCAATCATATTCGCAAGAAACTAACGGAGGCAGGAGAATCGGATATAGAACGCAAGGTTTTGAGTTTCCTCGAAACAGAAGAGGGTAAAGCATATTGGTTCGACGGTGATAGCTACTGGCGTGTGATGGTATTCATCCCACGCGCCAAAACGTATGAGACGGTGAATCCCGAATATTCAAATTATGCTGGAGAAGCTTTTGGTAACTTCCAGGCTATGTTGGCCGATATTCCGGAAACATTGGGTGAAACCATACCTGATTTCCACAATATGGAGTTCCGCCTCAAACAACTACGTGAAGCCGTTGCGAAAGATGCTGCCGGACGGGTATCGGAAGTGAAATACTATCTGGACGAAATAGAGAAGCGTGCAGATGAAATGTGTAAAGCAGAACGTTTATATCGTGAAGGTAAACTCCCCAAACGCGTCTGCCATTGCGATACGAAAGTTAATAATATGATGTTCGACGAAGATGGTAAAGTGTTATGCGTCATTGATTTGGATACGGTAATGCCCAGCTTTGTCTTCTCCGATTATGGCGATTTCCTTCGTACAGGCGCCAACACGGGTGATGAAGATGATAAAGACCTTGATCGTGTAAACTTCAATATGGAAATATTCAAGGCATTTACAAAAGGCTATCTGGAAGGCGCCAAGTCATTCCTGACTCAGATAGAGATCGAGAATCTTCCTTATGCGGCGGCACTATTCCCTTACATGCAGTGTGTACGGTTCTTGGCAGACTATATCAATGGAGATACTTATTATAAAATCAAATATCCGGAGCATAATTTAGTTCGTACTAAAGCACAATTCAAATTGCTTCAAAGCGTGGAAGCAAACACACCGGAAATGATCGCATTCATCAACGATTGCTTAAAGAATTGAGAATAGAGGAAAAAAGAGAATGGAGAATTATCTATTTGGTAAAGGCTCCATTCTTCCAATGATAAACAATCGGACGACGGAGAAATGGTTTCAGTTTCTCTGCCGTCTCCTTTGACATATAGTCAGGAGTAGTTAATGTAACAGTCAATTCTGTATTTTCTTTATTAAAATCGGCTTTCATCAATAATATATCTGCCGAACGGCGTGCTTCGTCAAACTCATAAACACCTGCTGAATCCGGCGTATTCAGAAAGTCGCCCATCACAGGCAGGGTAATAAAGAGAGATGCTGTAAGCGGTTTCCAGTCATCTGTATAGAAACGGATGCTGCTGTCGCAGGCAGGTGCACAAGCTGTAGAGACTGTACAGATCACATTCGTCGAGTCATTCAAAGCCAACACTTTCATCTGCCAGGTGGATTGAGAAGACATCTGCATACGGATATAATCTTTACTTAGATCAGTCATCTCCGACTTCTTGCCGAAACGATTCTCTACTTGCGCTTTCATCTTACTTTCCAGAAAGTCAATACAATCTTCCCGGTTTACTTTGGTTAGTAACGGGCTTAGAGAATCCGGCATATTCACAAACAGCGTTTTGGCTTCTTGTGCCCAAAGAGCGGTCGAAGCAAAGAGTCCGACAGCAGAAAAGAATATAGTGATTACAAATTTATTTATTTTCATATCTATCTTATTTAACCTGTGACAAACAGATTTTGTGTAACTGTTTTAATTTTTAGACCCCAAATATAAGAATATCATTCCGATTAACACTAGTATAAGGTCAATCGCTTTGCTTTTTAAATTCTTTTCACGGAAGAAGTGCACCGAAAGTGAAAGAGACTACTACACTTCCCCGACGGACCATCGAAACAATGGAAATCATGGAATCGTCATAGCTCAATGCGTAAAAAGTAAACAAATCGGCAGCCGAAAGGAAGATAGAAATCAGGATAATCGTCCAGTCCCAGCGAAACAGGGTGGTAGACTTTCTTTTAGGCCACAAAGCAATAACAGAATAGGACACATAATAAACACCTGATAAACATTATACCAGGATTGTACCAGCATCGGTTCAGAGACTTCATCAGATACTTGTCATATAATCCGCTGATAGCACCTGTAATGGCAGCCAACACAATAAAGAATATCCATTTGTTATGTTTAAAATCAATTCCTTCTTTCTTCCCCGAACGACTTAACATAAAGAAAGAGACAATGGCCAGCATTACCCCAATCCATTGATAGAGATTCAACCGTTCGCCAAATACCAGCATCGCTCCCACGAGCACCATCACCGGACGAGTGGCGTTGATAGGTCCTACTATGGTTAAAGGCAGATGTTTCATTCCGAAATATCCGAATATCCACGAAGACAACACGATGAACGACTTGATGATGATATATTTATGCTGTTCCCAGCCAACAACGGGAACATCAAATATCGTTCCTCCCAACAGGTCCGGTTTATATACGGATATCAGGATAAACGGCAGAAAAATTGAGACTGGAAAATGTATATTTGAAGCATTATAACTAAAGACTTTATATTAACACAGACTTACTATGAGCCATACCATTTTTCTGATCATCGCCCTCGTTACAACAGGTATTTTTCTTATATCCAATTCGTATTATCCATCTTCTTCGGAGATTTGGACGCGGATGTAGACGTGGATGCTGACATCAGCAGTGTAGTCTCTTTCAAAGGGCTCACACACTTCGGAATCGGATTCGGCTGGTATATGTATCTGGCAGGAAACGCAGAAATTCAAAGTTATGCCATCGGCATTCTGGTAGGACTCTTCTTTGTTTTTGCGGTCTGGTTCCTGTACAAGAAAGCCTATCAACTGCAACAAGTGAACCGTTCCGAAGCGACCAATGAACTTGCAGGACGCGAATGCACCATTTACTTCAAGCAAAGTGAGAACAAATATACCGTGCAGGTAAGCCGAGACGGAGCCATGCGCGAAATAGACGTAATCTCCGAATCGGGAAAGACGTATCAAACCGGGGACCGCACTGTTATCACCCGATATCAGGACGGAACATTATATATTCAATAACTATTCAAAATTACACAATTCCTATGACACAAGAAATGCTAATCATGGCCGCTATATTAGTGGCGGTTATCCTGCTCACCTTTATCGGTATCCTGTCCCGCTACCGCAAATGTAAGAGTGACGAAGTACTCGTTGTATATGGTAAGACAGGTGGAGAAAAGAAATCTGCGAAATTATATCACGGTGGAGCTGCTTTCGTATGGCCTATCATTCAGGGCTACGAATTCCTGTCAATGAAACCGATGCAGATTGACTGCAAACTGACAGGCGCACTATCCGCACAAAATATCCGCGTTGATGTACCTACTACTATTACCGTAGCTATCAGTACAGATGCAGACGTCATGCAAAAAAACGCTGCTGAACGTATGCTCGGACTGACCATAGACGACAAACAAAACCTGATTACAGATGTAGTTTACGGTCAGATGCGTCTGGTTATCGCTGATATGACAATTGAAGAGTTGAACTCCGACCGCGACAAGTTCCTCTCCAAAGTGAAAGATAATATTGATACTGAACTTCGCAAATTCGGTTTGTATCTGATGAACATCAATATCAGTGACATTCGCGATGCTGCCAACTACATTGTCAACTTAGGTAAAGAGGCCGAAAGTAAAGCACTGAACGAGGCACAAGCGAACATTGAAGAACAAGAAAAGCTGGGTGCTATCAAAATTGCCAATCAGATTAAGGAACGCGAAACCAAAGTTGCGGAAACCCGTAAGGACCAGGATATCGCTATTGCAGAAACGAAGAAACAACAGGAAATCTCCGTAGCCAATGCAGATAAGGACAGAATTTCTCAAGTAGCTATTGCTAATGCGGAAAAAGAATCACAAGTAGCAAAAGCAGAAGCTGAAAAGAATATCCGTATCGAGCAGGCAAATACCGAAAAGGAAAGCCGCGTTGCCGAACTGAACTCGGACATGGAAATCAAACAGGCGGAAGCTGCCAAGAAAGCTGCTATCGGACGAAATGACGCACAGAAAGAAGTAGCTTTGTCAAATGCCGAACTGGCCGTGACGCAAGCCAATGCAGACAAGCAAGCCGGTGAAGCTGCCGCAAAATCGGAAGCTGCCGTACAAACTGCACGCGAAATTGCGCAAAAGGAAGTGGAAGAAGCAAAGGCACGGAAAGTGGAATCTTCATTGAAGGCTGAAAAGATTGTTCCTGCGGAAATCGCCAGACAGGAAGCTATCCTGCAAGCAAATGCCATCGCAGAAAAGATTACCCGTGAAGCAGAAGCACGTGCAAAAGCAACTTTAGCACAAGCGGAAGCGGAAGCAAAAGCTATCCAGATGAAACTGGAAGCAGAAGCGGAAGGTAAGAAGCGGTCGTTACTTGCCGAAGCGGAAGGTTTCGAAGCAATGGTAAGAGCTGCCGAATCCAATCCGGCTATCGCCATCCAATACAAGATGGTAGACCAGTGGAAGGAAATTGCCGGCGAACAGGTGAAGGCATTCGAACACATGAACTTAGGTAATATCACTGTATTTGACGGAGGAAACGGCGGAACAAGTAACTTCCTGAATACGCTGGTGAAAACAGTAGCTCCGAGTCTTGGAGTATTGGATAAGTTGCCTATCGGTGAAACAGTGAAAGGTATCATTAATCCGGAAAATAAAACGGAAGAAAAGCCTGCAACGAAAGCTGAAGAGAAAAAGGACAAGAAATAATCCTGCTCCAACAGATAATTGTGCGCTGATGAAAGAAGATACTTGTTCTTTTCTCATCAGCGCACTGTTTATATACACATAAGTAAAAAAAGTCTTTGAATATTCCCCAATTATTACGTTCTTTGTATTACATAAAATGTGTAACGTAAAAGATGTAATAAATATGAAACCATATAATCCATTCCTTGTGTACGGCTACAACAGCCCGGAATACTTTTGTGACCGGGAAAAAGAAACTGATAAAATGATTTCAGCTTTACAAAACGGGCGGAATCTGACATTAATATCTCCCCGGCGTATGGGAAAGACGGGACTCATCAAAAATGTATTCTACCGGATGAAGCAGGAAAAGAATCCGAATGCCGCCTATTTCTACATGGATATCTATCCTACACGCGATTTAAAGGCATTCATACAATTGCTTGCTCAAAATGTTCTCGGAGAATTGGATACCCTTTCCCAAAATATACTCCGGCAAATGACCGCTTTTTTTAAATCTTGCCGTCCTATAATCAGTACTGACGAAAGAAGCGGTATGCCTACCGTAACTCTGGACTTCGTTCCCGCCCGTGCCGAACAGACATTGAAAGAAATACTCGACTATATGGCAGCTTCAAAAAAACATTGTTACCTTGCCATCGATGAATTCCAACAGATTACAGAATACCCGGAAAAAGGTGTAGAAGCATTGCTTCGTTCCCATATCCAATTCATGCCGAATGTACACTTTATCTTTTCCGGAAGTAAAAAGCATGTAATGGAAGAAATGTTCAGTTCCGCAAAACGGCCTTTTTATCAAAGTACACAGATTATTGTATTAAAGGAAATTCCATTGGAGAGCTATTATTCGTTCGCACACTCATTCTTTGCCAAAGAAAAAAGAGAGTTATCGTTAGAAGCATTCTCCTACTTGTATCAACTCGAAAACGGACACACCTGGTACGTTCAAAGCATACTCAACCGATTGTATGAGAAGAGAATCAACCCTATTGATAACCGACTGGTAGATAGCTGCATAAACGACATTTTAGATGAACAGGAAACCATATACCAAAGTAACCTGACATTATTAACCAACAATCAAGTGGATTTATTGAAAGCTATTGCCACAGAAGGTTGTATAAAAGTATAAATGCCAATGACTTCATCAAAAGGCATCATCTAAAAACGCCTAGCAGCGTTAACGTGGCACTAAAGTCCTTGCTAAATAAAGAACTGATATATAATACACCAGATGGTTATATTGTCTATGACCGTTTTTTCGGGAAATGGCTGAAAGACACAGTCATCTAATGCACTAGAAATGATTTTGCGAAATCATTTCTCATATTCTCATATCTTATAGGATAATCATCTGTAATTCAAAACAATAATACTATGAGAAATACTTTTTAAAAAGGTGTTTCTCATAGTATTTTGCCTGAAATGTCATAAAAAACCGGTATTTCTCATACTTTCATCATGCATTTCTCATACCGGAACTGCTATATAATACCTACATAATAAATGTCAACCCAACCCGAAGATAAAAAAAAGGCAGCCAACTATTATCAGGGTATTACAGCCCCCGGTAGTCCCACATATTGTGGGAAAAGATTCCCCTAGCTGGAGAGAATTTATTCCCTCATTTTGAGGGAATAAATTCCCATAATATAAGAAGAATACTTTCCCACAATATATGGGATTACCGGAACTAACGGATATACTTACCCAAGATCATAGTATTCTATATATTCGTCAAATTGAGGCGTTTCTGTAACTCCCCGCCTGCGGAAAAGTCCCTGTATGTATTCCTGCTCCTTCGGTTTAATCAGCCGTTCCTTGTTGCAACAACGGTAATAGATCGTTTTGCCGAAGTAGGCTATCATCTGTCGTTTGATAACGGTGGCATCAGCAAGCGGCACCCGATCCAGCAAATGTTTCATTCCCCGTGCAAACAACACCGGCTTTTCATCAATAAAGTAAGTACAGTCTTCACCATCGGAAGTGATATGTTCGGGATTAATAACCATTACAGCAGCCCGTTCTTTCGGCATTCGGAGAGTTACTTGTCGTCGCAGACATTTGTCCGCACGCAAACAATGTCCATTCAAGCAATGAGCGAAGCTAACGGGCATAGAATTGTAATCGAAATCTGTTTTCATGTGTGTTATGTTTAGTGGGAAAGTGGCCTATTTTTATAAACCGCTACAAATGTATGAAAAAATAGCGTATATTTGCGAGCAAAAATATAAAATGACTATTTATAAGCTTCGCATATTACCGCTATTTTTACTAGTTATTGGGCTTACAACGCTTACTTCGGGCTGCAAAAGAAAGACATGTCGCTGAAACTGAATGAGCCACGCAATATT
>VOFG01004569.1_pt1 | contig 13703 bp, 21 predicted proteins | sample 5384171 | NCBI WGS metagenome assembly VOFG01 (sample SAMN12384726, study PRJNA508395) | human gut metagenome | isolation source: healthy gut F | host: Homo sapiens | reverse complement strand
ACGAAATTTTCCAGAGCGTACTGGGAAGACTGAAAGCCTGAAACGTGGCAGAAGATGTCGCAGAAAAAGCGGAGGATAAAAAAATGGCAAAACAGTTATTAGGAAAAGAAGTAACAGCAGCATTAAATGAGAAGATCAAAGCAAATGCAGAGCTGGAGGCAAAAGAGTAAAACCAACCTCGGAATCATCCGTGTCGGAGAGAGAGGATGACCTTTCCTACGAAAGAGGAGCAACCAAACGCTGTGAGACCTTAGGCGTTGCATACGAGAAATTCCTTCTCCCGGCAGACGTTACCCAGGAAGAGCTGATGGCTACCATCGATAAAGTAAACAAAGACGATTCCATCCACGGCGTTCTGATTTTCCGTCCGCTTCCGAAACATCTCGATGAGGCAGCAGTCATCAAAGCACTCTCCCCGAGAAGGACGTAGACGGTATCACAGACGGTTCCATGGTAGGCGTATTCGCCGGAACAAAAAACAGGGCTTCCCGCCATGTACCCGCAGGCCTGCATGGAGATCCTCGACCACTACGGTATCGACTGCACCGGCAAAAAGCTGTTGTCGTAGGCCGCAGCCTCGTTGTGGGAAAACCGGCAGCCATGATGCTGTTAAAGAAAAATACGCAACCGTAACCATCTGCCATACCAGAACGAAAGACATGCCGTCTGTAGCCAAAGAGGCAGATATCGTGATCGTAGCAGCAGGCCGTGCAGGTGTTGTGGATGATACTTACTTGCGTGCAGGCCAGACCGTTATTGATGTCGGAATCAACGTAAACGAAGAAGGAAAACTCTGCGGAGACGTTGCATACGCAAAAGCTGAGCCGATCGTTGAGGCAATCACACCGGTTCCAGGCGGTGTAGGATCCGTTACCACATCTGTTCTGGTCGGCCATGTGGTAGAGGCTGCCATGAGAAAAACAGCTGATCATAGGCTGAAGATAAGAATGTGACAGAAAAAGGCACTGTGCGTCCGAAAAAAGGGCGGCGGTGCCTTTTTGCGTGCGCGGCAGTGCAGTTTTGGTGATAGGAGAGGGGGCCGGCTCATAGAATATAACAGTACATAGCAACGAAGATCAAAAGGGGGACAACAGCGCATGGATGCATATTCAGTATACCGCGATATTCAGAAACGAACGAAGGGCCAGTTCCTGATCGGAGTGGTGGGGCCTGTACGGACGGGAAAGTCCACCCTGATCCGCCGTTTCCTGGAGGTGCTGGCACTGCCGTATCTTTCGGAAAAGGAACAGGCGGAGGTACGGGATGCCCTGCCTTTAAGCGGGAGGGAAAGACGATCACAACGGTGGAGCCGAAATTTGTGCCGAAAGACGCCGTGGAGCTGCAGCTTGGGGAGGGCGATCCGATCCGGCTGCGACTGGATCGACTGCGTCGGTTTTCTGGTGCCGGACGCGGCGGGAAATCTGGAAAATGAGAAGGAGCGGATGGTGAAAAACACCGTGGTCCGAGCAGGCGATTCCGTTCCGGGAGGCGGCGGAGATCGGTACGAAGAAGGTGATCGCAGAACATTCCACGATCGGTCTTATGGTGACGTGCGACGGATCGTTCGGCGAGCTGCCGCGGAGAATTTTCTGCAGGCGGAGGAACGAACCGTTGCGGAGCTCAAAAAGCAGGGAAAGCCCTTCCTGATTCTTGTGAATGCGAAAAAACCGTACCGGGAGGAGACACAGCGGCAGGTAAAGGAGCTTGAAACAAAATTCGGCGTGGCAGCGATGGCGGTGAACTGCGACCAGCTCCGCAAAGAAGATATTCTGCATATGCTCGAAAAGGTGCTGTATGAGTTCCCGCTTCAGCAGATGGAATTTTATATTCCCAAATGGGTGGAGCTTCTTGCCGATGACCATCCGCTGAAGGCAGAGCTGCTGCAGAAGATCCGTGAGATGTGCAGGGAAAAGACGCGCCTGAAGGATGCAGTGGGCGGAAAAACAGCGATTGCCAGTCAGTATGTCAGCCAGACACTGCTGCAGTCGATGGATCTTGCGAGCGGTACGGTGAAGGTGCGGATTGAGGTGAAAGAGCAGTATTATTATGAAATGCTGAGTGTACTTGCCGGCGTGGAGATCAAAGGCGATATGATCTGGTGCAGACGATCCGCGAGCTGTCGGCACAGCGGGAAGAGTACCGCAAGGTAGAGGACGCGATTCATGCGGTGCGCGGATGCGGCTACGGTGTCGTGATTCCGGGGAGGGAGGAGATTCAGCTGGAGGAGCCAGCCGTGATCCATCAGGGAAACAAATACGGCGTGAAAATTAAATCGGTGAGCCCGTCGATTCATATGATCAAGGCCAACATCGAGACGGAGATCGCGCCGATCGTCGGAAGTGAGCAGCAGGCCAACGACCTGATCGCCTATATCAAAGAGAGCGCAAAGAGCCCGGAGGGAATCTGGAATACCAACATTTTCGGCAAATCCGTCGAGCAGCTCGTTGACGACGGCATCCGCAGCAAAATCGCCCAGATCACCGAGGATGGCCAGGCAAAACTCCAGGATACCATGCAGAAAATTGTCAATGACAGCCGGGGCGGAATGGTGTGTATTATCATTTAATACAAAAGCTGTTCGAATATTTTTGAGTAATTGTGCAATAATACTTGAAAAGCGAACCAAAATAGCGTATAATCCGAATTGTGAAAAGAAAAGAAGAAAAATGTAACTTCCTGGAATGTTCGATGATCTCATTATTTTGAACCTACATTTACTTTAAAACGGGAGGCTTATTATTGTCATGTGGATGTCAGGCCACCCTGGAAACAGACGTCAGTGGAAGGCAGAAATGATGACTGCGGCTACCCACCTAGCTTGCGTTGCTAGGAGTCAAAGTATGGGAAACGGCATTCCGGGGTTACAAAAGAGAAAAAAAGAGAATCATGAAAATGGTTCTCTTTATACGTTACATACAACCAAAAGGAGAAGGAACATGAAAAAACAGGGTTTTGGAACAACAAAATACGGAAAAGAAGCATTGCTCTACACGCTCTCAATAAAACGGAATGGAAATCAGTGTAACCGATTACGGCGCACATCTGGTATCGGTTCTCGTTCCGATAAGGATGGAAAGAAGAGAGACGTTGTCCTTGGATTTGACTCCGTAACCGGCTATGAGACCGACGGAAGCCATTTTGGAGCCACCATCGGAAGAAACGGAAACCGTATCGCGGGAGCAGCATTTGAACTGCACGGAAAAACATACCAGCTGGCAAAAAATGAGAACAACAACAACCTGCACAGCGGCCCGGACGGATACGATTACCGCCTCTGGAACGTAGAAGAGGCGGATGACAGCGCCGTTACCTTCGTTCTGATGAGCCCGGACGGAGACCAGGGATTCCAGGGAAACTTTGAAGTGTCCGTTACGTATACCCTGACCGATGAGAACGCCGTAGAAATCCACTATGAGGGAAGCTGCGATCAGGATACCGTTGTCAACATGACAAACCACAGCTACTTCAACCTGGCAGGCCACGATGCCGGATCTATTGAGAACCAGACACTTGTCTTAAAAGCGGAGCAGTTCAGCCCGGTGATCGATTCTGCATCCATCCCGACCGGCGAGCATGCACCGGTACAGGGAACCCCGATGGATTTCACCAGAGAGAAAGCAATCGGAGCAGAGATCGAAGCAGATTTCGAACAGCTCAAACTGACCGGCGGCTACGACCACAACTTTATCCTGGACAAGGCTGTCGAGGGAAGCATTGAGCTGATGGCAGTCGCATCCTGCAAAGAGAGCGGCATCACCATGGAAGCCTTCACGGATCTGCCATGCGTTCAGTTCTACGCCGGAAATTTCATTGCTCCGGTTACCGGAAAGAATGGGGTATTCTATGACAAACGCAACGGCTTCTGCCTGGAATCTCAGTATGTGCCGAATGCCATCAACCAGGAGGGTGAGGAGAAACCGATCCTCGAGGCAGGCGATACTTACGACACCACAACCGTATACAAATTCATTTTCTAAGATCCTATTTTATAGCAATCCTTTCGAAAATAATGCAAAAAATTCAGCACCGCAGAGCGTGAATTACTGCGTCACAGATTTTCGTCGTACCTCGGTACGCCTTCAAATCTGTTCCTTGCAATTCGTGCTCTGCAGCACTGGGTTTTTTGCATTATTTTCGGGTCTTGCTAGAAACAGCATAAAGAAGCTACCTTCCTGCAGCGTCCTGTGAAAACAGGAGCGCAGGTGGGGAGCCTTTTATGGGAAAATATGCAGAAAACGAATTCTGAAAAAACAGAAAAAGAAAAGACCCTGTTTTCGAATCCAACAGAATCTTACCAATTATGTCATATTCTTTTCAGAGGTGGGTAACCGCTTCGCCATCTGAATCAACCTGCAAGCGGAATAGCAGACACCTTTAAGCGGAGGATGATGCCTGACTAAGAACAGGCGAAACCAGAATCTGAAACGGTTTACCCGGCCGTTTAATGCAATGCATAAATCTCGCTCGAAGGTTTCTAAAAATCTAATCGAAAATTTTCAGACATTCCATATCCCATAATAGTCTTTGAATGGAAGCTTTCATCGGAAGCATCAACCCTATGCATACAGAGCAGGTTTCCTGACTTACAGATCATCGTTCCACATTCCTTCTCATATGTTGCGGACATACAATGGATTTGTTATGCTTCACTCCCTGATTACAGTGACCGGATCGCCCAGGAATCTCACCTGAATTCCCTCTCACCAAAAGACGGATCTTCTTTGATGCACTCTGGATGTTGATATGAAATTTATACACAACTGTACTATATACCATAGGGCGGTATTTGTCAAGGAAAAAATCGCAAAAAGAAAAGGAATCGGACAAAAAGCCGTGTGCATAGAATGAGATATGAAGAGAAAAAATGATAAATTGAATTGATACTGTTAGGGAGTGGGGGTTCTCCTGCTGCTGTTATTGTTTGTTGTGAAGCGCCGTCTGGATACGCCGGGAGAGACAGCGACAGCAGAAAGCAGGACGGAGACGATGGAAGGCAAAAAGCAGGAGGAGACGATACAGAACATGGAACAGGAAAACGCGGCTTTTCTGAACAGTAAAAGGAAGAACAAAAAAGAAACAACGGCAGCCGGACCGGTGCAGATCCGTGTCCTTCTGACGGACTGCGGAAAGCTGGGATACGCACAGAAACAGGTGTCCCTGCGTGGAAACGCAAGCCTTTCCATGAACGACGGCGCATACATAGCTTCCCCGCAGGAGACGATCTGTGTGACGGAACAGGAATGCGGGGAAGTTGTGCATGTGGTGCCGGCCGATGAGACGGCGGGAACGGCGGTTTCCCTTGACGGGAAAGCCGGAGGACGAGACGTTTATCCGGGGAAGTTTTGTCATCTATAAAAGCGAAGAGGGACTTCTCGTTGTAAATGAACTTGATCTGGAAATGTATCTTCGGTATGTCGTGCCGAGTGAAATGCCGTCCTCCTATGAAAAAGGAGGCATTAAAAGCACAGGCGGTCTGTGCGAGAACGTATGCGTGTGCCAGGATTCGTGAAAAACGTGGGAGAACTACCACGCGGATGTAGACGACAGCGTGGAAAGCCAGGTCTACCACAATATGGAAGCGCAAACCGGAGACAGACGCTGCGGTGGCGGAGACAGAAGGAAAAATCATCACCTGCGGCGGGGGAACCAATTCAGGCGTATTTTTTCAACCTCCTGCGGGAAGACGAGTACGGATGAAGTGTGGAATACGGCGGAGACGGCAGAATATCTGAAGAGCGTGACGGTAGGCGGGGGAGAAGCAGGAACCGGAGACGGAGGAGGCGTTTGCATCGTTTATCACCAAAAGGGACAGCACAAGTCTGGAAGTGGAGGACGGCTGGTACCGCTGGCAGGTGACGATTCCGGCGGATGTGCTGTCAGAACGGCAGCGGATCAGAAAATCGGGGAGATCACGGGGATTGAGTGCGGCGGCGGTCAGAGGGAGGTGCGGCAGAAACCGTCCTTATCGAGGGGGAAAAAGGATTCATGGAAATCGAGGGAGTATCAGATCCGAAAGTTCCTCTCGGCGAAAGGCTGGCCGATTCAGAAAAATGACGGAACTGTAAGCTGTGAGATGGAGCTGCTTCCGAGTGCCTGCTTTATCGTGGTTCCGGAAAAAGAAGGGGAAACGGTTGTCTCCTTTACATTTTACGGCGGCGGCTACAGCCACGGCGTCGGCATGTCACAGAACGGTGCGAAAACATCTGGCAGAGCAGGGAAAATCGTATGAGGAGATTCTCCGCTATTTTACCAGAACATCGAAATCGGCGACTGCCGTTCCCTTTTTAAAAAATCACCGAAAACAGATTTTTTGTGCTATAATGGGCGAAAGTGAAAAACAGTTAGAAAATGACGAGGAGAGAAACATGGCGACAATCAAGGACATAGCGGCACGCGCCGGCGTTACGGCGACGACGGTTTCCGCGTGATCAACAACCGCGGATACATCAGTGAAGAGACAAGAAAAAAAGTAACGCAGGCGATGCAGGAGATGAATTACCAGCCGAATGAGCTGGCGCGTTCCCTGGCAAAAGCGCATTCCAATACGATCGGGGTTATCGTTCCGCACATCTCGCACCCGTTTTTCAGTAAAATGATCAGTGCACTCGAGAGCGCGGCGGCAAAGCGGGGCTACAAGATTCTGCTCTGCAACTCGAAAGATCAGCCGGAGAAAGAAACCGAATATCTCGATATGTTCATCTCCAACCGTGTAACCGGCGTTGTGATGGCAAGCCGCGATGTGCAGATTGAAAAGTTTCATGATCTGAAAATTCCGATCGTCAATTTCGAGCGAGAGGAAAATACGGAGGCCATTACAATCCAGTGTGACAACGAGCAGGGAGGAGCGCTTGCAGCATCGCATCTTGCGGACTGCGGCTGCCGCCATCTGCTTCATTTCGGCGGAATCGTCGGAAGAGATATGCCGGCGGACCGGCGTGCGGATGGATTCCTGCGCGTCTGCCGGGGCGGGGGATTGAAGGGAAGTTCTTTGAGTGACCGCTTAAGCTACGGCTCCATGCACTATGAATCCTATATTGAAAAAGGGCCTCCTGGAGCACCCGGAGACGGACGGCATTTTTGCAAGCAGTGACCTGATTGCCGCACAGGTACTCCAGCGCCTTTTACGCCATGGGAAAACGGGTGCCGGAGGATATTAAAGTTGTCGGGTTTGATGACACTGTGATCGCCGGGATTACCACGCCTTCCATCACGACGATCCATCAGCCGATTGAGGAAATGTCGGAGCTTTCCATTGCGTATATCGACCGGAGAAGAAAGGGAGAGATGGTGCCGAATGTGACGACCATGCCGGTGAGCCTTGTGGTGCGTGGTTCGGCGTGAAACAAAAAAAAAGAGAACTCCGCGGAAAAAATAAGAAACTGCGGAGTCTTTTTCTGCCTTCCAGAAAAACGATAGACAGAAAAATGGTAAAAAAAGACAAAGAAAAGGCTGAAATTTGTTGAAAAATACAGTATGTAAACGGTTGACATATAATTGACAGCAACGGTATACTGCAAGAGAAAAGAAACGTAACACAGATTTTCCGTTACCGGAATGATGTGACAAAATAAAGAATAAGATAAAGGAGAACGAACAACATGACAGTGGAATATCAGAGAAGACTCGAGAAACACTATGATGAGCTGAAATGGCTCTACTGCGAGCTGTATCCAAACGGACAGGGAAGCATTTGAAGAGCTCTTACCGTATGGAGAAAGTGGTACAAAGAGCGGAATAAAAATGGAAAGCGTGGATCCGAAAGAGAGAAAAACAGAAAACTGGTACAAAGCCAGAAAATGCTCGGCATGATGCTGTACATCGATGCATTCGCAGACAACATCAGCGGCCTGGAAAAAAACTGGATTATTTAAAAAGAATGCAACGTGAATTATCTGCACCTGATGCCGTTCCTTGCCCTCCGAAAGGAAAGAGTGACGGCGGCTATGCGGTTGCCGATTACCGTACGGTACAGCCGTCCCTCGGAACGATGGAGGATCTGGCTGCCCTTCTGAAAAATGCCACGACCAGGGCATGAGTCTCTGCCTGGATTTCGTTATGAACCACACTTCCGAGGATCATGAATGGGCCAAACGTGCACTTGCCGGAGAAAAAGAGTATCAGGACCGTTACTTCTTTTTCGATAACTACGACATTCCGTCCGAATATGAGGAAAAACCTGCCCGCAGGTATTCCCGACAACGGCACCGGGCAACTTTACCTGGAGAGAGGACTGCCATAAATTTGTCATGACCACTTTCTATCCATACCAGTGGGATCTGAACTATGCGAACCCGGTTGTCTTTAACGAGATGGTCAACAACATGCTCTATCTCGTCAACCAGGGAATCGATATCGTCCGCATTGATGCCGTTCCATACATCTGGAAACAGCTCGGCACCACCTGCCGTAACCTGCCGCAGGTACATACGATTGTGCGGATGATGCGTATGATCGGTGAGATCGTTTGCCCGGGCATTCTGCTGCTGGGTGAGGTCGTTATGGAGCCGGAAAAGGTTGTGCCATATTTCGGAACAGTCGAGAAAACCGGAGTGCCATATGCTTTATAATGTAACAACGATGGCAACCACATGGCACACCGTTGCAACGGCGGATACCCGCCTGCTGAAACATCAGATGGATATTGTGACGAGACTGCCGAAGGACTATGTTTCCTGAACTATCTGAGATGCCACGATGATATCGGCTGGGGCCTCGATTACGAATGGCTGAAACAGTTCGGCATCGCCGAGGCACCGCATAAAAATATCTGAATGACTATTTCCGCGGTTATGTGGAGGAAGCGACGCAAGAGGAGAGCTCTATAACGACGATCCGGTGCTGCAGGATGCGCGTCTCTGCGGAACAACCGCTTCCCTGTGTGGACTTGAGGCGGCAGGCTTTGAGCAGAATGAGGCGAAGACCGAACAGGCGATCCAGAGAATTGAGATGCTGAACGCATACCTCTTCATCCAGTCCGGTATTCCGGTCATCTACAGCGGTGACGAGATCGGTCAGGTCAACGATTATTCCTACAAAGAGAGTGAAGATTCTGACCGCGCAGCCTACAGCCGTTATCTGCACCGGCGATGCACTTCCGCTGGGATCTGGAGCCCCAGAAGGAGAAAAAAAAAGGAACGGTTCAGAATCAGATTTTTGCTTCGATGAAAAAGATGGAGGAGCTGAAATTCAAATACCGTCCGTTTGAGGGTGAGGCGGATGTCTGGACCGAGGAAACGTATGATACGGCGCTTCTCTGTGTCTGCAGAAAATCCGGCAATGAGATGGTAACGGGTCTCTTTAACTTCAGCAATGAAGACCGCACGGCCTGGATCGATATGGGTGAGTTCACCTGGAAGGATCTGTTTACCGGCGAGAAACGTGTTCTGCGCGGCGTTCCGGTTCCGGCACGCGGTTACGCATGGTATTACCGGAAATGGAATTAAATCCCTTGCGAAGGAAAGAAAAGTATGATATGCTTTTGTAGGCTATCCTGAAGTACGATATATGTGCAAGAATGGGATAGATTCACGAAAACAAAGAAAAGGCGGTTTTGCCAGATGATAAAACAATCCGCGGTTTTATGAAGCGCCTGAATGAGGACCATGTCGGTGCTTATGCAGCGCAGAGTGCGTATTTCATTCTTCTTTCCTTTATTCCGTTTGTTCTTCTGGTTGTTACGCTTGTAAAATATACGCCGCTGACGCGCGACGATGTTTACAGCGTTCTGATCAATATGCTGCCCACGGGTTTCAGAGCTACGTGGGCGGTATTGTAAATGATCTTTTATCAGTCCGTTGCTTATATGCCGATTACGATCATCACAACGCTGTGGTCGGCGGGAAAGGGCATTGCGGCGCTGACAAATGGGCTGAACAGCATTTATCACGTAACAGAGACACGTAATTACATCATCAACCGGCTGCGGGGCATGGCATATACCTTGATATTTGTCGTTGCATTCCTCACCAGTCTGGTGCTTCTGGTCTTCGGAACCCGCATTCAGAATAAGCTGACGGAACATCTGCCGATGGTGGCGCGTGTGACATCCTCTATCATGGGAATGCGTACCCTGATCACGACAGGCGTGCTGGCTCTTCTGTTTCTTGTACTGTATAAATGTATTCCAAACCGGAAGGCGAGCTTTAAGAGCCAGTGCCCGGGCGCACTGATCTCATCCCTTGCCTGGTCTATTTTTCCCTTGCATTTTCCATGTACCTCGACATCGCGCTTGCGGCGTCCAATATGTACGGCAGTCTGACGATGATCGTGTTTATCATGATCTGGATGTATTTCTGCATGGATCCTTCTGATCGGCGCGGAGATCAACGCGTATTTTGAGGATAAACTGCGGAAACTGCAGAACGCGGCGATCGAGCATTTTATGGAAAATAAAGAGACGAATAAAGAAGCGGGAAAATAATGGCTTGACATCCGGGGGTCAAGACGGTACAATAAACATTGTTTATGAAAGTTTTATAAATAATCTAACAGGAAAAATGCTGTGAAGATGTTCAGAGAAATATTTTTTCCGCCAGAGAGAGGGAGTCATCGGCTGCAAGCTCCTTCAGGTTCAGGAATATTTCAAATTTCGCATTGGAGCAGATGTCCGGAACGTATAGCAGGATACTGGAAATGCAAGTAGGGACAGACGTTTGGTGTACGTTACAGCACCGGTTATGAGTGTCTGCAGGAAGTATCTGCAGAAATCAGGGGTGGTACCGCGAAATTTCAGATCTCGTCCCTTTGTGGGGCGGGGTCTTTTTTGTGAGCAACAGCCAGACAGCCATGCTTGCATGGATATTTGGCGACTGCCACGAAAAAATCAGATGCTCCGCTGTTTGCAGCGGGGTATCTGACTGTTTTTCACATTTACCATCAAACAAGCAAGAAAAAGAAAGTAGGAGAGTCAAATGCAGGAAAAAAGTGTATTAACCGGCCATCTGTCTGAATTAAAACAGAAGATTGAAAATGGACTGAAGAGCTGAAAAGCTCCAAAGAACTGTATGAATTTAAGAGCGAGTATCTGGAAGGAAAGAAAAGATAAGATCAGCGGGCTGATGAAAGAAATGAAAAACATTGCCCCGGAAGAGCGCGCAAACTACGGTAAATCCGTCAATGAGTTAAAGAGTGGGCGCTTGGCCGCTTCAGAAAGTGGAAGAGGAGATGAAAGAGCGCGAGCTGCAGAAGAAATATGAGTCTGAAAAAATCGACCTGACACTTCCGGCAGATGAGACTGGCATTGGAAATCTTCATCCGGCTACCCTGATTCGCAACCAGTTAATCGATATCTTTGCAGGCATGGGCTTTGAGGTATACGAGGGAAGAGAAATCGAGACCGATTACTACAACTTTACTGCACTGAATACACCACAGGATCACCCGGCAAGAGATATGCAGGATACCTTCTATCTCTCCCCGGAATTCCTGCTTCGTACCCAGACATCGGCAGGCCAGATTCATGTCATGGAAAACAAAAAGCCGCCGATCAAGATCCTTTCCCGGGACGTGTTTTTCGGTCTGGTGACGACGCAACCCATTCTCCGATGTTCCATCAGATGGAGGGACTCGTTGTCGACAAAAAACATCACCCTCTGCGACCTGAAAGGAATGCTCGACGTACTCGTACAGAAGATCTACGGCGAGGGAACCACAACCCGTCTCCGTCCGTCTTACTTCCCGTTCACGGAGCCGTCCGTTGAGGTAGACTGCAGCTGCTTCGCCTGCGGCGGAAAAAGGATGCAGCCTCTGCAAGGGAACCGGCTGGATCGAGGTCCTTGGAGCAGGTATCGTAAACAAACGCGTGCTGGAGAACTGCGGCATTGATTCAGAAGAGTACAGCGGCTTCGCTTTTGGCATCGGCCTGGAGCGTATCGCCATGCTGAAATACGGAATCAACAACATCAAACTGTTATTCGGTTCCGATCTGCGGGTTTTAAATCAGATTAACGAGAAATAAAGACGAAACAGTTTGAATTTGGAGGTTTAATATGTTAGTACCGTTAAGTTGGCTGAAAGAATATGTAGATATTGATGTTACCCCGGAAGAACTGGAGAAAAAACTGTTCGACGGCGGTTTTGAAGTAGAAGAGCGTTATCAGGTGGGAAAAGACATCAGCAATGTTGTTGTCGGTCTGGTGGAGGCTGCGAGCCGATCCCGGAGACCCATCTTCATGTGTGCCAGGTAAATGCAGGAGAGCACGGCACCTTCCAGATCTGCTGCGGTGCAGACAACGTGCACCGGCGGAAAATTCCCGGTTGCCCTTCCTGGCGCTTCTGTTTATGCAACAGCAAAGATCATAAGACCATCGAGGGTGTTATGACCATCAAAAAAGGAAAATTAAGAGGATATGAGTCCTGCGGAATGCTCTGCTCGGCGTGGAGCTCGGCCTTACCGAGGATCTGTACCCGGGCGCAGGCTACAACGGACTGCTTGTTCTGCCGGAAGATGCCGAGCTTGGCGCAGATGTCAAAGAGCTGACAGGTCTTGACGACTGGATCTTTGATATCTCCCTGACTGCAAACAGACCGGACTGCCAGAGTATCCTCGGTATCGCAAGAGAAGTATCGGCGATGCTGGAAAAACCTTTAAAAATGCCGGCAACCGATTACACCGAGACGGATGTGGAAAAAGAAGGCTTCTCTGTCCGCGTGGAAGCTCCGGAACTCTGCCCGCGTTACAGCGCTCATTACGTATATGACGTAAAAATCGGAGAGTCCCCGGCATGGATGAAACGCCGTCTGGCACTCGTCGGCATGTCCGCGATCTCCAACGTGGTTGATATCACAAACTACGTCTTAAAAGAGATCGGCCAGCCGATGCATGCTTTTGACTGCTCTTATCTGGAAGGCAATGAAATCTGTGTCAGAAGAGCAAAAGAAAATGAAAAGATTGTGACCCTCGATGAGCAGGAATACACAATGAATGAGAACAACCTCGTGATCTGCGACGGCGTAAAACCGGTTGCACTTGCCGGTGTCATGGGAGGCTTAAACTCCGAGATCCGCGACACGACAGAGGCTGTTATGTTTGAGTCCGCAAAATTCGCACGCGACAACGTCAGAAAGACAGCCCGTGCGCTTGGAAAAGCGACGGATGCCAGTGCAAGATATGAGAAAGGCGTGGACGAGTATTCAACCGTACTTGGTATGAAACGTGCCCTGCATCTGATGGAAGAGCTTGGCTGCGGTAAAGTTTCCCGTACCCATTTCGATGTGAACACCGGAAACTCCATCGATCCGACTCCGATGACCGTCAGTGTCAGCAAAGTAAACGGCGTACTCGGTATCGAAGTTCCGGAAGCAGAGATTCTCCGCATTATGAAAACCTGAACTTTGCACCGGAAATCAACGGCGATGAGCTGACCATCCAGGTTCCGGCTTACCGTGAGGATATGCTGCCGGAGGGCGAAAACGATGTCGAGCGCCACCCGGATGTGGCAGAGGAAGTCATCCGTATGTACGGCTACGATCACGTAACCGATACCTTCCTTTCCGCTGCACAGGTAACGATGGGCGGCTACAATGAAGAGCAGAAAGGCGAGCTGGCACTGAAGAATACCTTATGCACCATGGGTATCTACGAGTGCATGCATTACTCCTTCTTCTCCCCCTGCAGATCTGGATCTCTTGAAACTGCCGGCAGATGCAAAAAGAGAAATGCCATCGAGATCATCAACCCGATCAACCAGGATCTGTCCCTGATG
>VOFG01002557.1_pt1 | contig 13726 bp, 29 predicted proteins | sample 5384171 | NCBI WGS metagenome assembly VOFG01 (sample SAMN12384726, study PRJNA508395) | human gut metagenome | isolation source: healthy gut F | host: Homo sapiens | reverse complement strand
GGATGGTATTCTGAATCTCTTCAGCACAATTTTGTATTCTAACATACGGATTTTGGAATGTCAATTTTCTTTTCGAGTGCAATCTGGCAGAACACTCCAGATACCGCCGGTTTTCACAATTCCTAGAAGTTTCTCCGGCGACACAGTCCCTGGTTCGTTCCATAGGTATTATAAATCTGCTCAAATGTTCCCTTCGGCGCCTGCGCGATAAACGACGCCGCTGCCATACTTACCGTACAGCTTCATGATCTGGGCCATCTGATCTTCTCGATGGCTGGCACAGCCGGAGGTGTAATTTTAAACTCACCGGAGCAGTGCAAGAACAGCGCGGAACCTCTGATTTTTAATGCCGTTTGATTGAATCCGGCATCTATGGCGTCAATCGTAATATCCGGCATAGCCGCTGCTGCCGACCCGCTCGCCTTCTTTGGAAAGGTCACGGCTCATCTTGTTGGTGTCATCCTCCCAAACATAAGTGTCATCTACCTGAATATAATCGGAAGGGAACCTCCAGGGCTTTGGCCTGACCGAAGGGGGTATTCATTTTAAATACACCGATTGGCGTGGTCTTGTCACCGGAATGGCGGTGGTTGCTCATGCCGTTCATGCCGAGATGCCCGGTGGTCTCCAGCTGTTTCTCCCAGGTTCCTGCCGCGCTGCTCCGCTCAAAAAGCGTAAACTTTACAGCCAGTACCGCCGGTTCCTTCCACGATCACCAGTACCCTTGCTTCTTCCGGAAGCACAAAGCTGTGATGCGTCCGCTGTTCCTGCCTGGGCTGATGCTGCTGCGTATCTGTTTTATTTTCCATCTGATTTCCTGCCTCCCGCTTCCGCTCTGCTGCGGTGCGTCAAAACTTACATTCACCGGTTTACCGGAAACTGCCGATTCCCCATACGAAACGCTGCTTTCTGTCTGAACAGCTGCTGTCTGACCATTCCCATTTGCCTGGCTCTGTCCGCCTCCCGCTGTCAAAACCGGCGCGGACAAAATTGCCGCTGCCATATAAATTCCTGCATGGATTCCCATGTTTTATCCTGCCTTTCTGTTCTTTATACCTTGAATCGGTATCCCACGCCCCAGATGGTCTCAATATACTGCGGTTTCGCAGTATTGAACTCATTTTTCACGAATCTTTTTTTGATGTGCACGGTTACCGTAGCAATATCTCCGATGAATCCATATCCCAGATTTCCCGGAACAGTTCTTCCTTCTGTGTATACATGGTTCGGATTCTGGGCCAGGAAGGTTAAGAGGTCGAACTCCTTGGTGGTAAAGTTCTTCTCCTCGCCGTTCACCCAGACTCTGCGGGCGGTCTTGTCGATTTTCAGGCCGCGGATCTCAATGATCTCGTTCTCCGGGCTTCCGCTTCCGATCAGGCGCTCATAGCGAGCCAGATGGGCTTTGACCCGAGCCACCATCTCACTGGGACTGAAGGGCTTGGTCATGTAATCATCCGCTCCCAGGCCCAAGCCCCGGATCTTGTCGATATCGTCCTTCTTTGGCGGAAATCATGATGATGGGCGTGTTCTTGACTTCCCGGAACCGCTTACAAATCTCAAAACCGTCCATGCCCGGAAGCATCAGGTCCAATATCAGAAGATCAAAATCTTCGTTCAAGGCCCGCTCCAGGCCCACATCTCCCTGCTCCTCCAGTTCTACTTCAAAACCGCTTAACTCCAGATAATCCTTCTCCAGCTCCGCGATGCTGGTCTCGTCTTCAATGATCAGAATTCTGCTGCTCATTTTGTATTACCTCCTGATATTTTCTCAGCACAAAAATGCATCTCCGTGCCGATCCCTTCTTTGTTGGTGGCCCAGATACGGCCGCCGTGATCCTCAATGATCTTCTTTACGATGGAAAGTCCGATGCCGCTTCCGCCCTTGGACGAATTCCGTGAAGAATCCGTGCGGTAGAACCGGTCAAAAAATATAAGGCAAATCCTTCGTGGCAATGCCCCGCCATTGTCCTCGATCTCTACCTGAATGAAATCGCCCACATCCTTGATGCGGATGTTGATGATACCCTTTGGCTTATCCAGATATTTGACGGAGTTGCTGATGATGTTATTGATGACACGCTTCATTTGCTCCGCGTCGGCAATAACCTCCACATCTTCATTGACATAGTTAAAATACCCCAGTTCGATGCCCCGATTCCCATATCCAGACCAACCTCCTCCGCACAGTCACGGAAATAGCTGTTGACATTGATCTTATTGAACGTGTACGGAATCTTGTTGGTGTCGATTTTGGAATAAAAGGTCAGCTCGTCAATCAGCCGGTCCATGTCGTTGGCCTTGTTATAGATGGTGCGGATATATTTGTCCAGCTTCTCCGGTGAGGAAGCCACGCCGTCCAGAATCCCTCCACATAGCCTTTGATGGCCGTAATAGGCGTTTTTAAATCATGGGAAATATTGCTGATGAGCTCCCTTATTTTCATTATCATACTGGATTTTCTGCTCCGCGCTCTCCTTTAAGCGGATGCGCATCTCCTCAAAATCCTGGCACAACTCCCCGATTTCATCATCTTCCTCGATATCCAGGGTGAAATCCAGATTGCCGTCCCGATCTTGCGGGTCGCTTCCCCGAAGCTTGCTTAACGGCCGCAAAATGGATCGATACACCCAGATGGTCAGGGAACCACAGATAAACATGAGCATCATGACAGCCGTCACCATCAACTGAGCAATCATCGTCTTTACTTCCGGGCTAAATTCATCCATCTGGGAAGGACGCTGAATGTTACAAAAGCAATGGCAAGACGCGTTTTTCATAAAAAATACACCTCTCTCTACTAAATAACAGTATAGCACAAGAGGTGTATTCCGTGTATAAAAAGTATTCTAAACTCAGTTGCCGCATTCAATGCTGATTTCATTGAACTTATCCAGGATGTGCTCAATCTGGATCTGTTTTTTTCCTCACCAGCCTTATCAATGATGGCATGCCCCTGGTGCATCATCAGCAGGCGGTCGCCATATTCGACAGCGTAGCGCAGGTTGTGCGTGACCATGATGGTGGTGAGATGTTTCTCTTTTACCACCTTGTCGGTCAGCTCCATAATGATGTCTGCGGTTTTCGGATCCAGCGCTGCGGTGTGTGCTCATCCAGAATCAGGAACTCAATCGGAGTCATGGTAGACATCAGAAGCGCCATGGCCTGGCGCTGGCCGCCGGAAAGCACCCAACCTTCACATCCATCTTATCCTCCAGTCCCAGTCCCAGCATTTTAAGCTGTTCCCGGTAAACTCCACCCGCTGACGGTTGGTGCCCGGGCGCAGGTTAAAATACCTGCCCTTGTTATCTGCCAGAGACATATTTTCCAGAATGGTCATGGACGGACAGGTTCCCATAGCCGGGTTTCTGGTACACGCGGCCAATTCTCGGTTTGCCGCTTAAATTCTTTCTGCATTTGTGATATCCATTTCGATTGATCAGGATCTGTCCCCTGCATCACCGGAATACTTCCGCAGATTATTTCAGCATGGATGTCTTTCCGGAACCGTTGGATTCCACCACAGATACGAACTGCCCGTCTTCGATCGTCAGGTTGAAATTCTGGAACAGGCACATCTCATTGACCGTACCCGGATTGTAATATTTATGAATTCCTTTTAACTCAAGCATTGGTGTTCACCTTCTTCTTTCTCTCCATACTGATGAATAAGTACAATCAGAACAGGACTGCTGTTATCAGTTTCATTGGCCTGCGGATCAAAATTGCGTAGTGCAATTGCCACGCAGGCTTTATAAATGATGGAACCGATCAGGACACTGCCGTCGTTGTTTTACGCAAAACACCGCTTTAAAAATTTGGTTCCGATGATAACACTTGCCAGACCGATGACCATTGCTCCGGTTCCCATTGAAATTTCAAATACTCGCTCCTGTGCAAAAACACATCCGGCCAACGCTACCAGGCCGTTTGAAATTGCAAGTCCGAGGATCTTGATATTGCCTTTATCCTTTGCAAGGAAGACACAACCAGTACGTCATTGTCACCAACGGCTCTTAACAGAAATCCGGACTTTGTATTCAGATAAAGATCCAGCAATACTTTACAGATCAATGCCAGCACCAGGATAATGATCAATGTTGAATACGGTGCAAGTGCATCCGGGAATGATCTTATCCATCAGATCATTTTTAAAAATAGTCTTCTGTGAGAAACAATGGCACATTGGCCGTTCCCGCCATATACAAGATTGATCGTCCACAATGCTGTCATCATTATGATTCCCGAAAGAAGATCTCTGACACTTTACATTTCACATGGATCAGTCCGGTACAAATTCCCGCAACTGCTCCGGCCAAATGAAATGAAAGAATCCAGCGTGATGTATGGATTCATTCCTTCAAGGAGGGCAGCTGTGATCGCTGCCCCCAGAGGAAAAACTTCCATCCACCGTAAGATCCGGAAAGTCCAATATTTTGTATGTGATATAAATCCCCAATGCCAGGATCCCATAGATCAGACCCTGTTCTAAAATCGATGTGATGAAATTCATGAAAAAATGCCTCCCAATTTTGTCTGTCTAATTTCCTTTTTTATATTTGTCCTTTCCGGCTTATTCTGCCTCGTCAAAGCTTTCTACTGCGCTATTTGCAAGATCTTCCGGAACTGTGATTCCAAGATTTTCTGCTACTTTGTTATTTACATAGAATCCAGGCTCTGTGATTGTCTCAAAATTCATGTTCAGAAGCTTTTGCTTTTCACCCTTTTAATACTTTTGCTGCCATCTTACCAGTCTGTTTGCCAAGTGCTATATAATCAAGTCCTTCTGCTGCCAGGCAGCCGATCTTAACCTGCTTCGATCTCACTTCCGAATACCGGAATGTTTTTCTTTGTGCCTTATCCAGAATAACCGGAAGGGAGCTTACTACGGTGTTATCTGTTAAATTGTTGATGCAGTCTACTTTCTCTACCAGGGCATCTGCTGCTAACGGATGTCTGCCGGTAGAAGAAATGCCGCTCTCTACAATTCAAAGCCATACCCGGTGCTGCTTCTTGTATTCTTCGATAGCGGAAACAGAGTTGATCTCGCTGGTTGCTGTACATGATGCCGATGGTCTTTGCATCCGGAAGCATGGTCACGGATCATCTTTAACTGGCTTCAACCGGAAGCTTTATCACTGGTACCGGTGATCTCACCAACCGGAGTTCCGTCTGCGTTTGCAAGCTCTGCCAGAACCGGGATCAGTCACTGCGGTGTAGATAACCGGAACGCCTGTGTCCTTCGCTGCGCTGTAAGCACTCCTGGGCACCGGAGTTGCAATGGCACAGATCAGATCTGCTTTCTTGAAAGGAAGTTGTTCATGATCTGGCTTGCGGTGCCGCCGTCTGCCTGTGCATTCTCGTAAAGGACAGTCAGGTTCTTTCCTTCCACAATGCCCTCATCTGCCAGGCCCTGTAAAAATCCGGTACGGCAGTTGTCCAAGGAGCCGTGCTCCGCGAACTGGCCAATGCCGACGGTGTATTCGCCATCTGCAAGCTCCACACCTGCTGCTTCTGTGGTAGTCTCCTCGGATGCTGCCTCTGCGGTGGTCTCTGCTGCTGTTGTATTGTGCTGCGGTGGTCTCTGCGGTTTGCTTCCGCATCCTGCTAATGCCATCATTGCTGCCATTGCTCCCATAACCTTCACACTTTTCTCATAATCTTTTCCTCCTGTTTGCCTTTCGGTTTTTCATTGTTTTCGTAACTTTTCGTTTCTTCACAAGACAACCTTTTCCTGCCGGAGACTTTTTTTTTTATAAAAAGTTCAAAAGTCTCAAATACAGATTTCACTACTGTATTTGAGACGAATTCACCTAATCCGCGGTACCACTCAAATTGGTTTGCACCCATCACCCATATACTAACATATACGCCGCCAGGTAACGGTTGCGGTTTCCCGTCAGTCCCTACTCCCCTGCTATGTGTTTTACTCCGGTTTCAGATCTGCCCTCGAAAGTCCATTCAGCAATTCCGTCCATACTGCGACAATCCCACCGCCTGCAGCTCTCTGTGATATCAAGCGAAGTGCTTTACTCCTCTTTCTCATCGGTTTGTCTTTGTTGGTACTTATCGCATAATGCGGCAGAACGAATTTGTCAACTGTTTTTTTCAGACAATGATCAATCAGTCCTCCGTCTACCTTACTGGCTAAATTATAAGTTGAGCTTGTCGTAACTCTTATTTAAATATACATCCAACCGGTCTCTTAACGCCCGGTAGTCCTCCTGCTCCAGGTTTGGGTCGTGTTCCAGGATGCGGTTTACTTCTTCAGATACGGTCTTTAACAGATTTGCATCGGTGAAGATATCTGCGATTTTGAATTCCATGCGTCACCACTCTGACGCAGGCCGAAGAAGTCGCCGGGGCCGCGCAGTTTTAAGTCCTCGGAAGCAATGTAGAAGCCATCGTTGGAGCGATTTAAGATATCCAGCCGCTCCTGGGTTCCATCCTGATCGGAGCAGTTAACCATAATGCAGTAGGACTGATGCGCGCCGCGGCCGCGGCCGCGAAGCGATGAAGCTGGGCCAGTCCGAACCGTTCAGCGTTTTCGATCATCATAACTGTGGCATTGGGCACGTTAACACCGACCTCTACAAATCGTGGTGGAGACCAGCACCTGAATCTCGCCGGAGGCAAACGCTCCATGATCTGATTTTTTCTTTTGCCCTTCATCTTCCGTGCAGATACTCCACGATAATGCCGGCGGGCAGCTTTTCCCGCAGAAGCTTGGTGTAATCCAGAACATTTTCCGCCTCGATCATCTCACTCTCTTCTACCATCGGACAGATGACAGGTCTGGCGCCCGGCGGCAATCTCCCTGGCAATGAACTGGTACGCCTTATCCCGGCACCCGGTGTCCACCACACAGTTTTTTGATGGGGAGACGCTCTGCCGGCATCTCATCAATGATGGAGATATCCAGATCCCCGTACAGAATAATAGCCAGAGTCCGCGGAATCGTAGCACTCATAACCAGCACATATGTCAGTTCCAGATCTGTTCCGCTGCCCTTGTTGCCCAAAGCTTCCCGCTGTCCCACGCCAAACCGGTGCTGCTCATCGGTGATGACCAGGCCAGGCGGTCGTAATGCACCTTGTCCTGGATCAGGGCATGGGTTCCCACGATAATATCTGCCTCATGGGAAGCAATCTTTCGTAAGCCAGCCGCTTTTCCTTCGCCGTCATGGAACCAGTTACCAGCACCACCTGTTTGTCGATGCCGTATGTGGAAAAACAGGCTGGTAATGGACTCGTAATGCTGTTTTGCCAGGACCTCGGTCGGTGCCATCATGGCACCCTGGCAGCCGTTCATGGCGGCCCCCAAAGGGCCAGCACCGCCACTATGGTTTTGCCGGATCCCACATCTCCTGCACCAGACGGTTCATGACCAGACCGCTTTCCAGATCCTTCCGTACCTCTTCCAGCACCTTTTCTGGGCGCCGGTAAGCTCATAGGCAGAGACGCCAGAAGGTTATCCACCCCGGCGACCGCGGAATCACATTTGCTTTTCAAATCCTGGCGTTTTTCTTTTAAGCGGCGCACGGAAAGCAGAAAAGAACAAAAACTCATCAAACACCAGGCGTTTTCTGGCAAAAGCAGTTCTTTATCTGCCGGAAAATGAATATGCTCAATGGCATAGTTGTATTCCGCAAGCTCATAGCGGCTGCGGTTCACTCGGGTAAGTATTCCCGTTCCATCTGCCGCTGCTCTAACGCCTGCTGTATGGCCCGGGTGATGGCCTTATTACCCAGTCCCTTTGTCTGGCCACACCGGCTGCATGGAATGCATGACGCCCGGTACTGTTCCGGTGTGAACACCTCCCGATGCTCCATGGTCAGCCGGCCGCTTTTTCACCACGCGGCCGCGGAACACCAGATCTGTCCCATCTGCAGGACATTGCGCAAATAGGGCATATTTGTACCAGGTCAGCTGCAGAGTTCCCGTCATATCCCGCACATCGGTGATAATAACCTGGATATTCTTAAACCGGCGCACGGACGGCGTCTTCATAAGCTGGTTTGGATACCGCAAACATACCCTTCTCCCGCAAATTTCCAATGGGAACCGGTTCCTCATAGGCATCATAAGCGGGGTAATCGTGAAGCAGTTCCTCCACGGTCTCCACGCCCAGCTTCGCAAAATAATTTCGCGGTCTTCTCTCCAATTCCTTTCAAGTTGGTAATTGGCTGCTGATTCATAATCATTCTCCTATATCACAAAAGGAGAGTCATCTGCACAGACAACTCCCTCATGTTTTTACATCACAATTTATTTCTGATTACTCTACAGAAATCAGGTAATAATAGATCGGCTGGCCGCCTTCCTGAAGCTCGATTTCCTACATTCCGGGAAGTTTTCTGAAGTTTTGCAGTCAGAGCTTGCATCCTCTGCCGGTAACATCACTTCCGTAGTATACAGTAACCAGCTCAGAATCCTCATCCAGCATTGCCTTTAAGGTGTCAACGGTGGTCTTCTCCAGACTGGTGCTGACAGCCGGCGTACTTGTGATCGCCGATTCCCATGATATCGCCTTCATTGTATTTCCATGTCATCGATTACGGTATTGCGAACTGCGTAAGGTGATCTGACCGGTCTTGACACGGCCCATCTCCACCATGGTCTCAGGATTTTCCTCCGGAGTCTGGTCCGGAATGAGTTGATCAGCGCAGTAATACCCTGCGGCACGGTCTTGGACCGGAACAACAATGATCTGCTTGTCCTCTACAGGTACTTTTGCCTGCTCTGCAGCCAGAATGATATTCTTGTTGTTCGGCAGGATGTAGACAGTATCTGCGTTGACATGCTCAATGGCGTTGACCATATCCTCGGTACTGTTCATGGTCTGACCGCCCTCGATCAGATAATCTGCTCCAATACCCCTTGAAGATTTCTGCCCAGTCCGTCTCCTACGGGATACAGCAATGAAAACCATACGGTTTTCTCGGTTTGCCTTTGGCTGCCTCAGCCTTTTCTTCCTGGCCTTCTGCTCTGCAGCTTTGCGCTCTGCATCCTGAATCACGCGCTCCTGATGCTCCTCACGCATGTTGTCGATCTTCATGCGGGACAGGGAACCATAGGTCAGTGCCCTTCTGAATGGCAAGACCCGGATCGTTGGTATGAACGTGTATTTACGATGTCATCATCCGAAACAACTACGATGGAATCACCGATAGACTCCAGATAAGCCTTAAACTCATGCTCGCTGTTTTCATCGTAATGTTTTTCCAGGTTGATGATGAACTCCGTGCAGTAACCATATTTGATGTGAGCCGTGTCGATGTCGGTGGACGCTGCGCCCTTTGCCTCAGATGCGGCTGCGCTGACCGGTTTTGCGTCCGGAACCGTGATGTCTACTTCCTTCCGCTTTGCCGTCAGCACCTTTAATACCTGCATCAGCCCTGGCCGCCGGAGTCTACCACACCGGCCTGCTTTTTAATACCGGAAGCATCTCCGAGTCTGGCTTTACATAGTCGCCGTGCTCAATGACCTTTCCGCCAAACTCTAATACGTCATCCGTCTCCTCAGCCACTTCCACTGCTTTTGTCTGCCATGCCCTTCGCAACCGTAAGAATGGTACCCTTCTTTCGGCTTCATAACTGCCTTATATGCAGTCTCTGTACGCATGGACAAAAGCCTGTGCCAGAGTCTTGACATCAACAACGTCTTTTCCCTTGATTTCCTGGGTAAAACCACGGAACAGCTGGGATAAGATTACGCCGGAGTTACCGCGCGCGCCGCGCAGGGATCCGGAAGAAATGGCCTTCGCCAGAGAATCCATGGTCGGATTCTCTACTGCTGCCACTTCTCTTGCCGCAGACATGATTGTCATGGTCATGTTGGTTCCAGTATCACCGTCCGGCACCGGAAATACGTTTAATTCGTTGATCCATTCTTTTTTTTTGCTTCTAATCCCTTTGCTCGGCAAGAAATGCCTTCTGCATCAGACGGGCGTCTACTACCTTTACACTCACCGTCAGGTCCTCCTTAATCGATAACTCGTACACCTTCTACATAAATGTTGATCTTGTCAACCTCCATGCCGGTGAATTCTTTCTACTTTGTATTTTACACTTGCGATCAGGTTGTCTGATACCGCGCAGATGCTGACGCCGTATGCCACGATCACGTGAAAATCGATGGAAATATGGTTGTCCTGCACTTCTACGGTAATTCCGTGGGTCAGACTCTCACGTTTTAACAGCTTAACCAGTCCGTCTTTCATGCTGACAGCTGTCATACCAACAATACCAAAACACTCTACTGCCGTCATGCCTGCATACATGGCAATCACATCGGAGCTAATCTGAATCTCGCCCAGTTTGTTGTTGATGCGTCCCTTCATAGAAACCCCTCCATATCTATCTTATTTGCAGCAGGACGAAAACACCACTGCATTGCTTTCTGTTATGCCAATCAGAAAAAGGCATTATTTAACTAATTAATCATACCATATATCCTTATTTATGTCCATTACGACTTTTCTCGAAAACATTTACCCCAAAAACATTTTTCCACGTTTTCCCCAATTTTTCCGGCCTTTCATAATTTTCTCAAAAAATGTGAAATTTCACTTGCCAAAATGAGGACTTTCTGCTATCATATTTTATGTTGTGGTTCTCTTACGGGACCAAGTACCGGTTAAGGAGGTGCAATCATGGCTAAATGTGCAATCTGTGAAAAGGTTGCTCACTTCGAAATAACGTGAGCCACTCCCATAGAAGATCCAACGATCTGAAAGCAAACGTTAAATCCGTTAAGGTTAAAGTTAATGGAGGAGCTAAGAAGATGTATGTATGTACTTCTTGCTTACGTTCTGGCTTAGTTGAAAGAGCATAATTGAACTGAATGCTGAGGACATGTCGTTTGACATGTCCTCTTTTCGTTTTAGATTTTCCGTAAATCTTCTAATTTCGCAGAGTTCTGTGTTTTTCACATTTTTCTCACCCACAAAACAGATAATATCCCAAAGTCAGGCATCCGATAATAAAGATCAGCGTCGACAATGTCTCCGGAATAAACAAAAAGAAGCGTCATGCCGATCCCAAAACAAAAAACATAAGCCCCAGAACACGCCTCATGGCGGCCTCCTGATATGAAAACGCAGCCATTTCCGCATCATCGTCTGACGCAGAAACAGCAGCGTAAGTTTTCACTATCAGTATATGCCGTATCCCACAAGGTATGAACCGGGGCTTATACTATACACCTATTGCTTTTTCTCATTCTGTAACCCGTGCAGGATGAACCACACCGATTATTCGTTCTGTTCTTCCGTCTTTTTTCTGTCTCCTCACTGGCCGCAGCAAGCTCCTGCGCGCTTTCCATGGCCTTTTCCGAAACCTCTTCCTGCTTTCCGCCAACAAACTTGTTCACGAACGGCACCATGTCAAGAACCTTGGTTACCGCATCCTGCTGTTTGATGTTGACCAGCTTCGTCACGCCGTTCTGGATCACAAGAACTGCGCTGGGGCTCATCTTGGCGCTCATGCCGCCTCCGCCGTTATGCTTTGCGTTATCCGCAAAGGAACCGGCTGCCATGCCACAGGTCACATCCACCAGCGGGAGGATGATGGCATCGTCTACCTTCACGGCATCTCCTACCACCGTCTTTGTCGTTACAAACTGATCCATCCCCTTAAACAGGGCTTCTACTGTTGAAACAAATTGATTCTCTGCCATATTGTCCTCCTTCATGCGGACGGCCAGGAATTCCAGGCCTTAAGATTCCGCCATTTTCTGACCCACAAACGGATCTGTTTATTCTGAAGCATCCGGAATACCAGAAACAAAAAGCGTTCCCAGGCGGATGCGTCCTTTCAGTTTCAGTTCTCCCTCCAGGCACGGTTCCAGAAAATCCGGAATCACCTGGACATGCCGTCCATACAGGCCGTAAAACGGACTGATCCAGGTAAGAACCTGGCCGCTCGTGTACGGATCATCAAAACCAAAATGCACTTTTCCTTCCAGTTTCCGCGGCAGGACATGCCGGATAACCGCGAAAATCTGCTTTTTTGCCAGACGGAATGCTTTTTTGTTTTCCTCATCCCGGATAAAGGCACGGATTGTCTCCCCACCGGGCCTTGCCCTGCCTGAATTTCCGGCAATCCCTTTGAGCCTTTGGGAAATTCTGTGGATTCTGGCTTTCATTCCTGCTATCCATCTGCAAATCCGTTCCGAATCGCAGACAGGCGGAAACGTGATTTTTTCGGTTTTGAATCTGCGTCATCCGATGTCTCTGTTTCAGGATTTTCCGAAGTTTCCGCACTTCCCGCTTTCCGGTCGCTCTGTTTTCACCTGATCCGTCTCCGGCTTTACTTCCGCGGTTTCCACCTCGCCCGCCAGTTCGTCTTTCAGGATCCCGTTTTCCTGTCTCCGCCTCCTGCAGTGTTTTCCTTCACCGCTTCAGCCTCATCCATTCGAGGTTCTGCCTTGTCTGTTTTTCTCCCCGCCTGTTTCTTTACATTCTGTCCTGCCGGATTCTGCCTGGTCCGTATCCTCCTCATTCGTTTCCTCCCGGATGGAACCAGAGAATCCGAAAATCCGTCTGCATTTTTCCATCATAAGAAACCTTCAGGAAATCAGATGCAGAAACCAGCTGACCGATGCCTTTGCTTTCAGGCTTTCATAAACGCTGCCTCCGCCCGGTACCGACCGGCACAAACAGCACGCTTAAGATCACAAACAGAAGCAGTCCCAGCACCACCAGAAGCAGGATTCCGATTATTTTTAAGATTCCCAGTACGATTGCTATCATACATCATACCCCTGTAAAGCGGGCAAAGACGCCGCTGATACCTCTCTCCTGTTTTCTGATACAGATCATCTACCATCCCGACCACCTCCAGGGCTTCCCAGTATGTAACCGCGATTCCCAGGATCATGCGCTCTTTCTTCTTTTTCCGATGGGAGCAGAAGCATGGCAGAAGGATAGATGTCACAGAGATTCTCTCCATTTTGCGGGGAGGTAATCACATAAACCTCTGGCTGCAGCTTTTCTTCCCGGATGCCCTGAATGATGGCATACCGGTGCTGCTTTGCCTTTTTCCCCACATACAAATGACTGTACCACTGCATCGCATTTTCTCCTTTTGCCATCATCTGCTTTCCGGTGATTTTACCGGTAATTGTCGAGAATGGAACGGCGCAGAAGATCCAGTCCCTTTACCACTGCCTGCTCCCGGATTTTGCCCGGTTGCCCTTAAACTGATACTTCTGACATTGACCTTGTCCCTTCATGCGTAAGTCGCAATGTAAACCAGACCCACCGGTTTTTCCTCGCTGCCGCCGTCCGGACCAGCCAGGCCGGTCACAGCCACACAGGCATCGGAATCGGTGGCAAACACGCCACCGGTTGCCATCTCCCTTGCGGTCTGCTCACTGACAGCACCGTATCTCTTTAACGTACTTTGCTGACATCCAGATATTTGCGTTTTGCTTTGTTGGAATAGGTGATAAAGCCCTCGTTGTAAACCTCGAAGCCCCCGGCACATTGATGATGCGTCCGGCCAGCAGTCCGCCGGTACAGGACTCCGCCGTTGTCACCGTCAGCTCGTATTTCTTTAACAGCTTAACCACAGCCTGTTCCAGGGTCTCCCTCTTCCTTCGTGGAGTAGACACAGTCACCGAAACGGTTCTTGATTTCTTTTACCACCGGTTTCACCAGTTTCTTGGCTTCTTCCTCGGTAGCTGCCTTGCCGTCACGCGGATGTGAACTTCTCCGGTCTTTGCAT
>VOFG01004545.1_pt1 | contig 13737 bp, 24 predicted proteins | sample 5384171 | NCBI WGS metagenome assembly VOFG01 (sample SAMN12384726, study PRJNA508395) | human gut metagenome | isolation source: healthy gut F | host: Homo sapiens | reverse complement strand
ATGTTGTACTTCGTTCAGTTACGTATTGCTCTGTTACTGCAACCGGAGAAGGCATTTTAAAAGATCATGAACTTCAGTTAGAAGGGAAAGAAACGTATGGCAGCAGATGCACTGCTGCGTGGCTTTACTATTACACCAGGAGTATGGGAGGAGGAAAGAGTGATCTTAACCATTATTTTGACCCAACTTATATACTGGTCGCGATCGGTGTGCTCCCCATGGGGAGCATCTGCAAAGGATTAAATGCTACCTATGGCCGTTATTCTTCTGTGGCCAACCGCTGCGGTATGACCGGCGCCAGGCAGCACAGCGTATTCTGCAGTCACAGGGGATCATGATGTGTGACTGTACGTATCAGGCAGATTGACTGACCACTATGATCCAGGAGTAAGACTGTAAACCTGTCTGATGCAGTTTACGGTTCTACATCTATTGCAGCCATTGGTGTAGCAGCCCATGAGGTGTGGTCATGCCATTCAGGACGCAGAGATTATGCACTTTAAGGCTGCGTGCAGCGTTGGTGCCAGTAAACTATTTCGGATCCCAGATTTCATGGCTTCTGATTCTTGGTATCGTATTAGGAGGGACCGGACTTATTAATCTGGGAATCATATGTTTTCACTGGCTGTTCTGTTCCATCGTTACATTGCCTGTAGAGTACAATGCTTCTCATAGAGCAGTAGCTGGATTCTATCGGTATTTTAGAGGGGCAGGAAGGAGGACAGACCAGACAGGTAAATGCAGCGGCACTGACTTATGTGGCCGCAGCCGCAGCATCCCTGCTGCAGTTTTTTAAGACTTCTGCTCCTGTTTGGAAACAGACGCAGAGATGACTAGAAAGGGGAACATGATATGGCAAAAGCCATAGACAGAGGTCTGGAGAACCGGGAGATCGTACTTGGTATCCTGACAGAGGTACTGGATAAGGGTAATTTTGTCCATCTGGTATTAAATCAGGCTTTAAGTAAATACCAGTATCTGGAAAAACCGGACCGGGCATTTATCAGAGTAACAGAAGGAACCCTGAATATCTGCTTCAGATTGATTTTATTATAAACAGCTATTCAAAAAACCAAAACAGAAAAAATGAAAACCGCTCATCCGTAATATACTCCGGATGAGCGGTTACCAGCTCCTTTACATGGACCGTGTGCCAGACAGCGCTGTATGCAATGAAGCAGTGAAACTGGCTGTACACCACCATTTTCAGGGGCTGAAAGGCTTTGTAAACGGAGTTTTACGCACTATTGCAAGAAATAAAGAAGAACTGGACCTTAAGGAGCCTTATCTGCGCTATAGTCTTCCGCAGTGGATGTATTCCATGTGGGGAAAAAAGACTGGGGAAAGGAAAGCGCAGAAAAGATCGCCGCTTCTTTTTTAAAGAAAGGCCAGTATGGGTGCGCTGCAATTTGAACCTGGCATCAAAAGAAGAGATCCTGGCAGCTTTAAAAACAGCAGGTTAGTGCAGAGCAGGTAGAAGGCTTTGATTCTATGCTGGCTTTATCTGATTATGATCATATGGAAAGCCTTGATGCTTTTCAGAAAGGCTGGATCCAGGTACAGGACATCAGCTCAGCTTTAGTTGGTGAGCTGGCTGCACCGGAAAAAGGCAGCTATATCATAGATGTATGCGCAGCACCCGGCGGAAAAAGCCTGCATCTGGCAGATAAAATGGAAGGCACCGGCTGCGTGGAAGCCAGGATCTTACATACCAGAAGGTGGCACTGATCGAAGAAAAATGCCAGCCGTATGGGTGCATTAAACATAAAAGCAGTCCAGTGGGATGCCACTGAATTTGATCCTGAAAGTGAAAATAAAGCAGATCTGGTCATTGCCGATCTGCCTTGCTCCAGACTGGGAATTATTGGAAGAAAGCCGGATATAAAGTACCACACCACAAAAAAGAAAACTTACGGGAGCTTTCAAAGCTGCAAAAAGAGATCCTTTCTGTTGTGTGGAAGTATGTAAAACCAGGCGGCCGCCTGATCACAGCACATGCACTATCAATAAAGAGGAAAATGCAGAAAATGCCCGCTGGATGAAAAAATCTGCCATTTAAGCCGGAAGACCTGACAGAAGCTTTTTCTTCAAAGGGAGAGAGATACGCATGTTTAAAAGAGAATATGTATCCGGAGCAGACCTTAAAAATGGTCAGATCCAGATCCTTCTGGTATCCATCCATTTGAAGATTTTGATGGCTTTTTCATCAGTGTTTTTAAAAGAGAAGCATAGGAGTATTTGCATATATGTTAGACCTGATCGATACAAAAGGTAAAAAAGATATAAAGTCTATGACACTGGAAGAAGTGACAGTAGAGATGACAGCCCTGGGAGAGAAATCTTTCAGGGCAAAGCAGCTTTATGACTGGCTTCATGTAAAGCTGGCAGAAAAAGCTTTGATGATATGAGCACATTGTCAAAGGATCTGCGCCAGAAGTTAAAGGACAATTACAGTCTTACAGCACTGCAGACAGCAGGAGAGCGTATTTCTGCCATTGACGGCACCAGAAAATATCTGTTCCGCTTGGAGGACGGAAATGTGATAGAAAGCGTATGGATGCAGTATCACCATGGAAATTCTGTATGTATTTCTTCCCAGGTGGGCTGCCGCATGGGCTGTCGTTTCTGTGCGTCTACTCTGGATGGTATGGAGCGGAATTTACGTCCTTCTGAGATGCTTGACCAGATTTACCGCATCCAGACTATTACCGGAGAGCAGGTGTCAATATTGTAGTAATGGGTTCCGGAGAACCCATGGATAATTATGATAATGTGGTCCGCTTTATCCGTCTGATTTCCAGTGACAAGGGCTTAAATATCAGCCAGAGAAAACCTGACTATTTCCACCTGTGGAATTGTGCCGGGGATCCGGAAATTTGCAGAAGAAGGACTCCAGGTCACACTGGCACTGTCATTACATGCACCTAATGATGAGGTGCGAAAGACCCTGATGCCTATAGCTAACAGCTTTAAGCTTAAAGATGTGCTGAAGCCTGTCATTATTATTTTGAAAAAACAGGAAGAAGACTTACCTTTGAATATAGCCTTGTAAAAGGAGTTACTGATAACTTAGAGGAGGCAAAAGCCCTAACAGAGCTGATCAAAGACCAGCATGGACATGTGAACCTGATCCCGGTCAATCCTATTAAAGAACGGGATTATGTCCAGTCAGACAAAAAGGCCATAGAACAGTTTAAAATTATCTGGAACGGCATGGGATCAACGCAACGGTGCGCAGGGAAATGGGACGTGATATTGGCGGTGCCTGCGGTCAGTTAAGAAAGAGCTATCTGGAGGAAGGAGAGATCTGATATGGAAGCATATGCACTGACAGACACGGGAAGAGTCCGTTCCATGAATCAGGATTATATTTATGCTTCTCCTGAAAAAGTAGGTTTTCTGCCGGATCTTTTCTGGTAGCAGATGGAATGGGAGGCCACAAGGCGGGAGATTATGCTTCCCGCTTTATGGTGGAAAAATCTGGTGGTGTATTTAAATCACCGTCAGAACGGTCCCTGTGTTACCCAGTTAAAAGAGGGAATTAAAACAGTGAATAAAGCTCTTTATGAAATGTCTCTGGAAAGAGAAGAATTTCAGGGAATGGGCTGTACACTGGTAGCAGCTGTGATCGAAGAGGGCATTCTTTATGCAGCTAATGTAGGAGACAGCCGCTTGTATCCGATCCATGATGGGGCTATCCGTCAGATCACCAGGGATCATTCCTATGTAGAGGAAATGGTGGCTATGGGGATGATGCAGAGGGAAGTGCTGATTATAACAGGAAAAAGAATATTATTACCCGGGCGGCAGGCATCAAACCGGATATAGAGCCGGATTTCTTTGAGGAAGAATTAGAACAGGGAGATTACATTTTACTTTGTTCAGATGGACTGAGCAATATGGTGGACAATGATACGATGTGTTCCATTGTTCTCTCCGAAGGCACCTTAAAAAGAAAAAGGCAGTACGTCTGATCGCAGAGGCAAATAAGAGAGGAGGAACAGACAACATTGCTGTTGTACTTGTGAAGCCTCAGGAAGGAGGGATGGGATCATGTTAAATCCAGGGAACATATCTTCAGGACCGTTATGAGATATTAGGACGGATCGGCTCTGGCGGCATGTCTGTGGTATACAAGGCAAAATGTCATACCTTAGACCGTTTAGTAGCCATTAAAGTCTTAAAAAGAAGAATTTGCTTCTGATGAGAATTTTGTCAGCAAATTTAAAATGGAAGCTCAGGCGGCAGCCAGACTTTCCCATCCTAATATTGTCAATGTTTATGATGTAGTAGATGAAGGCAATCTTCATTATATCGTTATGGAGCTGATTGAGGGTATCACCTTAAAAAAGCTACATCGAAAAGAAGGGCTTTCTTGAAAATAAAGAGGCAATCGGCATTGCTATCCAGGTGGCGCAGGGGAATCGCAGCTGCTCATGAGCAGCACATCATCCACCGGGATATCAAGCCTCAGAATATGATCATTTCAGAGATGGAAATGTAAAAGTAGCTGATTTTGGCATTGCAAGAGCTGTATCCAGCCAGACCATGAATGCTACAGCAGTAGGTTCTGCCCATTATATTTCACCAGAACAGGCCAGAGGGGGTATTGTGACGAGAGAAGTGATATATATTCCTTTGGTATTACCATGTATGAAATGGTCACAGGCAGAGTCCCTTTGAAGGGGACAATACAGTTGCTGTTGCCCTTGCCCATTTAGAGACGCCTATTACACCGCCTTCCCAGTTAAATCCGGTGGTAAGCAGTGGTTTAGAACAGATCATTTTAAAATGTACCCAGAAAAAACCGGACAGACGATATTCTTCTATTGGAGATGTGATCACGCATCTGCGCCATGTAATGGTAGATCCGGATTATGATATTTACGGGGCAGTATCTCAGACAGATGAGGAAAATGATCCTATGTAACAAGACCTATTTCGTGGAAGAACTGTCCCAGATCCAGGAGCGCAGACGGCCCCACACAGAGGATATTGTGGTAAAAGAGCCGGAATATGACCCGGCTGTAAGTATCCAGACACCGGAAACAGAAGAGAATGACGGGGATGGATATGATAAAGAGGAAAACACAGCCTCAGATACCAGTCCATAAAAACGCAGCGACAGAAAGAAAGAAAAAAAGATGTAAGTACCCAGTTTGAACGTATTATTATGGTGATGGGTATTTTTGCCGCTGTTTTAGTAGCGGTGGTAGTTATTTTTGTATTTTCAAAGCTGACAGGGCTTTTTCTGGCCAAAAGCGGACAGGATAAGGAAACGGAAGTAGTTACCAGTGAAACGGCCACAGAAGGCATTAATGTTTCCTTGGCAGATAACCAGACTTATATGCCAAATGTACTGGGACTTCCAAAGGATATGGCAGAGGCTAAGCTGAAAGAATACAACCTGGTAATGAGTATAGAAACAGAAGATTACTCTGATAATTATAAAGCAGACCCAGGTCATGCGCCGCCAGGATGTGGCAGAAGGCGAAGTAGTGGAAAAATGGAGTACAGTTGGCGTGACCATCAGTAAGGAAGTGACAAAGTAGATCTTTCTTCATTGGGACTGGAGCAGTTTTCAGGAGAAGATGCCCAGAAACTTTAAAAGATAAAGAACTGCAGGTTACCTTAAAAAGAAGAGGCAAACGATAATATTGAAACAGGAAAAGTTATCCGCTACAGTCCACAGCAGGCAAAAGCAGGGATACCATTGAACTGGTTGTAGCACAGGGCCAAAGACAGCCCAGGGACAGGTGCCAAAGCTGATCGGAAGAGACAGAAGTTACAGCAGATGCCCTTTTTAAAGGCAGCGGGATTGAAAACGGGTACTGTGACCTACGATTATGATGCAGGGAAGCCAGAAGGTACAGTTCTGAGCCAGTCTGCACTTCCGGGAACTGTTTTAGAGCCGTCTGCTACAGTTGATTATGTGGTCAATCAGATGGAAGAAGAAGGAAGTACCCAGGCACAGCAGCAGATGAGTCTTATTATATGGGCTCCATAGATACTACCTGTTCTTTGAGCAATTATATTGGACCGGCTTCCCCAGACAAGCAGTGTAAAATATCTATCCGGTTAAAGCAGAAGGATGCAAGTGGGGCAGAAGTATATACTCCGCTGATCAGCCCAAGGCTGGTGGTAGGTTCCCGGATATTCCGGTGGTATTCCCAAGGATCGAGGAGAGCATACGGCGTGGAAAACGGTACAGTAGAAGTGGTAGATGGTGAGAAGGATACTGTGATCGCTTCTTATCCGGTTTCTTTCTTCCCGGTAGGATAACTAGTGTACTGTATCATTCACTTTCAGCAAAATGACGCAGAATGAATTTTTCAATCTGCAAGGCGGAGGAATGAGGCGATGCGGTGGCATCGTCGATTGACGACAACACAGCAGATGGAAATTCAAAAGTCATTATGCGAAATGTGAATGATACATAGACTAGTACATCGTTTTCGAAATAATTATACCGCTCACTTGTCTGCGAATCTGATTGCACAGGCCTAAAAGCCTCAGCGTAGCCCGCTACGCCTGCGTTTTTAGACCTGCACACTCAAATCCGCATCCTACGTGATTAGTACAGTTATTTACGAAACGATGTACTAGAGACTGTATGGCAGTTATTTGGTTATGAGCAGGCAGTGAAGGCAGATTGCCAATGTCCTTTCACTGCAAAAGACTCCGGGAGAACATAAAAGCAGCTAGGAGAAAAATGACAGGAAAGATAATCAAAGGGATCGCAGGATTCTATTACGTAAACAATGGCGAAAATAAAGTATATCAGTGTAAGGCCAAAGGGAATCTTCAGAAACCGGAAGATCGAAGCCTTTGGTTGGTGATGATGTAGAGTTTTCTGTGTGCTGGATGAAGAAGCCATGGAAGGAAAATATTGATGAGATCCTTCCAAGAAAAATCAGCTTATCCGTCCGGCAGCTGCCAATGTGGACCACTGGTGCTTTTTGCACTGACTCATCCGGCACCGAATTTAAATCTTTTAGACCGCTTTTAGTGATGATGTCCATGGAAGATATCCCGGTAACATTATGCTTTAATAAGCAGGACCTGGGAGATGAGGCTTTGATGGAACAGTATAGAAGTTTATGGACCGGCGGGCTATCCGGTGTATTTTATCAGTGCTATGGAAGAAACTGGTATTGAACAGGTTAGAAGCCTTCTTCGGAAAAACTACGGTACTGGCAGGCCCTTCCGGTGTAGGTAAATCTTCCCTTACCAACTGTATCCCAGCCGGAGGCAGAGATGGAAACAGGAGATATCAGCCGCAAGATTGAGCGTGGAAAGCACACTACCCGTCATTCACAGTTGTTTTTGTTGAAAAAGATACTTACATGATGGACACGCCGGGATTTAGTTCTATGTTTACGCCGGATATAGAAGCAAATGAGTTAAAGGATCATTTCCCGGAATTTAGCCAGTATGAAAGCGGCTGCAGGTTTTTGGGCTGCGTTCATATAGGAGAAAAAGGTGTGCGGTGTAAAAAGATGCAGTAGCAGAAGGAAAGATCAGCCGAGCCGCTACGACAATTATCATCTGATGTATGATGAATTAAAGCAGAAAAGGAGATATTAATTATGGAATACAAAGTAGCACCGTCATTACTGGCGGCAGATTTTACCAGACTGGGAGAACAGGTTCATGAGATTGAAGAAGCAGGGGGCACCTTTTATCTGCATCTGGATGTAATGGATGGAGCCTTTGTTCCAAGTATTTCTTTTGGAATGCCGGTTCTTAAAGCTTAAGAAAAGTTACGAATATGACTTTGATGTTCATATGATGGTGGAAGAACCAGGGCGCTATATAGAAGATATTAAAAATGCGGGAGCAGATATCATTACTGTCCATGCAGAGGCATGTACCCACCTGGACCGGGTTGTAAACTGATCAAAGAAGGCTGGCTGTAAAGCAGGTGTTGCCTTAAATCCAGCTACCCTGTATCTGTACTGGAATGTATCTTAGGTCAGGTGGACATGGTACTGATCATGACTGTAAATCCAGGTTTTGGCGGCCAGAAGTTCATTCCTTATACATTAGAAAAGGTAAAGCAGGTGCGGGCTATGTGTGATGAAAAGGGTCTTACTGCTAATATACAGGTAGATGGTGGCATCAGCGCAGCCAATGTAAGAGGTATTATGAAGCAGGTGCCAATGTATGTTGTCGCAGGTTCTGCTGTTTTCGGTTCCGATCCGGCAGCAAGAGAGTAAAGAATTTAATGAGATCTTTTAAGGAATACGAGAAATGAAACGTTGTCTGATCTTAACCGGCGGGAAGCTTTCCCTTGGCTTTCGCCGGTTCTTTTTAGAGAAAAAATAAATATGAAAAAAGTAATAGCTGTAGATGGAGGACTGGAAGCTGCAAAAGAGCTGGGGATCATCCCGGATGTGATCGTAGGAGATTTTGATACTGTCCGCCCGGAGATACTTGTCTTACTACCGAAAAATGGAACACATCATATGGGAAGTACATCAGCCGGAAAAAAGATGATACAGACACAGAGCTTGCCATTAAGCGTGCTCTTGCCATGAACTGCAGCCATATTACGCTGTTGGGAGCTACAGGAGGAAGACTGGATCATATGATCGGGAATATCCATCTGCTGTTTCCATGCCTGCAAAAGGCACTTATGCAGAGATCGTGGATACCCAGAACCGTCTGTATCTCATAGATGGGGAACATATTTTCCGAAAAGATGCAGTATGGGGAAATATATATTTCCTTCCTGCCTCTTACAGAAGAAGTAAAAGGGATCACTTTAAAGGCTTTAAGTATCCACTTACAGACCGTGATATTTTTATTGGAACCAGTCTCTGTATCAGCAATGAGCTGGTGGAAGAGGAAGGTATCGATTACATTATGGATGGAGTTCTGATCACCAGGTAGAGTCCCATGACTGATAAATGAAAAACTGGACTGGTTTAAAATGAATAAACTGGATATTTAAAACTATCCACTAAAGTGTTAGTATACCTTCTAAGTAAAAAGAGCCGGATAAATAACTAACAATAAACCGGACAGAGGAGGTCAATTATGAATACAGCACAGGCAGTACATGAAGACTCAAAAACAGGGAGCAATAAAGTATATAAGATCGCTCTTACAGGACTTTTGCAGCATTATCCTTTACGTGGTATTTACATTTTTACAGTTTAAGATCTATCTTCCAGGCGGAATGCAACATCTATTCATCTTGGAAATGCAGTCTGCGTTTTTAGGTGCATTGTTTTAGGCGGCTTTTACGGCGGTTTAGGCGGTGCTATCGGTATGACCATCGGTGATCTTTTTTGATCCTAAGTATGTTTCTATGCACCAAAGACCTTTATTTTAAAAACTTTGCATTGGCCTGATAGCTGGTTTGGTAGCGCATCACATCGGACATATTAATGAAACAAAGAGACAAGTAAAAAAGTATTAACTTATGCGATTGCTGCAGCAGTCAGCGGTCTGCTGTTTAATGTGATCTTTGATCCTTTAGTAGGTTATTACTACAAATTATGGATCATGGGAAAACCAGCAGCAGATCTGACACTTGCATGGAATGTAGCAGCAACATCTATTAATGCAGTTACATCCACCATTGCGTCTGTTGTGATCTATATGCCGGTAAGAACGGCCCCTGATCCGTTCTGGGTTATTTGATAAATTAAAATAAATGGCCCTGAAGACATATGACACAATACCACCAATTAAAAAATCGCAATGATCAATGATCTTTCAGGTTATGGCCGCTGTTCTATTACAGCGGCTCTGCCTGTTTTAGCGGCACTGAAGATCCAGTGCTGTCCGGTTCCCCACCTCAGTGCTTTCCAATCACACCGGTTTCCCAGTGTATTTTTTTTTGATGATTATACTGATAAAAATGGAACCTTATATTGAAAAATGGAAAGAACTGGGATTATCCTTTGATGGCATTGTCTCCGGTTTTTAGGCTCTGAGCGCCAGATCCAGATAGTTAAAGATATGATCACTGAATTTAAGAAACCGGAAACCAAAGTGATCGTGGATCCGATCATGGGAGACCACGGGGAAACCTATGCCACTTATACAGAAACCATGTGCCGGAAAATGCGGGAACTTGCAGAAATGGCAGATATTTTAACACCAAATCTTACAGAGGCCTGCATTTTAACAGAACGCCCTTTTTTAAAAAAAGAAGGCTGGAGCCGGAAAGAGATAGAAGGGCTTACAGAAGAACTTCTTGCTATGGGTCCATCTGGCGTTGTGATCACCGGTGTGAGAGAAGGACAGTATCTGGTCAATGCAGTAGCGGAAAGGGGAAAAAAAATAACTTATATCCGCCGCAAAAAGGTCGGTACAGAACGTCCAGGTACAGGTGACGTATTTTCATCAGTAGTAGCAGGTGTCTGTGTAAGAGGAGGAAGCTTGTCAGAGGGAGTGGCACTAGCTGCAGATTTTGTAAAAGACTGTATCCGCCGCTCTGAAGAACTTCAGATACCAGTGGAAAATGGCGTATGCTTTGAAGAACTGATGGGCAAGCTGGTGCAGTACAGCGGAAAATGAACCCTAAACACAAAAAGGTCTTTTTCAATCTTGGGAAAAATGTTATATACTCAATAACAGTTGGCGAAATATGGGATGTATTCTATATAAACTGATCGCTATATAAATAAGGAAATGAAGATCCAGGAGGAGTAGCATGTTAGATTTAAAGTTTGTCAGAGAAAATCCAGACATTGTAAAGCAGAATATTAAAAATAAATTTCAGGACAGCAAGCTGCCGCTGGTAGATGAGGTTATTGCGCTGGATGCAGAAAAACCGCACTACCCAGAAGGAAGCAGATGATTTAAGAGCAAACAGAAATAAACTGTCCAAACAGATCGGTGCTCTTATGGGGCAGGACAAAAAAAGGAAGAAGCAGAAGAGGTTAAGAAGCAGGTTAGTGCTAACTCTGCAAGACTGACTGAATTAGAAGCAAAAGAAGCAGAACTTTCTGAAAAGATCTTAAAAGATCATGATGACGATTCCAAACATCATTGATCCAAGCGTGCCGATTGGCAAAGATGACAGCCAGAATGTAGAGATTGAACGTTTTGGCGAGCCGGTAGTACCTGATTTTGAGATCCCATATCACACAGATATTATGGAAAGCTTCAATGGCATTGACTTAGATGCAGCAAGAAGAGTAGCAGGAAACGGTTTCTACTACTTAATGGGTGATATCGCAAGACTTCATTCCGCAGTTATTGCATATGCTAGTGATTTCATGATCAACCGTGGATTTACTTACTGTGTACCTCCTTTCATGATCAGAAGCAACGTTGTTACAGGTGTTATGAGCTTTGCTGAGATGGATGCCATGATGTACAAGATTGAGGGCGAGGACCTTTACCTGATCGGAACAAGTGAGCATTCCATGATCGGTAAATTTATTGATACCATTACTCCAGAGACACAGCTGCCGCTGACCCTGACCAGCTATTCTCCGTGCTTCCGCAAAGAGAAAGGAGCATCACGGACTTGAGGAGAGAGGTGTTTATCGCATTCATCAGTTCGAGAAACAGGAGATGATCGTAGTTTGCAAACCAGAAGAAAGCCCGATGTGGTATGATAAATTGTGGCAGAACACAGTAGACCTGTTCCGTTCCATGGATATTCCGGTTCGAACCTTTAGAGTGCTGCTCCGGTGACCTGGCAGACTTAAAGGTTAAAATCCTGCGACGTAGAGGCATGGTCTCCAAGACAGAAGAAGTATTTTGAAGTAGGAAGCTGCTCCAACTTAGGTGATGCCCAGGCACGCCGCTTAAAGATCCGTGTTCAGGGAGAAGATGGCACCAAGTATCTGGCTCACACTTTAAACAACACAGTAGTAGCTCCGCCACGTATGCTGATCGCATTCTTAGAGAACAACCTGCAGGCTGATGGTTCTGTACGTATTCCTGAGGTATTAAGACCTTTACATGGGCGGTATGGAAGCTATGGTTCCAAAGAATAACAAATAATGGGGTTTTTATGATCAAATTTAATCACTTCAATTTTAATGTATTAGGATCTTAATAAGAGCCTTGCTTTTTACAAAGAAGCATTAGGCCTGGAGCCAGTAAGGGAAAAAGATGCTTCTGACGGCTCTTTTTAAGCTGGTTTACTTAGGTGATGGAGTTTCAGATTTCACACTGGAACTGACCTGGTTAAAAGACCGCACAGAGCCATATAATCTTGAGAATGTGAGTTCCATCTGGCTTTTTCATGTAGATGATTACGATGGCATCCATAAAAAGCATGAGGAAATGGGCTGCATCTGCTACGAAAACTCCGTCTATGGGAATCTATTTTATCACTGATCCTGATGGATACTGGATCGAGATCGTACCAGAACGTAAATAAGGGAATTAAATAGAAAAATACCAGGCTTTTTATCCGATAAAACGGATAAATGTGTCTGGTCTTTTGCAGGACAAATAAAAAATCCCCATCATCAGATGGGGATTAGGTATGTCTTATTTAAAATCGCTGTATTTTTCTTCACAGTACTGGCAGCGATATGTCTCTGTCTTTTCATCACTAAGATAGAAGATATGAGGCAAGTTCCTGCTCAATAGAGGTAATGCAGCGAGGATTCTTTGCAGCGGATCACGTTGGTGATCTTTTTAGGAAGCTTTAATGCTTTCTTTCTGCAATGCGATCATCCTTGATGATATTAACAGTGATGGTATGATCAATGTATCCTAAGATATCCAGATCAACCTTATCCAGTCCGCCTTCGATTTAATGATGTCCTTGCGGCCCATCTTGTTACTGCGGGCATTTTTGATGATTGCCACCTGACAGTCCAGCTTGTCAAGACCCCCAGTGAAGTAAATATCCATACTTTTTCCAGCCTGAATATGGTCCAGAACGATACCTTCTTTTAATCCGCTGATATTTAACATGGTTTTTCTACCTCCAGTAATGTCATGATCAGAGCCATACGGACGTATACGCCGTACTGAACCTGTTTGAAGTAAGCAGCTCTTGGGTCGTCATCCACTTCGGTGGAAATCTCATTTACACGCGGAAGCGGATGGAGAACAAACATATCTTCCTTTGCCAGGGCCATTTTTGCCTTGTCCAGAATGTAGCTGTCTTTTAAACGGATGTAATCCTCCTCGTTGAAGAAACGCTCTCTCTGGACACGTGTCATGTAGAGAATATCAAGCTCTGGGATAGCAGCATCCAGGTTTCCAGAAACTTCCTTGAAACTCAATGCCCTTTCGCTCTTACATCTTCACGGATATATTCAGGAACCTTTAACTCGTCCGGGGAAATGAGTACGAAACGGACATTCGGATAGCGGACCATGGCGTTGATCAGGGAATGGACGGTACGGCCAAATTTTAAATCACCGCAGAGACCAATGGTCATAGCAGCGTTAAACGGCCCTTTAAGGAACGAATGGTCATTAAGTCGGTCAGGGTCTGGGTTGGATGCTGATGACCGCCGTCGCCTGCGTTACATGATAACCGGGATCTGGGAGTGCATGGAAGGCAACCAGTGCGGAACCCTAAACTTTCCGGATGACGCATAGCAGCAATATCTTGCGTAGCAGGAAATCATGCGGATGGTAACGCCGGATTTCGCAAGTGTACATACACTTGCTGTGCTTGCTATTCTCCGTTTCCCATGTTAGCAAGCGCCATTTTCCAAATGGAAATCGGCGGCAACCGCCGCCTTGTCTGCCAAAAAGCGAAACAGACGGACGGAAGTCAATGGCGGCGCAGCCGTTCATC
>VOFG01004800.1_pt1 | contig 13743 bp, 25 predicted proteins | sample 5384171 | NCBI WGS metagenome assembly VOFG01 (sample SAMN12384726, study PRJNA508395) | human gut metagenome | isolation source: healthy gut F | host: Homo sapiens | reverse complement strand
GGTACTTTTTTATTTTCGGCATTTTGCACAGGCTACATAATGCGGGGTGTCTCTTTCAGCTCAGAGATCGGATGGTGCAACGATCTCCAGTCCCCTGCATCAGCATACGGTACTGGTCGTCTTCAGATCGCCATTGCCTCATCTGCCGAACGGGGCCACCGGAATGCACCATTATCGAGTCTCTTGTACATAAGGAGAAAACCATCACCTTCCCAGAGCAGTGCTTTGATCCGGTCACATCTTCTTCCACAGAAAAGAAACAGTGTATTTTTTGTCGTAAGGACAAGCTTAAACTGAAAGCGTACGATCGTTGCCAGTCCATCGATCCCACGACGGAGATCCGTAAATCCCATCGCCAGATACACCTTTTTAAACCCGGAAGCATCTGCATCATTCAGCATGGGTAAAAGCCTTTATGAAATGGCAGAGCATTTCCGGTGAAGTACCGAAAATATCTCAGCTGACAGTCCCCTGGTATTTTTAATACGGATCATTGGCAGAGTTCCTGCCGAAATGCATGTACCGGATTCTTTTGGAGTATCTGTTTTCTTTGGATCTGGTGCAGGTGCGGCAGTTCCACAAAAAGCAGTGGTTTTGTGTCCTGCATCTGATCCAGGCATATCTGCCTGACACGCCGGAGACGGTAATAATAGTTGGCTTTGTAAGATTATTTTGGGTACACCCAGGTTTCAACATCCATCCCTTTGGGACGATTCTGACAATTCCGGATCTGTTCTGCCCATTGTCTGATCCTGACCTGCTGAGCTACAAGGCTGGTTTTGCGTAGCCATAATATTCCTCCCTCTGAATCATAGTCAGTTAAAAAGTTAAGTACTAAACTTTTTTGACTATGTTATTTTGTTGAGTATGATTATGGCATAACTTGAAGTGAATAAAAGGTTCTCAGGTTCTACCGTTTACGAAAAACTTGCACATGGATTAGGGCTGCGAATGTTACGGTTCGCGGGGAACCAGTGAACCGTAACTTAATCTGGGCATATTGGTTCACAGGATCGGCTGGCAGCTTGACATGCCGCCGGTGCTGTATTATAATAACGATGTTCACGAAAAACGAAAGGAAAGATGTACATGAACAAACAGGAATCGGATATTTTGAACGTGATCCTGCAATACCACTGCCGGAACCAGCGTGCGCTGGCGGAGCGGTGTGGGTTTTCACTGGGAATGGTAAACCGTTCGGTGAAAGCGCTGCAGGGGCAGGGTTTTTAACAACAGATATGGAGCTGACGGAAAAAAGCCAGGCTTGAGATGGCAAAAGCATCGCCCGAAAAACGCGGTGATTCTGGCTGCCGGATATGGAATGCGGATGGTGCCGATTAATATGGAAACGCCGAAAGGACTTTTGGAAGTAGAGGGGGAAACCGCTGATCGAGCGGCTGATCCGTCAGCTTCATGCGGTAAAGGTGAAGGAAATTTATGTTGTCGTTGGTTTTAAAAAAAGGAACAGTACGATTATCTGGTTGACCGGTATGGCGTGAAGCTGGTTGTCAATATGGAGTATGCAGAGAAAAACAACCTGCATTCCCTGGCAAAGGTATTGCCGCAGCTTGGTGAAACGTATCTTATGCCGTGCGACCTCTGGTGCCGGGAAAATCCGTTTTCGGAGTATGAGTGGTATTCCTGGTATCTGGTGAGCGATGCAAAAGATCCAGACAGTACGGTTCGTGTGAGCCGGAAGTGGAGCTTGTGCCCTCAGGCGGGGAAAAAGAAGGAAATCATATGATCGGCATCAGCTATCTGACGGATTCTGTGGCACAGTCGATGGCGCGGGCGAATCGAAACGATGGTACAGGATCGCCGGTATGACCATGTTTTCTGGGAGGATGCCCTTTTGCGGAAAAACGGAATGCCGGTGCAGGCAAAGCTTGTCCCGGAAGGAGCTGTGGTGGAGATCAATACCTACGAGCAGCTGCGGGAACTGGATGAAAATTCGGATCAGCTGAAGTCGGATGCGATGGCAGAAATTGAACGGGTGCTTTCGGTTTCCGGTGAGGAGATTACGGGAATTGAGGTCCTGAAAAGGGAATGACAAACCGTTCGTTTTATTCCGCTGTCGCGGCGGGCGGTATATTATGAGAATTCCGGGGAAGGCACGAGTCTTCTGATCAACCGCAGGCAGGAGGCGGCGGTATATCGGACACTGGACGGAAAGGGCATCTGCGATGAAATCGTGTCGATCAATCCGGAAAACGGCTATAAGATTACGAAATACCTGGAGGGTGCGCGTGTCTGCGATCCGGAAAACCCTGAGGATGTGCAGGCCTGTATGAAAAAGCTCCGTTCCTTCCATGAGGAGCATCTGAGCGTGGAGCATACGTTTTCGCTGTTTGACCAGATCGCATACTATGAAAGTCTGTGGGAGGGAGAACCGTCTGTTTATCGGGATTACAGCACGACGAAAGCGCATGTGCTGGAGCTTGAGGCTTATCTGGAAGCGCAGCCGAAGGTGTGGACGCTGACGCATATTGATGCGGTGCCGGACAATTTTCTGTTTGTGGAGAAAAACGGCGGAACGGAAATTCGTCTGATTGACTGGGAATATGCGGGCATGCAGGATGCACATGTGGAGCTGGCGATGTTCTGCATTTACGCCATGTATGACCGTCCGCAGGTGGATGCGCTGATCGACAGTTATTTTACGGAAGGCTGTCCGCAGGAGGTGCGCACGAAAATTTATGCATACATTGCGGTGTGCGGGCTTTTTATGGAGCAACTGGTGTGAGTACAAGAGCCGGTTAGGCGTGGAGTTTGGCGAGTATTCGCTGAAACAGTACCGATATGCTAAGGATTACTATAAACTTGTTAAGCAGGAGCTTGCCAAAAGCAAAAGGTCAGGAAGAATAAGAGGGTGGAAGAATGAAAGCGATGGATGGGGGGCAGAGACCGGAAAGTGAAATTCAGCAGAAAAAAATCATGTAGAACGCAATTATCATGGCGGCGGGAACGGGAACGCGGATGCGGCCGGTAACGCTTTACTACGCCGAAACCGCTGATCCGTGTGAAGGGTGTCCGCATGATTGATACGGTGATTCAGGCGCTGCATGAAAATGGAATTTATGAGATTTATGTAGTAGTGGGATATCGGAAAGAGCAGTTTGCGTGCCTTACCGCAGAATATAAAGGTGTGACACTGATCGAAAATCCATACTGGGATTCCTGCAATAATATTGCATCGCTCTATGTGGCGCGGGAACAGTTGGAAAATGCAATGATTCTGGATGGGGATCAGATTATATACAAAAAAGAAATTCTTGCACCGGAATTTACGCATTCTGGCTACAATGCTGTCTGGACGGACGAAAAGACGGATGAATGGCTGATGCAGGTGAAGGATGGAATCGTGTGTTCCTGTAGCCGGACCGGCGGTAAGGGGGCGGCTGGCAGCTCTTCAGTGTATCACGTTGGAACCGGGAGGACGGAAAGCGGCTGAAACGCCACCTGGAACTGGAATTTGAAAAAAACAGAACCGTCAGATTTACTGGGACGATGTGGCAATGTTCTGTCATTTTCAAGAGTATGAGCTGCATCTACCCGATGCAGAAAGGTGACCTGATCGAAATTGACGATTTTTTCGGAGCTTTGTGAACTGGATCCGTCCTATTGGGATATGAGGCACAGGGGCAGGAAAAATCAGAAGAAAAATAAGCTGGATCGGGCAGTATAGCAGAAAGGAACAGAAAACATGAATACAGTTGATGAAAACAGAGTGGTGAAAAAGAAACAGAGCGGAAAAATACGGAAAAAGGTCAGATTGACTGGATGATCACGCTGCTGCCGCTGGGACTGATTGCAGCGCTCAGCATTTTGTTTTTCCTCCTGCCGGAACAGTCCAACACAGTTCTTGCGAAGGTACGCTTCTTCTTGGGAGATACCTTTGGAGTCTATTATCTTGCAATTGGCCTTGGCGTTTTTCTGCTCTCTTTGTATCTGGCATTTTCAAAATATGGCGATATTGTGTTAGGAGAGCAGGATGAGAAACCGAAATATTCTTTTTTTTTTGCCTGGGGATCCATGATGTTTACGTGCGGCCTTGCGGCAGACATTCTGTTTTATTCTTTTTTGCAGAATGGGTGATGTATGCTGCTGATCCGCAGATTGAAAAGATGGGCGGAATCCAGGACTGGGCGGGCGTGTTCCCGCTGTTTCACTGGAGTCTGATTCCGTGGGGCTTTTTATCTCGTTCTCGCTGCCGCATTTGGGTTTATGCTGCACGCGGAAACGGAACCGGCAGCGGTATTCAGAAGCCTGCCGTCCGATTATGGGAAAACAGACGGACGGCATCGGCGGACGGCTGATTGATCTGCTGGCGGTATTTGCACTCCTTGCAGGAACGGCAACGACATTTAGCGTGGCAACGCCGCTGATGGCAAGTGCAATCAATGCATTGTTTCATATCAATCTGGACCGGAACGCAGTGACAATTGTGATTCTGCTGATTACGTGTTTTGTGTACACGTATTCGCTGCTTCACGGCTTCCGCGGAATCGGTTTTCTGGCAAAGACTCTGCATCTATCTGTTTTCGGGCTACTGGCGTACGTGCTGCTGTTCGGCGGACAGACGCGGTATATTATCGAGACGGGATTTTCATCGCTGGGACGGATGATTCAGTATTTCCCGACGTTGGCGACCGATACCGATCCGCTGCGCGAGACGCATTTTCCGCAGAACTGGACTATTTATTACTGGGCATACTGGATGGTATGGTGCGTGGCGGCGCCATTTTTATCGGAAGTATTTCCCGGGGAAGAACGGTGCGGCAGACAATCCTTGGCGGATATGGATTCGGCGTTGGCTCCACGATTTTAAGCTTTATCATCCTGGGAAATGAATCGATGGGGATGCAGATGGCGGGAAAAGCGGATTTTATCGCGCAGTATGCCAAAGACGGTGATCTCTATGGAATGATTATCGCCATGATCCAGAAGATCCCGTGTGCACCGCTGGTTCTTGTCGTTCTGCTGCTCACGATGATTGCCTTTTATGCGACCTCGTTTGATTCGATTGCGCTGACGGTTTCCTGCTACAGCTACCGCCGTCTGGAAGAGGGACAGCAGCCATCGAAAGCGATTCAGCTTATGTGGTGCCTTCTGCTGATTCTGCTTCCGATTGCACTGGTCTTTTCCGAAAGCTCTATGAGCAATCTGCAGTCGGTCAGTATCGTGGCAGCGTTTCCGATCGGAATGGTAATTCTTCTGATTGTGGCGGGATTTCTAAAGGATGCCGGAGCATATCTGAAAGAAATAAAGAAGAAATGATTTTTTATGCAGCATGAAAATAGAGCCGGATTTCTATTTAGCGGAAATCCGGCTGTGTGCATTTCAGACAGTATAGGTCTATACAAACAGTGTACACCCCTGCCGCTTGAACTGTTCGATTTTTCGTCAATGAGCTCCGGCGTTACACCGAGATGCTCGGCAAGACACTGCTTGCAGAAAAACTGTTCTGCGCCGCGGTTGATAAATTTACGGTGGGCGCCGATCTCGTTATGTGTGAGTTCTTTGCCGCACTGCATACAGCGTGCCATCAGAGTTTTACGACCTTTGCACGGTATACTTTTTGATGCAAACGGCTCGAGTTCTGTGACAAGGGATGCATTGTTTGCACACAGGTTCTCGCAGGTCCAGACCTCAGTAAGTTCCAGAGTATGGCCGGTGGAGAACGGAAGGCCGATTTCATCGAGATTCATGGCTGCACGTGATTTTTCATCACTGAGATTGAACATACCGATGGCGAGATCTCCGTCTGCGAGTGCCTTCACATAGATCAGAACCTTGTCATTCCATGCATGGTTTTTCACTTTATACGGCTGACGGCAGAGCGGATCCTGGTTGATGCGGATCATTTCGTCATTCATGAGAATGCGGCGGGTTTCGTCGCTCATCTCGCGGATGTCGCAGCCGATCATCAGCGGGGAGCCAAGGAATGCCCACAGTGCATAGTGTGTCTGATACTGGACATCGCTGCAGCCGGCCAGTCCAACATTTCCTTTTCCATGCATGCCGACGATCAGCATGTCCATATCGTTGAAGCAGCCGACGCCGTTGTACGGATGCAGTTTTTCCTGCTGTGCCACGAGCTCTTTGACAGAATCCCAGGTATCAAAGATGTCGCCGGTGGAACGCCACATGGAAGCGCCGGTTTCTTTGATCCACTCATGCGTTTCATCAGCACCCCAGGAGCAGGCAGAGAAGAGAATGTCGCGGCCGCAGTTCTCGAGTGCCAGTCCCATGCGGCGGTACAGATATTTTCCGTGCAGGATCGGGCTGTGGTAGCAGTAGTCGTATTTTAAGAAATCAACATCCCAGGATGCGAAAGTTTCCGCATCGACAAATTCGTGCTCATAGCTGCCAGGGTAGCCGGCACACGTCATGTTTCCGGCGCAGGAATACATACCGAATTTCAGCCCTTTGGAATGAACGTAATCGGCAACGGCTTTCATACCATGCGGAAATTTTTCCGGATCCGGCACAAGACGGCCGTTTTCATCGCGTTCACGTAAGGACCAGCAGTCGTCGATGACAAGATATTCGTATCCTTTATCGCGCAGGCCGCTCTCGGCCATGACATCAGCAGTTTCAAAAATCATTTTTTCATTGATATTTTCTCCGAAGGTGTTCCAGGAATTCCAGCCCATCGGCGGTGTAAGTTTGATCATAGTATTGACCTCCCGTAAGTTTTGATGTACTTTGAGTATAGATGGATTTCCAGAGCAAAACCATGGAATTTTAAGACAAAAGCATGGATTTTTGCTTCATAAAGAATAAAATACGGGAAAAGGAAAAGAATATGCTTGTATCAGAAATGAACGGGATCCGGCCTGTCGATGCCGGGCGGCAGGACTGCCATGATCTGCATTCCTGGGGGCCGGGTGTACGGCAGTGCTATATTATACATTATATTATAAGCGGAAAGGGAACGTTTACCTGCGGGAAAAAGACGTACACTTACCGCCGGACAGAGCTTTTTAATCTGTCCAGAGCAGGTGGTGCAGTACGCGCCGGATGAGAACGAGCCGTGGGAATATGTGTGGGTTGATTTTGTCGGGGAACAATGCCGGCAGATTCTGGCACGGTCGGTACTGAACCCACAGCAGCCGGCGGCGCCGCCTCTCCGTCAGGAAAGGCTTCTGCCGTATTTTGAGCGTCTCTGCCAGATGGAACTCTATCGCCGGAACAGCCAGGAGGCCGTCGGAGTGCTGCTTGCGCTTCTGGGCGTGTACCAGGATCTGGCGGAGCCGCAGCGGGAGGAGAGAAAGAAGGAAGATCCGCGGATCATGGAAGTGATGACTCTGATTGCCGCAGGGTATCACAGGAGTGAGTTCTGCGCGGAGACAATTGCGCGGAAAATGGCGGTCAGCCGCACAACGCTGAACCGTCTGTTTCAGAAGAAAATCGGCTGGTCACCAGGACAGTATCTGCTGGAATATCGGCTGCAGCAGTCAGAAAAGCTGCTGCAGATGGGGATGACGGTCAAACAGACGGCGCTGTCGTGCGGATTTGAAGATCCCTTTTACTATTCCCGTGTGTTCCGGAAACACTATGGAATGCCGCCGTCGGATTACCGGCTGGGTTTGCAGAAATTCAGTGAACGGCGGGCGTTACCGCTCGTCGGAGAGATAATTCCGCATAGAGCGCAGGGCGGACTTTTCCAGCCGGCTGACCTGCGCCTGCGAGATGCCGATTTCCCGGGCAACCTCCATCTGGGTCTGCCCTCATAGAAACGCATGCGGATGATCTGGCGTTCGCGCTCATTGAGACGGGCGACCGCGTCCTGCAGGGCGAGGTTCTGCACCCAGTTTTTCTTCTTTATTTTCTTATCACTTAACTGATCCATGACATACAGGGTATCGCCGCCTTCCGTGTAGACGGGCTCATACAGACTCATCGGGCTTTGGATTGCGTCGAGGGGCATAGACGATATCCTCTTTTCCAATGCCGATTTCAGCGGCGATTTCTTCGATCGAAGGCTCTTTCTGGTTCTGCTTGAGATAAAGTTCGCGGGCGCAGATGGCGCGGTAGGCAGTATCCCTGAGGGAACGGCTGACGCGGATCGCATTGTTGTCACGCAGATACCGCCGGATTTCACCGATGATCATCGGCACGGCATAGGTGGAGAAACGGACGTTTAAGGTCGTGTCGAAGTTATCAATCGCCTTAATCAGGCCGATACAGCCGATCTGAAAGAGATCGTCGGCGTTTTCACTGCTGTTGGAGAAGCGCTTGATCACGCTTAAGACAAGGCGCAGATTGCCCTGAATGTAGCGTTCGCGGGCAGCAGCATCTCCTTCGCGGGCCTTTTTCAGCAGAGTCTCCTTTTTCTTCGGCATTCAGTACGGGAAGGCGTGATGTATTGACTCCGCACAGTTCAACTTTATTGATCGCCATGGTATGCATCCTCCTGAAACATGGAACGTATGGTTACCGTTCGTTACTGTTATACGTTCATGATTGGCAGTTGGCGGGACGAATATACGAGAGCCCGGAAAATTTCATAAAGTTTTAGTCCTTGACAAAGCTTTTGGAAAATGATTTCCTGCTATTGTAGAAACGGCGGAAAGTGTGATAAGATAAGGGAAGTGTACGAAATGCGAGGTCTTGTTTTATGATGAGTGGAAAGGAACGAAGAGAAGAGATTCTTCAAAGAATAACAAACAGTAAGACGCCGGTCTCGGTGCAGCGCTGGCGAAGAGCTGTAAGTCAGCCGTCAGGTGATTGTCCAGGACATTGCCCTGATCCGCGCAGCCGGATACGATGTGATTGCGACAAACCGCGGCTACATCTGCAGCAGCCCGGTGAGAGAGACGCGGGTCTTTGAGGTGAATCACACGGATGAGCAGATGCAGGACGAGCTGAATACAATCGTGGATTTCGGCGGCGTTGTGCTGGATGTGATTGTGCGTCACGAGGTTTACGGAGAACTGCGGGCGGAACTTAATATCAGTTCACGAAATAAGGTGGCACTGTTTATGGAAGAAATCCGGCAGGGAAAATCACGGCCGCTGAAGAATATCACATCAGGGGAACATTTTCATACCGTATCGGCAGACTCGGCGCAGACCCTGGATCTGATTGAAGAGGAACTGCGAAAGAAAGACTACCTGGTGCGGACTGTGAAATAGGGGAAAAAGCCCTTATTTTCACAAAAACTGTTATTCGAAAAAATTTTTAAATTTTTTTCAAAAAGGTGTTGACTTTTCTCTTAGGATAGTGTAATATACATGATGTCAGCGGGAACGGAGTGATAAACAAAGAGTTCTAAAGCGACAAAGAAATGTGCGTTTAGCTCAGCTGGATAGAGCGTTTGGCTACGGACCAAAAGGTCGGGGGTTCGAATCCTCTAACGCACGGACGGTAACCGTCTTGGTGAAAACCAGGGCGGTTTTTCGTATGCAGAATGAAAAATAAAACAAGCGGCCTTTTTTTGGTCCGTAGCCAGACGGCCGCGCTTTTTGAAAAAATCATGGGGAAACAACTTGTACGCTCATTGACACAAGTGAGATACATCTCTATAATAAAGCCAAATTTAAGATCTCGAAAGGGGACAAGTTATGGCTAAGTTAGTAATTGATGCGAACAGAAAGCTTTCAAAAATCAATAAGGAAATCCAGGGACAGTTTTGGAGCATCTGGGAAGATGTATTTATGAAGGACTCTATGTAGGGAGAAAATTCCCGATATTCCGAACGAACGGAATGCGTACCGATGTTGTTGAAGCACTGAAAAATATCAAAGTTCCGGTACTGCGCTGGCCGGGCGGATGTTTTGCAGATGAATATCACTGGAAAGACGGTATCGGAAAGAAAGCCGCAAAAAATGATCAACACCAACTGGGGCGGTGTTGTCAAGGACAACAGCTTCGGTACCCACGAGTTTTTTTGAACTCTGCCGTCAGATCGGATGTAAAACCTACATCAACGGAAATGTTGGAAGCGGAACCGTGCAGGAAATGTCTGAATGGGTTGAATATATGACATTTGATGGTGTATCACCAATGGCAGATCTTCGTGCGGAAAATGGCCACGAAAAGCCATGGACCGTCGATTTCTTCGGCGTCGGCAATGAGAACTGGGGCTGCGGCGGAAATATGAATCCGGAATTCTACGGAAATATGTACCGCAGATATCAGACCTTTGTGCGTGATTACGATGGAAACAAAAGATCCGGAAGATTGCCTGCGGCGCCAATTCGGATGATTATGAGTGGACGCAGGAAGTGATGAAAGCATGCTTTGCAGAATGGAACATGGCATGGCATGATGGATGGCCTGTCGCTTCATTACTATACGGTGCCGGAAACCTGGGATCACAAGGGAAGTGCAACGGAATTTGCGGAAAAAGACTGGTATAAGACCATGAAAAAAACGATGTATATGGAAGAGCTGATCCGCCGCCACAGCGCCATTATGGATCAGTACGATCCGGATAAAAAAATCGGAATGATCGTGGATGAGTGGGGGTACCTGGTATGATGTAGAGCCTGGAACAAGTCCGGGATTTCTGTATCAGCAGAATACCATGCGTGATGCACTGGTCGCAGGTATCAACCTGCATCTTTTCAACAAACACAGCGACCGTGTCAAGATGGCAAATATCGCACAGATGGTCAATGTTCTGCAGTCGATGATCCTGACCGAGGGGGAAAGCTGGTCAAAACTCCGACGTATCATGTTTTTGATCTGTATCAGGTACATCAGGAAAATGATCTTCTGGCAAGCTCTCTGGAAACGGAGCAGGTTGGTCTGAAGACGAATACATGGTTCCGAATCTGACGGAATCTGTTTCGGTAGATGCCAACGGTGTACTTCATATCACGATGACGAATGTGGATCTGGAAAAAGCATATCCGGTAGAGGCGGTACTTCTCGGAAAAAAAGACGAGATCAAAGCCGAGATCGTAACCGGCCATATGCAGGATAAGAACACCTTTGAAGCGCCGGAGACGGTTGGCGTTCAGGTCTTTGACGGTGTGCAGGCAACAAAAGAGGGATTTCCTTTACCATTCCGGCATGCAGTGTGCTTCATATCGCCGTAAAATAGGGAAACCATAAAAACCAGAAGATATCTGGGATGAAAAAAAGATTCGGTTCCGGAGGAGTTTGATGGACGGAAATACCAGAATCTGTAAAAATGCCTGCTTCGTGAGATGGACGAGGCAGGCTTTTTCAGAATATGTATGATTATATTGCAAGAATTCCGGCGGACGATAAAGCGCCGGAGGAGGAATACGAGCGGCGGCTTTCCATTTGTAAGGAGTGTGAAAGCTGCTGTCCGGCATGTGCCGCGGTGGCGGCTGCTACGTGGAGATGCGGGCAGCGATTGCACTGCGGGACTGCCCGGGGAAAAAGGTGACCGAAAGGAAACCCCGCACAGCGGATCCTGTGAAAACAACGGATCCCCGGAAAAAAAAGTTTTTTGAGAATCAGCGAAGTCGGTAAGATCAGTTGGGGGTTTTGTGACTCGTTTGCGTCTCCGGTGCGACTTTTGGATCTCTGAAATAGCGGGACAGCTTCGGCACGGAGATGAACAGCGTCAGAAATTCGGCGACCGGAATCGACAGCCACACACCGTTGGTGCCAAGCACGAGCGGCAGAAGCAGCGCGGAGAGAACGATAAAGACGAAGGTTCGCAAAAAAGAAATCAAAGCAGAGGTCTTTCCGTCTGACAGTGCCGTAAAAATGCCGGAGGCGACGATATTCGTACCGCAGAACAGATAGGCGATGGAGAACAGGTAACCACCGTGGCGGGTCAGTTCAAAGCCATAGGTGCCTTTCTGCATGAAAACAGCGGAAATAACAGGAGAACCGAAGGCAGCCACAAGTGCAATGATCACAGAGCTTACCACAACGAAACGGATACTGATGCGGTAAAGCCGGATCAGCCGCTGTTTGTTCCGGCTGCCGTAGTTGAAGCTGAACACGGGTAACGCCGATACTGTAGCCGAGGTACAGCGCAACAAAGAGAAACTGTCCGTACAGAATCGCCGTGATGGCGGCAACACCGATTTCGCCCTCAAATTTCAGCATCAGCATGTTGAAAAGGTAAGTGACAACGGCTGCAGAAAAGATTGCTGACCATCTCGGAGGAACCGTTGAAGCAGCTTGTGGAGAGCAGGCCTTTGGAAAATTCCGGACGGGTGAAGGAAGGCCTTTGCGGGCAAAGGTAAAAGTATAAAATGCCGGCAACGGCCGGAATGCACTGGCCAAGGCCGGTGGCAGGGGCAGCCCGGCAACACCAAGATGGAGCGGAACGACAAACAGATAGTCCAGAAGCATGTTGGTAATGCCGGCGGGACACCGTAAGGGGAAAGTCCGAGTCCCGGCGCCCTGCTGTTACAAAGAAGGACTGGAACAGTGCCTGGAGAAGACAGACCGGGGCAAAAGGATCGTCCGCAGATAGGCGGTACCGTAATCCATCAGCACCGGCGTTGCACCGAGCAGACTGCAGATCTGACGGCAAAACAGGTTGCCGAGCACTGCGCCCAGAATACCGATGATCAGTGTGGTAAGGGTAAGGGCAGAAAAGTTACGGTTGGCTTCCTCCAGTTTTCCTGTCCGATCTTTTTGCGGCGACAACGGCGCTGCCTCCGGTACCGAACATGATGCCGACGGCAAGAAGGATGCTGACGGCAGGATAGACGATATTGGCGGCGGAAAGCGCCATGCTGTCCACGTACTGTGCGATGAAAAAGCCATCCACAATACTGTAGAGAGATAAAGATCATCATGATGATCGATGGAAACGCAAACTTCAGCAGGGAGCGGAAGTTAAAATCCTTGGCGAGTGACTGGCTCATAATCAAAACCTCCTTTTTATGTGTGAAAAGCCTTTTTCAGACACGCTTTAGATGGGAAAGATTTCTTGTGAAAATTTGAATCGTTTTGCTATTATAAAGGATAGGGTAACCCTATAGTCAAGTGCAAAAAGGTGAAAAACAGGAAAAATTCCGAGAGCAAATGTTCAGGAAAAGGAGTCAGAAATGGGAAAACAGGAGTATTTAAGCGCGGGGCGATTTGGCAGCGCTGGTAGGCACGACAAAGGAAACGCTTTTTCATTATGATGAGATTGGTCTGTTTGTACCAAAAAGAAGAAACGGGACAAACGGGATCAGATGGAAACGTTTGATGTGATCGGGAAACGAAACGAAGTACCGGTAAAAATTATGCGATGGATGGGAAAAAGAAGCGGTTTCTGGCACAGGTATCGGCGGAATGCCGTGAGGCGTTTGAAAACTGGTGGGGGATCACGAACGAATCACAGCGAGTAACAATCTGGCAGTCAATCAGAAAATCGGAAAATTCTATGCTTACTGTGGGCAACATGGAAATCGAAGTTCGTATAATGTTAAGGTTTATTCAGAAACGGGAAACACTGGAAACGGGGAATTCGATTACCGTGATTTTATCTGATTTTTGATCGTGTGCCGGCGAAAGTGGATACACGGTTCGGCTGGAGGAGAGTATCTTTTGTTATTATTATAAAGGACCATGGCAGGAATTGAAGCGGTGAGTGGAAGCCAAGTTCCGGCGCGCCACGGAACAGAGACTTTTGCTGGACGACCGCTTAAGAGGAATATATGGTGGACGCGCTGACCAGTCAGGAAATGGAACAGTATATTACGAGAATCGCCGTAAAATTTAAGATAGACAGGGAGGAGGGGAAAAAACAAGATTTTCACAAACTTTTTTTCATTCTCCTTCTGACCATGACGCAACGTCACCCGTTAT
>VOFG01004983.1_pt1 | contig 13747 bp, 28 predicted proteins | sample 5384171 | NCBI WGS metagenome assembly VOFG01 (sample SAMN12384726, study PRJNA508395) | human gut metagenome | isolation source: healthy gut F | host: Homo sapiens | reverse complement strand
ACCTAATTTTTCACGTGAGCCTTTTTCCATCGGCCTTTTCACGTGAACTCATTTCCTCCGCACTCTTCCGATGATTGATGATAATTCCATTCTTTATCAATATTTTGACTTAATTACTAAATCGACACATTGCGCTGTATTAAAAATCTTCCGGCAAAACCGAGCAAAATTTCTTGCCTTAATTTTATCAATAACAGCATCAAAATAAATCGGAGAATCCATTCTTTTCCCGTTTTATTATAAAACTGAAGATTTTCTGTCCAAAAGCAATTGTATTATAAGCCATTTTCGTCAACCGATTTTTTCTCTTTCTCTATAGAAAGGACGAAAAATCTTCAACATCCTCATTTGTCATACCTTGCTTCAAAAATTCCTGAATTTGTTCATGAACTAATTCCCTCATCCGAGGGACCTTCATCCAGAGATGTTGCAAAACGAATAAATAGTTCTTTTTGATAACGAGGTTTTGAAGACACTTCCCCTAACACTTGCACACTATATGCAGCCCTCGCTCACCCCGAATCTCTTCTTGAAACGATACTGAAAATACATTTTCAAAATACGCATACACACCTCTTCTGTCGGATTGGTTTTCAAATTGTTATCAAACTCAATACTCACTAGGTATTTACGATCCGGCATATTCACTTCAACATCTTTAGTTATATTCTTCCCGATCGTAATATGTTCTACCGGTGTTTCTTTCCTGTACGCAGAAGGAATTGCCCCACGTATTTGGCCACCAGTTCACGAGCTTTCTCTCTTTCAATATCCCCCACCAAATAAAAGTAAAATCAGAAGCATCTTGAAAACGTTCCTTATAGATTTGAATCATCCGATCAAAATTCATCGCAGAATAATAATCGGTATCCTTTTTCCAAAGACGAGGAGACTCTACTCTTCTGATCGAGGATAACATCTCGCTAATCGTATCATTGATTGTCGCATTCGAATTTGCTTGGTTCATTCGGTTAACCGCCACAAAACGATTAAAAAGTACACTATCAAAACGAGGTCGTTCCATTGCCAGATAAAATAACTGGAAAGCAATTTCCAAGTCAACAGATGCCCCAACAACACTAATACTCTCCGAACGTTCATCTAAAGACAAATTCATATCAACCGTATGATCTTTCAACAAGAAACCCAATGCATTCATATCATATTTATACAATCCTCCTTGCAAAAAACAAGGCAGACAAGGCATCTGCAGAGGGCAAATCCTCAGCTTTTATCACCGAACGCCCACCGGGACTTCCAGCCAACATATTAAAACATACCTTTATCTCCATCCGTGTATTTATAAAATATCCTAGCTCCATTATCCAACACCCATTCCTCAGCGTCCAACATTTTTATAGTCCTCTCTTTTTACAATCCTTCCCGGTTTAATCTCAAAATCTATCAATTCAGCATTCTCTTCTATCACTTCTTCCCGAGCGGCAAGTTGTTCCATATCAGCGGAACGGGAATCCTGAATCATCTTTTCAATTTCTTGGGCATTAGGAAAAAGATAAGTGGAATCATTACCCTGCATAAGAAATACCCAATTATCCGATCCACCGTACCAATCAGAAATCCAATCTTGAAAATTTTTAGCCGATAACGTATCAAGGACAGACAACGTGACGTCCAACTTTTCATCAACCGTACATACAGGCCTGCCTAACAAAAATTATCTTGATAAATCTGGAGAAACACATCATTAGGCATACTCTTTTCTTGCCCCATATTCGATTTCACCCCTTGCCGATATTTCTCAATTAAAGGTTGCAAGACCTCATCTGTAAATCCAAAACGATGCACATACTCTATTTTGTCCAACATTTGCTGCAACGCCTCTTTTTTTCCTTTCCCGGCAAAGACGTTAATACCATATTGAAACTATCATAATTTCTCACCAAACTAGAAATCCATGCACCAGCCCCCAAAAGATAAGACTCTCCCCGCTTCTACATATTCCGTTATATATCCCCTCATAATCGAATTGTAAAAATCTCGCAGCAACATCTCTCGCAACATCTCTTCCAAAGAATTCACACGAACCCGAGGAATACGTTTCACCAATTGAATTGAATTATTAGAGAATCTCTTTATCGATCAATTTCACTTAGCGTATAAAGGCCTGTCATTATTTTCTATTTTATAAACAAGACTGAGGTTTTGGATTTTCTTTTAGAATGGACTCAAACAAACGTTTCACGGTCGTCTCCACCCGTCAACATCAATATCCCCCATAATAATCATTACAGCTTGTTGGTCCGGACGATAAAAATCATTATAATAACTCCTCAGTTGCTCCGGAGTAAAATTCTGCACGACATCTACGGTACCGATAATATCATGAATGGCATATTTACTCCCGTTATACAAATAAGGCTCTGCCATTTTTGTACTCGCTTAGATACATTCATTCTGATCCGACGTTCCTCCCGGATCACTTTACGCTCCCCGATCCATATCTTCCGGCTTCAACATCAGAAAACCGGACCAATCCCGCAAAACTAACACGCAAGAATCTACCAATTCCCGAGGATATCGTCGGTACATGATCAATATGGTATATCGTTTCATCATATTTAGTCACAGCATTGAACGTCTCCACTCCATGACGTTGTAAAAAAGGCAGGCACTCCTTCCGGAAAACTTTCCGTGGATGAAATGCCATGTGTTCCAACACATGAGCTAACCCATTTTGGTCCTCGTCTTCCATCAAAGAACCGACATTCTGCACAAGATAATAATCAGCATATCCCGGTTGGGCTGCTCGTATGGCGGATATAATAAGTCAACCCGTTCTTTAACTTACCATAACGAAACACACCGGAACTCCTTTGAGCCATAGAAAAAACAACTGAACAAAAAACAACAACAATAGTAAATTTCTCATAACGTACTCAACCTACTCTTGGATCATTTTTTTCTGTAATTGCACCATCAACTGTTTATTCTCAATCTCGGCGCTCACGATAAAAGCTTGATTATAACATTGTTTTGCTTTCCTATCCCCAGTTTGTTTCAAACAATCCCCTAACAAACAAAGCACTCGGGATCTTAACTGAACTGACATTCGCGGGAAAGATAAAGCCTTTTTCCAGCCACGGGATTACCTTCAGGTAAGCATTTTCAGGAATATTGCCTTGATATAACGAGAATAAATCCTCCACCGGTCCCGTGTAATTATTAACCGTCAATGTCGCGCTCGCTCCTTGAAAATATTTATTCATATTTTCAAAAACACATCCAAATTCTTACGGTACAAATTATAATACCCGTCCGCAAGGAAATTAACAGCTTCAAAAGCAGTAAGTTCTCCAAACGGAATTGCGCCGTAAACCTGATTCAAATCACCATTCAATCGCTCCAATTCTTGTTTGTATTCCGCCTTACCGTTACGACACAAGGATATAATATATCCATTATACAAACTGATTATATACCTGTTCACGTCCGTTTTACCCACTTGTTCTACGTATCCTTGATAATTTCTGACCAAAGCATCGAAAAATCGGGTCATTCTTATCTTTTTGCTGGTGAAACATTGTCAATAGAGTAAAATCCTCAGGGTTCACCATCTTATCCAAGGTTTTATCAGCCACGTAACATCAAATAAAGAGCCTATACGGGTAACCATTTTTCCCGGTTATACCCTTCCTGTGTACCGATAAAAGCGGGAGCTTGTAACAATAACTCTTGCCGCAAATCCAAATTTTTCTTTTCCTTCTTCACCTTTTCATATAAACTTTTCAAAACTCAAAGCTTCCCCATAACAACTTTAGCCTCATGCAATAAAGTAGCAGGCTCTTTTGCACCGTTAATTGACAAAAGTATTTCCCCTTTCACGTTAAGAAATAACAGGGTCGGCAAAGCATTTATCTTTATATTTTTTGTACTAACGTTTTTTCTCCGGGAGACCTCAACATTCAACTGGCAACAAACAAAATTCTTGTTAAAATATTCCCCTACCTCAGGCAACACGAAAACCTGTTCCGCCATTTGTTTACAAGGTTCACACCAATCCGCATAGAAATCTACAAAAAGATACTTTTTTCCTTTTTCGCTTTCATGCCATGGCATCTTCAAATGTCCCTTCAAAAAAGTAATCTGAGCAGATGCTGTTCCTAGTAATCCTAAAAATAGGATTACTAGCCATAATTTAATATATTTCATTGCAATTAAATTTAAAGAAAAAGCGTGTCAAAATCCACAAATGGACTTTATCTAAAAGCAAAGGATTTTGACACACCCTGAAACGATTAGTTATCTCTCACTTCAAACGTGAATATATCCTCTAAAATAGCTGTATGACCTTCATTTTCGATCTTCAGAGACACGGTATAATAGCCCACGGAGAATCCACCTTTGCATCAACATACATCCGTCCTCCCCGATAACAGTCATATATTTAGCAAAATCATCGGCAGCTTCCTGCCCGTTACTACTCTTCACTCTATAAAGAGAATAGTGCAACGGTTCGGTTCCTAACACTTGTTCAATCTGAGCCGTAGTCCATGGAATATTTTTATCTATTTGCTCTTGAAGTTGAGAAATTTGCTCCCGGAGTGTATAGGGATCAAGCTAACCCGATATTCCCGCACATCGAAGAAATTGTATTTTTCTGAGAACGGATTTTTCTTTCTGCAGGAGCTACAACCTCATCTTTCCAATACGTATATTCCTCGGTAGCTTTATTCAACAACTCTTGGTAATACTTTTATCTGATGCCGGAGCATTCAGCCAAGCTGTTCTCGCCCGCTTATAAGCTTCATATAACTCATCCCTTTTGCTTGACAATGAAATAAATTCCTTTTCCAATTGGTCGGTCTCTGCCAGCAGATTTTGAATTTCCGAGTATACTTCTCAAAAACACTTTCCAACTCGTTGATATTATCTTCCAAAGCAGAAAAACGTGTCACCTGCAAAGTATCCATCGAATAAGAAGCTTCAGTCGTGTACAAATAACCGACAGTGACATCATTGCAACCTGCAAGCAAGGAAATCACCCACAACATGGCAATATATAAATGTATTTTCATCATTTCCCTTTTCTTAAATTTTTATTCAAATCAAAGCATATCCCATGGCCTGTACGACACCGTTATTTGTCTGAATATCTGTCGACACAACCCTAAAACTGACTGAACCGAATTAGTCCTGATATACAATGAAACTTCTCCCGCTTCCTCTATTTGCATATAAGGTTCTGGTGAGTCCAATAAATACAGATCCCCTTAATGTCTGTGCTTCCATGCCATCCACTTTTTCCCCTGTATTGGCAATAATCTGTCCTCTAGAATATCGTTGACCATCAATCGCTTCGGCACGATTAACTTGCACAAGATATTCTTACAGTCCTCAACCGGAATATCTATCACCCTCTTGTACCCATTTTGCAACATATAATTCAGAATACTCAAGTTTGTTACGCCAAAGAATGTAATTTGCTCATGTTCCCCCGTCCTTCAAACAATTCTTTTAAACCGGCATGCTCAATCATAATCATTGTAGAATCCCAATCATGTGGTTGTGTATGAAAATATTCCCACATCGAACAATCATGAACCCCGTCAGATAACCCTCCGTCGTGATAATTCCATTTTGTACATGATCCTAATGCTAACACCATAACAAGGATCACACCTTTCAACATATATGTTATTTTGCCATTGCCAATAAGTATTTTGAGTCATCAACGTATTTTTTTTCGAAAGCCCTGCTACTAACCGGAGCGTAAAGTGCTCCATTTTTATATCTTGATCTGTAAGTTCTGAAACTTACCTCTCAAATATTTTTTTGTAATAACCGTTACGCACAATATCAAAATAAAATTGCCCTCACCAAAAAGTTCGCGTCTCCGTTCGTCAAAAACTTCTTGACGTAAACTCTCCTTATCCGTGGGTCCGTCATAATCGGTCAATTCCGCACGGGCACGCACCCGATTCAAATCATCCACGGCTGTTGTTAATCCAAGATTTGCCCTGCATTCCGCACGAAGCAAAATTAAATCGGCCAACCTCCATACAATCCAATCCCCATCCGTGGCTATTACCGGACGATCCTGTACAAATTGCGTATTCTCCTGAATAATTACGTCCCTCCCCTTTGCAACATGCGCGCAACGACTTGCCTCTCCCCACCTCCACGAAATCACCTACTTCATCATCCCATTCTGTCAGCGGATAAGTCAATTCACCCAACTGATACCAGAACTCCCGCCGCCGTGCATCATTTTCATCCGGATAAATACTTTCTTCCGTTTCCACGTAAATTTTCGTATAGTCATCCCAATAATCCTCCGCGAGCAAAGCGATCGCCGACTCGTCCGTTGTCGTATAAGGATAAGTCATCAACATCTGGCCCGGGAGTTCAGCCTTAAAACGAGTTTCATATTGACGATCAATATCTATCGGATCATTATCTATACAAAAATTGTCTCCACGCTCGATCTCGCTTTTCCGAATACATTCGTGATCAACCCGCCAATACTTTCCAAGTCGTACGCACCGGCACGTCCTTCAATCACCTCCGAAGCGTAAGATTCGGCCTCTTTCCAATATTTTTCCTCACGCGTCAAACCTCCCATCCAAGCGTAAATATTTGCCAACAACGTATTCACCGTTCCTAAACTGGCATATTGTTTGGAAGTAATCTGTTTCCCATCCACATCTCTCAACTGATCATAAGTCGGAAGAGTCAATGCCAATTTTGCCTCTTTAGCCGCTTCTTCCAGTACTTCCAGGGCAGGCCGTTTACCCTCCGGGGCTATAGACTCAGAACCTTTAGATATGGGAGCATCACCCCAAATCTGGGCAAGCCGGAAATAAGTCATTGCTTTAGAGAAATGAGCTTTGCCCCAACCAGAACTCGGCCCTTTCCTTGGATATATTTTCAAAACGATACTCATTCTCGATAATCACGTTAGCCATATATATCGCCCTCGTAAAATTAGCCCAACTCACATTCAACACCATACTTTCCTCGGGCAAATAAGTATCCGGATCCAATGTCCAAAATCCCTGATAAGTCCACTCAATATTATCGGCATCCAAAGAATTATAAAACTGAGGTTGATCCCCACGCAAATATTCTTCATGTAGGAAGCAATACCGTTATGCAAAGCCTTAAGTTCCTCCTCATTTTTGAAGTAATTGACAAAAAGTCACCGAATCTTCCGGCTCGACAGTCAAACCAATCATTACATGAAAAACAGGGGAACAAATAATAAAAAGTATTAATATTTTCTTCATGTGCTTTCAATTTAAAAGTTTACAGACAAACCCACGGTAAATTTACGAGGTAAGGGATAAGACCCCATATTATCCACACCTTGGGTAGGATTTACCAGTTCCGATCTAAACCGAATAATTCGTCAACAGGAACAAATTCTCTCCCGTAACAAATATTCTAGCCCCTGAAATCTTCAATTTATTAAGAACCCGTTCCCCGACATTATACCCCAACGTCAGTTGCTTTAACCGCAAGAAACTAACACTTTCGATATCACAATCATAACGTCCACTTGTTTGATTCATCAAATAAGCATATACTTGAGATTTCGGGTAATCGGCCTTAGAACCTGCTTCCGTCCAAATTTTCACATCATTGACATCCACGAACAAAGGTTTTGCGCCCCATTTGCCGTCATGCTCACATCATCGTAAACTTTCACGATATGACGCCCCAGCGAATAGTTGAAGAAAATATTCAGGTCAAAATTTTTCCAGCGAAGTTGGTTAATAAAACCACCGTGAGCTAAAGGTAGAGGGACTCTCTGCAAAATAAACATCAGCATCCTCGGTAATCCTACCGTCCCCGTTCAAATCAACAAGCCGACGACTCCCCGGAAGATAAATCCCTGCCGTAATTCCGGAGTAAAGAGGTTGTACCTCCTTATTAGCCAAATAATAAACCGGAACTTCATCCAATGAATTATAGAACCCGTCTGTTTTAAAACCTTTATCTGATGCAAAGGTTTTCCGATAACCTGTTCCATAAAATCAAAACCGTCAGCACTTTTTTCAAAACGATTCCAATTTCGTGAAGCATTGAATTTCATTTTCCATTTTACTGCCGTGTGTCTCAAAATATCTGCCTCCAATTCAAGCTCTAAACCTTGATTGGAAATCGCCATCCCGTTCTGCCATTGGAATTGATGGTAATAAATATCTCCCGGCAAAGAAATTTGATTCAACTGTCCCTTCGTGTAACGATAATAATAATCTATGACAAGCCGCAATCGATAATCCAGAAAACTCAAGTCAAATCCCAAATCATATTGATTAGTCTCTTCCCAACTTAATTTCTTGTTAATAACTCCTCCTCTTATATCCGGGAACATGGCTATATCCCCATGAAAGGTGGTTCCATTAGCAGACAATAATCCCTGGGACAAATAACGTTGACTGAATTTTTGACCGGAAACACCCCAGCTCGCCCGTATTTTTCCAAAACTCAACCAATAGAACGGCTTCATAAACTTTTCATCCGAAAAAGTCCACCCCACGGCTATAGAAGGAAAGTAGCCCAACGCACATCTTCCCCGAATACAGAAGAACCATCGCGCCGAAGCGTTGCTTCAAATAAATACTTTTTCTTTATAATTATAAGTCAAACGCCCGAAATAACTGTTCATCCGTTCTTCTGAAAAACCTGAAAGAGTATTCAAAAGCAGACACATAAAAAGGATCAGCGCCGTACCCGTATTATTCAACCCGTTAGCTCCTCCCCAACCGGCACCGACATAATGAATCTTATCATTCGGCCCGTTCATCGCTTTTCCTTTATTATTAAAGGACTGGTCTTTTGGAACGACAATCCTAGCATAATCTTCAAATTATGCTTTTGTCCAAATAATTATACGTGTACGTCAGCAAATTTTCATTCAAAATCGACAAATCTTTCGTAATCGTCCCCTCCGAACTGGAAAAATGTGTATAGGCATCTAAAGCTCGTGGTTTAAAGGTATTCTGATTCTGTTGATTATAATCGATTCCAGCAGATACTCTCAAATTTAAATTATGCATCAATTCGTAATCCAATGCTATATTATAACGTAAAGAATAGCTTTGATTTTCTCCGAAATTTCGTTATACTTTTGAATGATTAAATCTCCGATAGCTCCTCCTCCCGGCAACAGAGTAGAAGTAGTTTTGGCCTCAGAACTAATTCCTTCAAACTTACTTCCCCGGCTCCAGCAGAAGTTCCCCTACTACGATCACTGTAAGTAAGTCCCAACTGCGTATCCATACGCAAACGTTTAGCTGGATGGGCAGTTAAATTTGACAATACGTTAAAACGTTAAAATCAGTATTGATTGCGATTCCTTTCTCGTCATAATAACCGGCCCCAACCATGTAACGCACGTTCTCCGATCCCCCGGATGCTTGCAAGTTTGCGTTAATCACTCCTGCGGTCCTGTAATTTTGGCGATACCAATGCGTTGAATTATTGTAAAAAGGGTTCAAACTATCTTGTAACATCACTGCATCTTGAGGTCCCGTTTTTCCCCAAAACCAGTTATACATGGGACCGTTAGTGCTTTTTATTAGCGTAGACCTCTTCATAAGATGTAGGAATTTTCCATTCTCCGGATGCGGTTTTATAAGGAGCAACCGTATTACGCAAAGCATTTAAAAAACAATCTTTCGTACCGTCCTCCTGACTGTTCCGGAGCTTTCGGCAACCATGATGCAGAGTAAGATACATTGGCATTGAATTGTGCTTTCCCTGGCACGCCCTTTTTCGTGGTAATCAAAATAACCCCGTTACCCGCACGAGAACCGTAAATAGCTGCCGAAGCGGCATCTTTCAAAACCTCAATGGACTCGATCATCGAGGGATCCAAATCAGATAAAAGTGTTCGCTCCTGTCACCGAAGATGTAAATGCCTGCATAGGTACCCCCGTCAATCACGTACAGAGGAGTCCCGTACTGCCTGTCTGCACCTTCTCCCTCCATGGCCAAAGAATTGTAACCACGGATAGCAACCAAGGAACTGCCACCACCGGGAGAACTGATATATTACTGACCTCAACCCCGGCCATATGCCCTTGCAACAAATTCTCCAAACTATGAGTCGGCAATTCTTTCAACTCCTCTCCTTTCACGGATGAAATTGCACTGATCACAGTACGCTTTTTCTGGGAACCATAAGCCACGACTTGAACTTCATCCAACCCGGAAATGTCCTCCTCCATTTTCACTACCACCAACTTCCTGCCGTGTAAGCAACTTTCTTTTGTTTTAAAAACCGACAAAGGAAAATACTAACGAACCTTTCTCCCTTGGCAAGGGTAAAACAAAACGCCCGGCAGTATCGGTTGACGTGCCGAACTGGGTACTGTCCAAAAGTACCGTAACACCCGGCATTGGCACATTATTTTCATCAACGACCTTACCTTCAATCGTATACACCTTTTTTTTTTCCTCCTTTACAGCACGGATTATCACCACGTTATCATCATAAGAAAAAGTCAACCCTAATGAAGGCAACCACTCTTTCAATACCTGATCCAAAGGTTTATTCTGAACTTTCAGACTTACCAAACCTTTTTGCTGAATCATCTGGTTATTGTACAAGAAATCACAACCGGCCTGCACACTAAGCTCCGTGAAAATAGCCTTTAAAGAAACATTCTCCATCTCCACGTTTACCACAGCCTGTTGAGAATAAACATTAGCTTGTACCGAGATGAAAAAAACAAACTGAAAAAGACAAAACAATTTCATAAAGATTAACATTTTCCGGATAAGAATACCCCGCAGCGCTCTTATTCGAATTCGACTTTTTGCATACTTTTTGTTTTTAAGATTACACATGGTACAACAATCATCTTACACATACTTGTTGTACTTTTACCTAAAGTTGGAAATTGGGGAATTTCCAACTTTTATTTTTTCCTTATCACGACATTTTTCCCATTCAATTCAAATTCAACCAAATCCGTCTGTTCTATTTTTGAACAATCCCTCCACACGATCATATCGCCTCAAACGTCCCGTGAACTCCAAAGATTTAACCTCCGCGTTCGCATAAAAAACATTCAGATCATACCACAAAGCCAAGGTTTCCATAATCTCCTCCAACGTCATCTGATCAAACTTATAATACCCATCTTTCCACGATGTATATAATTTCGTGTCAACAACCTTCACTTCGAACCGGTTGTTTTTCTTGTTATAAACGACCTGCTTTCCCGGTACGACATTTATCTGTTCCTTTCCATTCGTTATCTGAATTCGTCCTTGTTCCAAGGTCGTCTCTATCCTTTCACGCTCAGGATAAGAAGTCACGTTAAAGGAAGTCCCTAATACCCGAATTCGGACATCACCCGCCTGCACGAAAAAAGGACGACACTCATCTTTAGCCACCTCAAAAATAAGCCTCCCCTTTCAATCCCACCTCTCGCTGATCTCCGGAAAAAGCAACAGGATAATAAATTTCCGAACCGGCATTCAAAAATACCTTCGTACCATCTGTCAGCACGATACTATATTCTGAGCCTCTAGGAATCATAAGAGTATCATATTTTACTTCTAGCGGAACAACAGAATCATACGAATACCTTAACGTGTAATCAGCATTGGCAATCGGATGCTATCTTCACGAATCATCACCCCTTGATATTTATCAAGTTCGATTACTTCCCTGTATTCAGTTTTAAATAAGCCTTAGAAACATCCATCTTTTGAAGTTCCCCTGGGAACATCAAGATCCTCAGCCTCCATTCCCCGATCTCCAGAACATCAGCGCAACCCCCAACAAGACAGCAACAACAGCCACCCCGGAATAATACCACCCGATCCTCCGGTTTCTCTGCCGACGCCATACCTCCTTTTCCATTCGTTCGAAAACAAACTCTTTCCGACCAACCGCCTTTTCCCTCATCAAACGGGAACTCCAAAACATCCCTTTGAAGAAGTTCCACATCCTTTTCTCCCGCATGTTCCTGCAACCATCTTTCAACAACCTGTTGCTCTTCTTCCGACACGCTCTCTCCCGCCAAATAAGCAGCTACTATTTCATGAATTTTATCACTCATTATTATTCCTTTTTCCCTAAAGGAACTTAACTATTCATTTCGGGTGACAGCAGGAAACAATTTTTTGAAAAATAATACTAGAATTAATGCATCATCCGCACCGAGAGCTCGCCGTAGAAATTGAAAGGCCCTTCCCATCTGTGTTTTAACGGTATTAATACTGATACCTAAATAATCTGCAACTTCTTGGTATTTCATCCCTTCCATACAAACCATATGCAATATCCGCCTACGTTCTTCCGGTAGCATTTCTATTGCCAGATACAATTTTTCAATTAATTCCGAATTCTCACCCGACGCCTCACTATATAATTCATCGTAAATCTGCTCGTGTTTACCTTTCCGCCGACGGGTATTTCGCAAATAATTCAAACATCCATGTTTTACTGCCGAGAAAAGATAATGTTCCAAACTTCCCTGTAACAAAGAAAAAACGACGATTTACCCAAAAATCTACAAAACACTCTTGAACAATATCTGCAGCCTCTTCCGCCTCACCAATAAATTGTGTCGCAAATAGGGACCAAAGAATCATAAATGAATCATATAGTAGACGAAAACCTTTCCGCTCGTCATCTTTAAATTGTAATAATATCCTCTCCGAGTTTTTCATTCCAATATTTGATCCGCATTTTACGGGCTAAAAATAATAAAAAAACTCTTATATATTCCGTATCAATTCTCGGATGATATCTCCCACTCCTTTATCAAAAGAAATCTCTTCTACTTACGTCTAATGATTACAAATCAATTCGAACAGCAAGTAGAAGAGAAGCTAATCCTGTTACCTGATTTTACTTATCATTCGATACAAATCTCATCAAAAACATAAGAAAAAGGTGCATATTTTTCCAACACGAACAAAATATAACGAATATCTACAACAATATTGCGACAGATATTCTCATCGTAACAGAAACTCCGAAGCAACTCCCTGCCATAACCGATCAAAATTAATACCCACCAACTCTCTTTAGCATTCACGACAGCACTACCTGAATTCCCGCTAGTCGTATGCGCATCTGTTAAGAAACAAACCCTCAATCTACCCCTCTTTATCAGCATAACGGCCATAATCCTGCTTTTGGTACAATTCCCGCATTTTTTAGGGAGAAAATACTCCAAATCATCCGGATTATTTAAATACTTATCGTACATTCCATCCATCGTCGTGTAATAACGGTATGACAATCCATCTTCTGGCTCACATCCTCTTACAGTCCCGTATGACACTCGTAATGAACCATTCGCATCCGGATATAACACCTGATCTCGTTTCATCTCCAACATACCTTCTTGAAAAAATCTTATATAAAGGTAACATTTTCACCTGCCATGCACCCCGTTGATGCGAAATACGTTCTACAAAAAACACGGTAATAATTTATGGATAACTGATATAAAGGATCTTCTGTAATCACTTTTATCCCATCCGCTTTATCTGACTCCAAAAATCCAACAACCCTTGCTGCTTCGTGAAAATAGAATTAGCAAACAAATCTTGTGACAACTTTTTCAATATCCCCACCATACTGCTTAATAATTTTTTTCCATAACTTCCGTATGGAATTTCATCGGCATTCCTCGTAATACCGTACTAACATATTACGGAACGTCTTACGGTCAATCTCGTACGACCAATTACCGAAAACTGTTTTGTTAACCCAATAAGCCGTTTGGATTCATTCCTCTGACTAGCTTCTTTG
>VOFG01004487.1_pt1 | contig 13754 bp, 24 predicted proteins | sample 5384171 | NCBI WGS metagenome assembly VOFG01 (sample SAMN12384726, study PRJNA508395) | human gut metagenome | isolation source: healthy gut F | host: Homo sapiens | reverse complement strand
CCGCAAACGAAAGCTCACGGGCTGGTACCACACGCGTCGCGCCAAGGCTCCCAGGAAACGCGCTCCTGCAGATCCTGTCACTGTCATCTGTGTGCTCGCATGAATGTCGAGATCCGGGAACCAGGAGCGGACCGCCTTTAAACGCCCATATCCTGACAATCACGGCATCCAGTCCCTGCTCATAGGCATGGACGCAGATACGGATACAGTTTCTCTTCCAGTTCCTCCTCTTTTAAGAGGGTGTTGACCGTCAGATACAGTTTCCGGTTCCGCAGATGGACGTAATCGATGGCTGAGAGAATCTCCTGCTCATCCAGATTTTTGCATACGCTCTTGCGCCGAATGCAGGCTCCGCCGAGATAGACGGCATCCGTACCGGCGGAAACCGCCGCTTTAACGCTTCCATCGAACCGGCTGGTGCTAATTCTGTCTTCATCTTTATTCAAAAACGGCGATTACCTGTTCCGGTAATCCCCGTTTTCCTTCTTTACGCCTTTTAATAAATCTTCCGATCCTTATTTGTTCTTATCGCTGCTGCTGCAGTTCTTCCATCTCGCCGCGCAGCACATGTTCCAGCTCGATTCGTTTCCTCTTCTCTCCAGCTCTTTTCAGATCGCCGGCCCGGGATTTCCGCTGCGATCAGATCGTGCTCATATCGTAGGTTTTCCGGTCTTTGGCTTCCATATCCTCTTCGAGGGTATCTTACCTGGTTTTTGCTTTGAAATAGTCGTCTGCAATGTTCAGTAAGCAGTGTGTGCCGTATCCACTGACAGGGGTTGTATCTGGCTGACTGGGAAAGTTCGCTGATCTTCTGATTCAGATAAGCAGCTACTTTCTGCAGATATTCCGGCCTCTATAGCCTCCCAGTGTGATAATTTTTCCATCTATTAAAAACCTGTGTTGTATTTTTAAGAGCCATTCTTTTGCTTTTCCTCCACTGAATTTAACTGACCAAACTTCCGGCTTAATATAACCTATCATATACCGAAAATGGAAGAAAACAACCTTTTTCTGCAAAAAAAGCGACAGAAAATGAAAGATTCAGGCTTTTACTCTTCGATCTTACGCGGTACCTCCAGCCCCAGGTGGTGCCAGGCAAATTCCTGTTGCCACTCTTCCGCGCGGAGTGCGGTTGATAAATCCGATTTGATCAGAACGGCCTGTAGACATCTTCGATGGTTCCGGCATCTTCTCCACTGATGCAGCCAGGGTATCGAGTCCCACCGACCGCCCTGAAACTTTTTCCATAATGGTGGTGGGGCAAGAAGCAGCCGGTCAGTCTGATCCAGTCCGGTAACGGTCTACTTCCCAGCAGATCAAGAGCAAATGATGCGACCTCTTTTGTGATTCTTCCATCGTATTTCACCTGGGCAAAGTCGCGACACGCTTTAAAATCCGGTTTGCCAGACGCGGTGTTCCCCTGGAACGGCGCGCCATTCAAGCGCTCCCTGCGGTCCACCTCCACATTCAGTACTTTTGAGGAGTGCAGAATAATGTTGGCCAATTCTTTTCCGTGTAAAATTCCAGATGGTGATGACACCGAACCGGTCGCGGAGCGGAGCAGTCAAAAGACTCTGCACGCGTTGTTGCGCCGACCAGCGTAAATCCTGGCAGATCCAGGCGGACGAGCGAAGAGCCTTTCCGATCATGATATCAATCGCAAAATCCTCCATCGCTGGGTAAAGAACCTCCTCGACCTGGCGGTTCAGGCGGTGGATCTCATCAACAAAACAGGACGTCGCCTCCTGCAGATTGCTTTCAGAGGATCGCTGCCATTCATCTGTTTTCGATCGCCGGGCCGCTCGTTACCTTCATATGGGTTCCCATCTCATTTGCAATGATGCCCGCCAGCGTTGTTTTTCCAAGTCCTGGAGGGCCGTAAAACAGCACATGATCGAGAACATCACTTCGCTGCTTGCTGCGTGCTAAAACATATGCTTCAATGCCGCTTTCAGCACAGCCTCGCTGTCCATGCCTTCGGTGATTTCGACTTTCTTTACTGCCTGCAGTGCTTCCGTTCCGGAGTAGCAAGCGCAGTCAGCGCCTGTACCGCATCCTGGAAGGCATCCGGTTCGCCTGCCTGCCGTACCGCCGCAGCCGCCTGATTTCCTGCCAGCTTCTGCTCGAACGCTTCCTGCAGGTCGAATTTGTCTTTTTAATTCCAGAATCAGCTTCTGCGCGGTCTTCTTTCCGATGCCCGGTGTTTGGCAATCGCCTGGACATCTTCCGAGAGGACGGCAAAGCGCAGATTGTCTGCAGTAGCGTGGACAGCACCGCAAGCGCCGCTTTGGTCCGATGCCGCTTACGCCGATCAGCATACGGTATATTTCAAGATCTTCACGGGACAGAAAGCCGAATAGGGAAATTCCGTCTTCCACACACTCATATGGGTATATATCTTTAACTCTTCTCCCTCCTGGATGTCTGCGTCGAACATACTCATGGAATATTCAGCTCATAGCCGATTCCATGGCTTGAGAATCATTTTTCCTTCCGAAAGAGAATCTACAGTTCCTTTGATAAATGCAATCATGTTTTTCCTCCAAAGCGCCGTTTTCTTTTTTTCGAAAGCGAACGCACATTCTATTATAGCAGAACTTTTCTCATCACGCAACGATTAGTCGCTGTCTTTCTTGCATGTCAGATTTTTCGTCTTATAATATCTTTAGATTCAAAAAGTTTTTCAAAGGAGACAAAAACCTTATGCAGATCATAGATTCTACCCCCGCTGCTCTCTCTGCCAATCTTCAGATGTATCTGAGAAACGGCGATGTCTTTTCGATATTGAGACGACCGGCCTTTCCTGGCGTACCTCGCATCTCTATCTGATTGGTGCGCTGTTCTTTGACCCGGCCGCGGATGCTTTCACACTGCGCCAGTGGTTTCTTGATCGACCGACCGAAGAAAAAGAGATGCTTGTCTCTTTTTCACGTTTCTTTCCGACGTGAAGCGGCTGGTGCATTTTAATGGAACGACATTTGATCTTCCCTTACCTCACACACAAAAGCACTGTTTTTTATCAGATGGAAGATCCGCTTTCGTCAATCGCATCCCTGGATCTTTATCAGGCACTCCGCCCGTTTCAGTCAATCCTGGGACTTTCTTCAATGAAACAGAAAATGTGGAACAGTATCTCATTCCCACGGAAGGATCAGCTTAACGGAAAAACAGTTGATTTTGGTTTACCACGACTATCTTCAGACACTGGATGAAAAGAAACTGGAACTGCTTTTCCTTCACAATTATGAGGATGTCCTCGGCATGGGTTCTGTTCTGGAACTGCTCGCGCTTCCTGCCCTGTTTCACGGCGATTTTTCTGTCCAGTCGTGTCGTTTTACCGGACAGACACTGGAAGTTTCACTGCAGCCCGAGCGGAAGTTCCGGTTTTCCTCTCCCGTGTCTGCGCGATGGTTCTCTTTACAGCCTTTGGTTCACGGGTTTCTCTCCCTGCAGACGCATACGGCGGAGCTGAAATATTTCTTCCCGGACTATAAGAATTACTATTATCTTCCGCTGGAGGATCAGGCTGTTCACAAGAGCGTTGGCGCGTTTGTCGATCCGGAGCACCGTCAGAAAGCAAAGGCTGCCAACTGCTATCAGCGGCGGACCGGTACATTTCTTCCGCAGCAGAAAGAGTTTTTCACCCCGGCCTTCCGCGAGGATTTCAAAGCCGCCCTTACTATTTTGAGTGGTCCGATGCCTTTCTTTCGCAGGAAAATCTCCTGAAAGAGTATCTCTGTTCCGAGCTTCAGCTCTTTTTCAAAGACGATAGCAAAACCAGAAAATAAAACAGCCGTACACGTTTTTGCATGCACGGCCGTTTTTCCGGGACTGTCCTTTCCAAGCAGTCCTTTATTTTTCTCTTCTTTCTCTTCTACCTTTTTTCTTCCTTTTTCAGAGAAGCATGATGCGTTCCCCGCAGATGCGGATAGGCGCGCAGATAACGTTTCGTTGTCAGGCGCATCAGCCAGTTGGTCGGAAGCTGCGGTTTTGTCATCTGGTCAAAAGCGCCCAGCAGCTCTTTAAGATCCGGCATCTTATCGCTGCGCACATCAAATCCAAGTGCCGCAAACCGTTCTTTCTCTGCTCTGCTCCGAACTCGGTCAGGCGTTCCTTCTGCTCTGCTCCGAACTCCATCAGGCGGTTCTTCGACTCGGAAAGCGGATTTCTTCTTCCCTCGGCTTCTTTCCGCTCCCTTCTCCAGCTTCTGCATCTGCTCCATTGCTCAGACAGTGTCTGGCGCTTCTCGGCCAGATATTCTTTCATCTTATCTCTGGAATACTCTGCACGATACTGCTGTACTTTCGCATTCATCTCCTCGGCAAGCTGGTTAAAGCGGGATTTCTGCAGATATTTCAGAAATTCTCCCCACGTTTTCTCCAGACTGCGCATCTTCTGTCCCAGCTGGAATGCTGCGGCTGCGGAAAAATCCAAAATCTACCAGATAGCAGACGGTAACAACGGAAACAATGATCTCTCCTGTAGTATCCGAAACAAGATTCACTACTTTCACGGCAATCGGCTGCAGAATATAGAACAGCCCCAGTGTAAAGAATCCCCCAGGCAAATCGAACTGCTGAGGCAGATCTTTCCCTGAAAATTAAACTTCTGATTGCTGTAGTCCCACCAGTGCGCATGAAAAATGGTCTCCATCAGCACGCCGGTTACATATTCCAGAACCGTCGCTACAATGACACCCCGAAATACAGTGCCCAGACGTTCGCTTCAAACGGGCGCAGGATCAAGTATACCATAACAGCGCCGGTGCCGTACAGTGTCAGCAGCGGACCATTGACAAAACCGCGGTTGACCAGTTTTTTCTGCCGGATCGATACATAGGAACTCTCCCAGATCCATCCGCAGAAGCTGTACAGCCAGAACCATGCTAGAACGTGGTACAGATCCACACCCAGAATCTTCGTCTCCCACATAAACTTTCATCCCTTTTTCTTTTCTGGTGCCAAAAACAGGATGATAAGAAAATACCGCAGGCAACAGGTTTCCTGTCTGTTCAGGGAAACCCGGTTGTCTACGGCATTCTAATCATCCAACTGCAGCACCTGCAAGTTAAATTATTCTTACTCTTCTACTGGCTCTTCGTTTTCCAGAGCTTTCATGCTCAGAGAGATTTTTTTGTCTTCCTCGTTGAAATCAACTACTTTTGCAGTGATTTCCTGTCCGATTTTCAGTGCATCAGACGGTTTCTCAACATGCTCTCTGGAGATCTGGGATACGTGAAGCAGAGCGTCTACGCCCGGCTCAAGCTCAACAAATGCACCAAAGTCAGTCATACGGGCAACACAGCCTTCTACTACGTTGCCTACAGCGTATTTGTCAGCAGCGTTCAGCCACGGATTCTCTTCCGGGAATTTTAAGGAAAGAGCAATCTTGTCGCCGTTGATGTCTTTGATCAGAACTTTTTTACAGTCTCACCAACTTTGAATACTTTTTTTTCGGGTTCTCTACGCGGCCCCAGGACATCTCAGAGATGTGAAGCAGTCCGTCAGCTCCGCCCAGATCGATGAATGCGCCGAAATCGGTAACATTCTTAACAGTTCCCGTCTACAACATCGCCAACTGCGATGCGTGCGAACAGTTCTTCCTGCAGTTTCTTCTTCTCAGCAACGATGAGCTGTTTGCGGTCACCGATGATGCGTCTTCTTCTCGGGTTGAACTCGGTAATAACGAATTCAATTTCCTGATCTGCATATTTAGACAGATCTTTTTTCATATACATCAGATACAAGGCTGGCCGGAATGAATACTCTGGTCTCTCAACAACTACGGATAATCCTCCGTTCAGTACCTGTGTTACTTTTGCTTTCAGAACTTCATGATTCTCGAATGCTTCCTCGAGTCTCTTGTTGCCTTTTTCAGCAGCAAGTCTCTTGTAAGTAAGAAGGACCTGTCCTCTCCATCATTTACTTTCAGAACTTTGACTTCCATTTTGTCACCTGGCTGTGCAACGGTGTGAAGATTGATGGAAGAATCGTTGAATATTCGTTTTTGGTAAGAATACCATCGGCTTTGTATCCGATATTCAGGATAATCTGATCGTCTTTGACATCGATTACAGTACCCTCAACGACTTCTCCGTTTCTGATTGTTTTAAATGATTCATCCAGCATTTGTTCAAAACTCATTTCTGACATTTTTGAACCTCCTCAATTATATTATTTGGGGTGGAAGCCCCCGCTGTAATACCTACGCAACCAATACATTGAAAAGGCTTAGTATCCAAATCAACAAGTGTCTGTATATAGTAAGTATTTTTACATTCTTCTTTACATATCTCATACAGCTTTTGCGTGTTTGAACTATGTCTGCCTCCCACGACAAACATGGCATCAACCTTCCTGGCAATTGCTCGCTTCCGTCTGTCTTTCCTCGGTAGCGTTGCAGATAGTCTTTAAAACAGTACTATCATAACTCTTTTTCAAAAAAATTTCAACTAAATCTTTAAATTTGTTGTAATTAAATGTCGTCTGTGCCACAATAGATATTGGTTTTCCATTTTCGGGCACAAAACTTTCCGCTTCTTCGGCGGTATGCATCACGGTAACCGGGCCGCTCGCCCATCCCATGATGCCCTGTACCTCCGGATGATCCGCGCTTCCGATGATGACGACGTGGCGGCCTTTTCTGCCCTCCTCGTCCACAATCCGGTGGATCTTCTTGACAAACGGGCACGTCGCATCTACAATCTTCATGCCGCGCGCTTCGATCTTTCACAGACATCCCGCGACACGCCATGCGACCTGATCACAACGGTTCCGCCGGAAAGCCCCTCTAGTTCATCTTCCGAATGGATCACCTGCACGCCGCGGTTTTCGAGATCCTCCACAACCTGTTCGTTGTGGAAATAATCGGCCCGAAGGTGTAGACCGGCTTTTCACCGCTCTCAATTTCACGGTATACCGTATCGACCGCCCGTTTGACGCCGAAGCAGAAGCCTGCACTTTTTGCAACAGTTACTTCCATCTGTTTTTCTTCTCCTCTTTTCTCTGCCGCGTTTACATGCGCTCGCGGGCAAGGCTTGATCTTTCCACAACCTCATCGATCGTCATTTCAGAGCTGTCAACGAGTACGGCGTCTTCTGCCTGTACCAGCGGGGAATGCTCTCTGTGCATGTCCTGATAATCACGCTCATTGATATCTTCCTCGATTTTCGCAAGATCGGCTGTCTGTCCCTTTTCGGTCAGCTCTTTTCCAGCGGCGCAGTGCGCGACAGGGCACTTGCTGTCAGATAGACTTTCAACGGTGCGTTCGGCAGAACGGCAGTTCCGATATCGCGGCCGTCCATCACAAGATCCGTATTCTCCGCCATCTCCTGCTGCAGCTCCACGAGTTTTTTCCGTACTCCAGATAGGCGCTTGTCGGGATGCCATCTTTCCAGCCTCCTCGGTGCGCAGTCTTCCGGTGACATTGACGCCGTTTAAATAAACCTGCTGCTCTCCGTTTTCGTAGGAAATGGAAATTTTCACATCTTTGCAGGCTGCCTCAATTTTTTCCTGCTCTTCCGGTGCAATGCCAAGATCTGAAAAATAGATGCCCATGGCACGGTACATTGCTCCTGTATCAACGTAGACAAACGAAAGCCTTTGCCACACGTTTTGCGATTGTACTTCTTTGCCAGCGCCTGCCGGTCCGTCAATTGCAAGATTAAATCTCATCTTCTCTTTCCTCCTGAAAATTCTAAAATCTGTGATCCATATTTTATTCCTGTTCTTCCTTTGCCCGGATCTCTTCGGCTGCAGCGTGGGCACTTCGCCCAGGCAATCTGCAGATTGAAGCCGCCGGTCAGTGCATCGAGATCGAGCACTTCTCCTACGAAGTACAGACCTTCTTTTTTCTTTGCCCATCGTGCCCGGACGGATCTCTTTCACGGAAACACCACCTGTGTGATAATTGCTTCACGGAAACCCTGTGTTCCGGTTACTGTAAACGGGAAATGCGTGATCAGCTCTTCAGTGCTGACGCTCCGCTTTCGATACGGCATTGACCTGTTTGTACGGGTCGATCCGCCAAGAGAGAGCATCACCGGAAGCAGTTTCGCCGGGAACAGACTGTTGATCACGTTGCGGAACTGTTTGTTCCGGTTTTCCTCAAATTCACGCAGGATCCGCGCATCCAGCTGTTCTTCCGTGAGTGCCGGCTTCAGGTTCAGATATCCTTTCAGCGGCTGCTGTTCCAGTGCTTTTCCGATGTAGGAGCTCGCAGAAAGCCCCAGCGGGCCGGAAATTCGAAATGTGTAAACAGCATCTCGCCGAATCCATCGAACAGCGTCTTTTTGCCGTTTTTAATCGTCATCGTCACATTTTTCAGGGAGAGTCCCTGCAGCTCACGGATGTACGCTTCCTCTGTTTCCAGCGGCACCAGTGCCGGCGGAGCGGAGGACGGCAAGTCCTGCCTCTTCTGCGAAACGGTAGCCGTCTCCATCCGACCCCGTCGTCTGGTACGACATACCGCCGGTTGCGACAACGACATCATTGTAAAAAAGCTCTTTCCCGTTTTCCAGGCGGATTCCTTTCACGCGGTCTCCTTCGAAAGAAGCTCTTTTACTTTTTGTATTCTTATGCACCTGAACATTTTCCGTTTCAGTTCCGTCTCCAGCGCGCGGATAATATCCGAGGAGGATCCTGACCCGGGAAGACACGGTTTTCCGGGGCTCCACTTTTAAGCGGACACCTGCCGCTTCGAAAAACTCCTGCACCTGGGCGCTGTCAAAGCTGTAGGCGGAGCTGTACAGAAATTTCAGGTTTGTCACCACATTCGTGAAGAACTCTTCTGTCGGGCAGTCGTTTGTCACATTGCAGCGGCCCTTTCCTGTGATAAACAGCACCTTTCCCAGCTTTTCATTTTTTCATAGAGATGAATCTGTCTTTCGCCGGCGGCAAGCACGGCGGTCATCATTCCGGCGGCGCCTCCGCCGATTACTGCTTTTCTCATGCTTTCTCCTTTACCGGCAGAGCTGCCTTTTTCCGCCCATAGGGACGCATCGTCCAGCCCGTTGATTTCATCGTTGCTGTAAACCTGGTACTCATCCCACAGTTTTTCCATGCTCTCAAGTGTCTTTTTCACATCCGCCTGGCGTTTCATGCAGAGCGCCACGACAAGCGCATTGATTACACTCAAAGGGGCCACCAGAGAATCAACGATCGATGCCATATCGCTCTTGGCAATCAGCGTACAGGCTGCATAAAACATTCATCGGTGAATGCACACTGTCTGTGATCGTAATCACCTTCGCTTTGCGGGCTGTTCGCAAATTCCAGTGCCTTCATCGTACGCATCGAATACCGCGGGAAGCTGATGCCGATCACCACATCATCCTCCGTGATGGGATCATCTGCTCGGAAAATCTCGCTGGAACTGTTTGTCTGTACCTGGCGCACATCCGGGAAAATCATATGGAAATAGAACGCCAGAAAGCTCGCAAGCGGCGCGCAGCTCCGAATGCCGACAATGTAATTGTCCGCGCAGAAAGAATCGTATCCGCAGCGCGCTCCAAAGGCGCTCCGGTCCACTTCTTCCAGCGTCATCTTGATTTTTTCAATATCCGACTGCAGGACGGTGCTCCAGAATTTCTCCCTGCGGCACGCGGCCATACGTAAACGCATCCGCTGCACTGAATTCAGACGATTCATCACCATCTCCTCCAGCGCGCTGGAACCCGGATATCCCGCGTAGCCAAGCTGTGCATCGCAAAGCGAACCGTTGTCGATTCGCTGACGCCGACCTGCTGTCCCAGGCGCGCTGCCGTCATCGATACGGCCTGGTCATAATGTGCCGTAATAAAATCTGCCAGCCTCTTCTGTCCTTTGCTCAACTTCTTTCCGTAATTTTGATTCAGACGAATGAGGAGATTCTCGTTCGCTGCCTTCTGCTCTTCTGAAGAAGACTGTTCTTTTTTCTTTTTTCATGTTATTTTCTTCCCTGATTTGTTTTTCCGATCTGCAAATGCCGTTCGGCATCCATTCTTCTTTTGGGGCATCCTGATTCTTTTTGACACACCTCGATCTTTGAATTATAACACGAATAAATTACTGGCGCAATGGCTGAAAAAAAGAAAGCCGGTGTTCTGCATTCCCTTTTACGGGGAACACAGAACACCAGCTGATTTTTTTTACTCGGAGATTTTATTTAGACCGGATATGCGCCGTCTTTTTTTGTCAGCGGCTGCCGGATCTACTTTTGTCTGCTGCGCTTCACGATATTTTGAAGAAGTCTACAGCTACCTGCGGGAACAGAGCGTAGGTTAATACATCCTCATCCTGCTGTTTCCACTGCTCTATCCCTTTCTCCAGTTTCGAAGCTCCGGCTCAAGCAGGTCTGCATAGCGGCAGGTGATCGGCTCAGTATCGCCGATGCATTTCTTCTGTACTTCCGGATTGAACGGTTTTACAGTTGCACCGTATTTTCCGGCAAGAACGTCTTTTGTCTCTTTCGTTACCATCTTGTAACGCTCGCCCATCAGGACATTGAATACAGCCTGGGTACCAACGATCTGGGAAGACGGAGTAACCAGCGGGCACTCGCCGAGGTCTTTTCTTACGCGCGGTACTTCTTCGAGTACATCGTAGAATTTTGTCTTCTGCGTGCTGTTCTTTTAACTGGGTTGTCAGGTTGGGAGCATACCGCCCGGTACCTGATACAGAAGAGTCTTGATATTTACGCCAAGGTTCTTCGGATTTAAGAGGCCTGTATCGAGCGCTTCGTCTCTCATCGGACGGAAGTAATCTGCGATCTCAGCCAGTTTGTTCTGATCCAGACCAGTATCGTATGGAGTGCCTTTGAAGGTTTCAACCATAACCTCAGTTGCCGGCTGGGAAGTACCCAGAGCAAACGGAGACATTGCACAGTCGATCACATCCACGCCAGCCTCAACAGCTTTGAGGTAAGTCATGGATGCAACACCGGAAGTATAGTGGGTGTGCAGCTGAATCGGAAGATCGGTTGCTTTTCAGCGCGGTTACCAGCTCAGTTGCCTTGTACGGAACGAGCAGGCCTGCCATATCTTTAATACAGATGGAATCTGCACCCATCTCTTCGATTCTCTTTGCCATGGTGGTCCAGTAATCCAGGGTATAAGCATCTCCTAAAGTATAGAAAGTGCTACCTGTGCGTGGCCTTTTTCTTTGTTTGCTGCGCTGACAGCGGTCTGCAGGTTGCGCAGATCGTTCATACAGTCAAAAATACGGATGATGTCGATTCCGTTTGCAATGGATTTCTGTACGAAATACTCTACTACGTCGTCTGCGTAAGGACGATATCCCAGGATATTCTGTCCACGGAACAGCATCTGCAGTTTCGTGTTTTTAAATCCGTCACGAAGTTTTCTCAGTCTCATCCATGGATCTTCATGCAGGAAACGTAAGGAAGCATCAAAAGGTTGCGCCACCCCAGCACTCTACTGCGTGATATCCGATTTTATCCATTTTATCAATGATCGGAAGCATCTGTTCTGTTGTCATTCTTGTCGCGATCAGGGGACTGATGTGCATCACGCAGAACAAGTTTCCATAATCTTGACAGGTTTTTTTCTACCGCCATTTTCTATCCTCCCAAATGAAGTGTTTTTCACTTTTGTTTTGTCTTAAGAAGTTATACACCAAAGATCGCCATGAAGGTACCGGCCGCTACTGCTGTACCGATAACACCGGCTACGTTCGGTCCCATCGCATGCATCAGCAGGAAGTTCGTCGGATCTGCCTCAGCGCCAACCTTCTGGGATACACGGGCTGCCATCGGAACCGCAGATACACCTGCAGAACCAATCAGCGGGTTGATTCTTCCATGTGTTGCCTTGCACAGTATTTTTTCCCTAACAGGACACCGCCTGCAGTACCAAATACGAATGCGATCAGACCCAGTGCAACGATCTTTAAAAGTGCTGACATTTAAGAATGCCTCCGCACTTGTGGATGCACCAACGGAAGTACCAAGAAGGATAACAACGATGTACATCATGGCGTTGGAAGCTGTCTCCTGAAGCTGTTTTACAACGCCGCACTCGCGAACAGGTTACCAAGCATCAGCATACCTACCAGCGGGCGGTAGACGGAAGAATCATGCAGACAACGATTGTAATGACAATCGGGAACAGGATCTTCTCGAGTTTGGATACGGAACGAAGCTGTCTCCCATTTTGATTTTACGCTCTTTCTCTGTAGTCAGAAAGCTTCATGACCGGCGGCTGGATGATCGGCACCAGTGACATATAGGAATATGCTGCTACGGCAATCGGTCCCATCAGGTGCTGCTGTCCGAGCTTGTTCAGAAGGAAGATAGAAGTCGGGCCGTCGGCACCGCCGATGATGGAGATAGCCGCTGCTGCCTTATCTTCCATTGAATCCCATGAAAATAGCGAAAAAGTACGCCAGATAGATACCAAGCTGTGCTGCAGTCTCCCATGATGAAGCTGATCGGGTTTGCAATCAGCGGACCGAAGTCTGTCATCGCACCTACACCCATGAAGATCAGGGATGGAAGGATACTCCACTCGTCCAGAGTAAAGAAATAGTAGAACAGACCGCCCGCATGCTCAAGACCCTGTACTGTCGGTATAAGGCTCTGCCATGATATCCGGATAGATATTTACGAGCAGCATACCGAATGCGATCGGAACAAGAAGCAACGGTCAAATTCATGCTTAATCGCAAGATACAAGAAGAAGCAAGCCACTGCGATCATAACGTAATTGCCCCAGTCCAGATTAAAAAACGCCGTCTGGTGAAGCAGGTTGTTTAAAGTTTCAGTAATCATTTTTTTTCACCTCCGGTTTTTTTTTTTTTCTTAAACGGGCATTAGTTCATGGTTGCAAGAACGTCACCGGATTCTACTGCATCGCCTACTGCTACATTGATGGTTGCTACTGTGCCATCCTGCGGTGCTACAACCGGGATTTCCATCTTCATGGCTTCCAGTACAAGAACAGCATCTCCTGCTTTTACAGCGGTGCCTGCTGCTTGCTTCGATTTTGCAGATTTTACCAGGTACAAAGCAGTAACCTCTACGCTGCCTGCTGCGCCTGCCGGAGCTGCTGCTTTCGGTGCTGCCGGTGCTGCTTTTGGTGCCGGAGCTGCTTTTTGCTGCGCTGACAACTGGAGCTGCGCCTGCTGTGGTTCCTTCTTCTACAGTTACGTTATATACATTTCCGTTTACGGTAATGGTGTAGTTTTTCATTGAAAATTTCCTCCTTAAGCTCTTTTGCCTTTTCTGCGGATCGGACGTGCAACATAAGCATCTCCGGATAGTAGCCATATCTTCTTCATACATGGCGATTGCAGCTGTAATAACAGCCTGCAGCTCCATATCGTTCTGCTTCCGGTGCTGTCTCTTCAACAACCGGTGCTGCGACAGCCTTCGGTGCTTCCTGTACAGGTGCTGCCGGTGCTTTTTTTCTTCTTCTTGTCTCCCAAAATGTAATCAAACGAAGAGATAACGAAAATCAGGAAAATCAAAGCATAAATACGGTACTGATTCCGATGATGGTGTTCATGCCGGCCTGGCCGATCAGAACGCCCTTTTGACTCCTCAACGGTGATGGTGAGGTCGGTCGGGAACTGGTGTTCCGGGTGCTGATGTTCCAGAATACGCGGGACAATACCAGGATTTTTTTCACCACCTGGAATTGTGCAGGTTACAAACTCCGTCTCACTTCGAGAGTACCGTCTTCCCAGGCTTTTTATCCTCTCCGAGGTCAGCCTTTGCCTCTTCCCATGCCTCAGCTGCTCTTTGCATAGAACTGCTGG